>Ga0209755_10006946_pt1 | contig 12377 bp, 5 predicted proteins | sample TergutCo191P1_FD_187301 | JGI IMG/M metagenome (GOLD analysis project Ga0209755, IMG submission 187301) | Cornitermes sp. P1 segment gut microbial communities from Petit-Saut dam, French Guiana - Co191P1 (SPAdes) (version 2) | ecosystem: Host-associated > Arthropoda: Insects > Digestive system >... | reverse complement strand
AAACTGGAAAACAGGTAACGTGAAAATATATATATATATATATGTTACTGGACTAGTAACATAAACTATATATCAATTTCATGTAACCTCTTCTTCAGTTTTCGGAATAATAAGTATTATAATTATATTATAACAACTTTTTACCTGCTGTTTGTAAGCAAAGGCCTCTTCCCTTTACTCTTTTTGCGTATCCATGTCCTGCCTGATGATGGCTGATGTGGGCAAACGAAGCATGTAGGAGTGTGAAATAAATCAAATATACAACATCTACATAGTTGTGTTCGTCGGATAATAAAAACAAATATTTGATTCATAAATACACAACGGGACGACATTAACGAAGTGAATAAATGCTTATAAGAGATGTTAATATTCACAGACGTGAAGCAGAGAAGCAGGATGCAGACAAACCCGAGGGAGAGAAACCAGAGAAACATGAAGACGACACGAAGAAACCGACAGAGGCTGCAGAGACGAAACCAACAGAAGCGAACGGCAGATCAGTCAGAGATACTGACGAACACAAACAAGAACCTTCGCCACCCAAACCAACAGGAGAAACCCCTGACGCACATAAGGACGAATCCACACACAGAGACAAGTAAATGCACAATTTTTTTTTACTGTTAATTTGATTCTACATCGCACTGTAAAAGCCTTCGTATGATATACATTTGTACAGACCGGCCCATTCACCGGATCCGAGCTAACACAGCAGGGGTATAACGGTTAGGCTATGAGCTTGACGATCTAGGGCTTGGGGTCTGAATACAGGCAATAGCACACAGTTTATTCTTCTAAGCGTCCAGACCGCTTCTGAGCTCCACCCATCCTTCTCTTCATAAAATGGGTACGAAGGGTTCTTTCGCAGGCGGTAAAGCTGCAGGAGAGTTAAGCTGACAAATTGCTTCAATCTAGTGCCGAGGCAAAGAATGGGCGCAGCCACACTTCTACTCCTCGATATGCCTTCGTGGCGAAGTGGTTAATCAAGCACAAGGACACTTACCTTTATGCCCAATCACTTTTAAATTAAAAGTAACTTCAATCGAAATTGTTTTGCGTGGTTTTGCATGCATCTCTATCCAACTAAATTACTGCATGCTAACACATTACAGTAGGGGGCACTATGAATATTCCAGTATCCTGGGATATGAAGTCCTGTGGACTGACAGGGATATGTGCCGATGTCTTGGAGGAGACTGTGCCTTCATATTCAGAGTAGTCCAAAGTTGATGGCTGAAGGCGGAAACTTCCTCCAAAACGTTAGTACATTGAGCATACCATTCCACACTACATCATACCTTAGCAGCATGAAATCATCATCATCATTATCATCGCTGTGAGAACTCAAATGTGGAATGGGATAGTACGTCAATTTCAGGCGCTGTACACAAATACCAATGTACTTTTAGAAACCGCCGCTTTCCTAATGCGATAAGGAAAATTTCTGATGAACGTGCATTATACCATAAGAGTAGGCCTGTAAATTGGTTTCTTTTGCAGTTTTACTGGGAGTAAAATTCAATTAAAATTTATAAAAGTACATTTTTAAACTGATGCAATTTCTTTCTTTCTCTTGTTTCTCATTCTCGCTCTTCTTCCACAACAAAGAATGGACTGCAAGTTCAGTTCCGAGGCTACGAACATCAGTGACGTTATCTGTATCCCTCTAATTAAACAGTGTAATAATCTAAAGAGATTACAGTAGCAAGATAACTGAGGTTATTCAGTTACATTCCGTGGAGGAATGGAAGTTCCAGAAATAAGACCCCTACTACGTCACCAATTTGGAGAATACGGCTATTTTTGAAGCAGAGAATAGTCCGTGATAAGGGCTCTGTATTTTATAACTTACATTTAATGCTTCTAGTGAAATACGGGTTGAAAGAAGCGTTGCTTATCACGTTAAAAAAACCGCATAAGCCTATGCTTAAATCAGACTGCAGGTGCTCAGTATTTTACCGAAGAAGCAAGACCTTTATTAATTTGTTACATTCAAACGATCCAAACCGGGTTTTAAAAACCTGTTGGGTATAGAAATAGTCAAAATATAACAGAAAATAGTAAGTTGCGCAGTAAAATATAATAAGAAAATTAAAAAAATCGTGTTTAGACGAGAAGAGACAAATTACACTATTAGACGTTGCACTAACAAGCTGTCGGCCTAGTTACTATTTATTTTAGTCATTATCAGGATTAGGAGAGTGAAAGCGTATTATTTAGCATTGGAGGCGTGCCCTAAAGCTGCAACTTGCACGTCGTCTTCTGCTGTATTTGTGGTAATCTTAGATCATATGGCTCCAAATGACAGCATCATTAGTGAATAATGAATTGGAAATTGCGTGGAAGGAAGTTGCCGTGCCATAATAACGTACTATCCTGCCAATTATTTATCTGGAGAGAATGACAAAAACGAGACACCTGAAACCGACACAATGAATACAAAAAGCAACTTTGTTACGTATTCGACCGTAATGTTTGTTAATGACTATCAGATATCACAATTCATACACAAGGGTCTCGGTTTGTACATGGATCACGGAATTTAAGATTTTTCTTTTGGGGAGGAGGGGAAGGGGGGAGGGGGTCCTTATAAGTATTGGCAGTTCCCAACTTGGTCACAACCGCCTTCTCTGACATCGCCAAAAGATGCGTATTCGCCAGCATCCAACCAGGTCCCGTCCGAGAAATGTGGACGCCCAAGGCAATTTAACAATTTGGCGCCCCTAAAAACCGTTATTCTTTCACCTTTTTCTGTCCAAAGGCAGGGGTGGCGCACATTTAAACCGAGCCCAGACACTCGTAATAAGTTTCGGTGTCTTTCACTTCTCCGGAATGAATTCAACAGTTACGCCACACTGTGATGCATGTACCTACTAATCCTAACGCTGGAATTTGCGATAATTCAGGAATAAAGTGTGTGACCTTTAAACTCAGATACAAAATAGTGCGTGCTACAATTCAAAGCTCATATTTTTCCAGGCGTGACACAGAACAGAAGAAAGATGAACCTAAGAAGCCTGACACACCTGCATACCAGCCAGATAACAAACGATCAAGGCGTGACGTCACTGAAACAACTGCAAGCCCTGACGCGAAGAAAGATGAGAAGCATGAGTAACGAGTGGTCATCATTAGAGTGTGACCGGTTTCAATGATACAACTTACGCAACTGTGTTTGAAGTTAATGAGTTCAACATCCAATTTGCAAGTCTTAAAACAGGGCTGCTTAACAACACGTTTAATAATTAGACAGACAGACATTAACTTCAAAATTTGGACGTTGATATATGGTTAAGACCTCAAATTATATATTCAGAAATCGTTAACATTAACTGTTGGCGAGTGTTATCATCAAGACACTGTACTACCATATAAGGATGAAGTTACTGTACTTAGATTTGTTTCTCACCAAAAGTACATTGTTAACAATATTATTAGTCCAGTATTCTACAAGATGTGTTATGCTTTATGTATGCATTTCACAACAGGCATTTGCACTATAATAAACTGTTTGCATTGTGAAAAGTAATTTCTTGGTAATGGCATACACATGTATCCCCATTTCAGAACATGCCCTGCCAATGTCTTGCAGTTCCACTGTCAAGAAAAGTTATAGGACTGCCGTTGTTTACATTAACATTCCTTTACTTACTAACACCACAGAGTGAAGTCCTTTTTCAGAAGTTAATATCTGCACAGCTGGATAAAGTCCTTACCTTTGTTGTAACCTGAAGATTCATTACACTGTTCACAACTGCCCATCACACACACCAATCCTCAGCCACATTAACCAAATCCACACTTCAACATACTATTTTTTTTATGGTTCATTTCCTGATCCTGTCATTCATGACTAGGTCTTGTGAGCAGTCTCTTCCCTCCAAATATCCAATTAGTCATGTATGCATTTCTCCATTCTCTCCAAAAAGTGGTATATGCTTCCAACATCTGATCACCCTAATAAAATATTCTTCAAGCTCCTCATTATGCAATTTTTTCAAGCCTCCTATTATTTTCTCCCTGTTAGGTCTGATGCATCTTCCTCAGCAGCGTGTCCTGAAATGCCCTCTTTATGGACAAAAGCACACACACACTCCCACAACCAACGGACAATGTAACCAACAAAGTTCACAGGTTAGCTATCCAACAGACTGCAAAGTGTTGAATGGCCACATAATATAACACACAAAAATGCCGATATATTTACAGGGCACAGAGTTTTCAATTAACATGTAATGGACATAAATATATATATCCTACATACTTATTAATGTTAAGAAACCTGGATTATATAAAATCATACAGTAAGGAATTTGAGTAACTTTTAAACCCACAAACAAATGTGCACATGAAAAGATGTTTTAATATGCATATTTTAGGCAATGTAAAGACTTAAGTTCCTCTGTGTAAAATCAAAGAAACCCCCCTATAGGCCATAGAAACCAACATACATAGCAGCCAAAAACTTAAGTGTAGTTGTGATTAGTACACTGTATAATTTGTTGGTTATCATTACCAGTTAAGTTTGTGGAATGTGGTAAAATTGCATTACAAAACATACAACCAAATGTGAGGTTGAGTAATTAGCAATCTTGCTTCACACTTGCGGGGTTATATTTCAGAATGTTTTATTGCAGGTAACTGATTCGGGCTTTGTGTGGTTCTTTTGTGTACATGTCACATAATATTTCTAAATGGATTACAGCTCTTTCTTTTTCAAACCTTTCCCAATCATCCACGTAACCATCCTGCCATTTGACACTTATAACCTTTCTAGTTGTGAAAGCATTTTAAGTAACCCAAGAGTCAATACACACACCCAAGACTTCCTCATGCAGAACGACTGCAGATTCCAACTACCCTTCTTCGTTCCAATCAAAGGAACCCTACTGCTTTGCCTCCTTGGACTTGACATGTTAAATGACTAGACTTTTTGTGGGGTAACATAGTTGCCATCAAGGTGTGGTACTGCCAACTCAACAACAGCATATTGTTGCTGCAGTCTACAGTGGGAATTGACCTTTTACAGACCAGTGTATTGGATGGATAGCACCAGTGCATTAAACACTGCTAGCATCCTACCACATCAAACATAACGTATTTTCATGTATGTGAATATTGATTTAACTGCTGTGTCACAAATGCAATGAAGGTGTGAAGTTCTTTACTTATAACTGTTCTGCATCACACATACACACAATGTAATAAGGATAATACTACAGTATGAGACAATATTAGGAGGATTTAACTTATTTAAGCTTCTATAATAGCATATCCAATGTTGCACAGTCCTGGACAAAGTAAGTCACACAAGAAACCACCTTCTAAGGACCCACATGCTGTACGAATCCAGTTCGAACTCTCATATCCCATAATTATTAAGAGCAGAGCCAGCAAAAGGTTTCTGCTGCCCTAGGCAAAGCATAGGTTTAAAATTATAATATAAATATATATGATATAGCCATACACAACTTTATATTTATTAGATTATATTAGGTTATAATTCAGCTACATGTTTCAGCCTAATTACAAGGCCACCTTCAGGCCAGTCTTTGAGTAGGTGTAGTGTACAATTGCACATGCTTTCAATCTATGAGATCTCATATTAAAAGATTGGTTAAAATAATTATGTATGTCACATAAAAAAAACCTTAGGATTAAAATTTCAAATGTGTTAATAGACATTAAAAAGTATTAAAAAACAGATAGAGTAAAATTGACAGGGTGGTTATGCAGTGGTTGGAATTCTCCCTATTAAAATATGATGGTGAGGTTTTTCTTAGTGAATTGTCTTCTGTATGATTTCTTATTAAGAGGTGGTGGAGAAGTTTCTCTTGAAACACAAAATTTCTTCCATATGGTCACTGTTAACTAGCTGCAGAATTGGTTGCATTCATTTGGAAGCAGTTTGTAATCATTTGTGTCTGTGCATTAATGTTCTTATATGAAGAGGAAGGTAGTGGGTTATGTTCAAATAGAATATCACTTTTGCTTCTAGATGAAGGCAAAATTCCTCTTGTAGGATACAGAATATGCCTGGGGGTGAAAGTATTCTGATTGTAGCGGGCACCAGCACATTTTAGAATGTTGGTTAGTGACTGTGTATTAGTATAGTATGGATGATCATGCTGGGGTGCTTCTTGTGGTTATTTGTGTTAATGAGCTATTTCACTTGGTATTTTATGCAGGAGTAACAATGTGAATTTCTTGCTATGTGGCCACGTTGAGAGTGATCATGTGTAGCATTTCAACAAAACAGGGATGTCTCACTTGAAAAGTATAGGCTTGCTGTCTGTTTCCCTTTGATAAACCTTGTCTCCTATTACTGTGCACTTTTAGAATATAACATTATCACAAAAACATACATTCATGTCAGTTTCGTTGGGTGCGGTTGTTACAGTATTTTAATGTGACTTTCTGGCTTTTCACCTCTAAATTCTGCCAACCTAAGTCACTGCCTAATTTGCCAAGTGGTTTTGGCTAGCCCTGCCTAACAGATCCATCTTATCGTCCCTGATAATTTGGATAAACTAGGGATATTTCTGAACAGGGTAATGAGGACATGGACTTCAATGGAAGTAACAGGAGGCTCTTAAAAACTGCATAATGAGAAAATTCACAATGTGCTGGTTACTCTTCACCAGTGAAAATCACATCAAGAGGACATGACAGTTGGGACACAGTGCATATATGATGTAAAATATATCAACAATTGACTTGGAAAACTAAAACAAGAGCACGTACTGTACTTGTGCATTACATGCCACAACCTCCTGCCATCAATATCAGGTCAACAATTATGAAGAAGTGCAGAGTGTTTGTATGACATCTTTTAAATGTGCCAACTCCATTGCATTAAATTTTATGGATAATGGACTGTAGCAACACAGTGACCTGGCAAAGTATTTTGGTTTAGTATATCTAGAGACAGTATCCATAGATAGTAAATTTGTATTGTTTGAAGTTCAACAATTTTTCAATGATAAATGCAGCACTATAAATCTTGGAGAAGAGGCTTGTGTTTTTGTACAAACATACCACCAATGAAATTCTGAGATACCTAATGCACCAGGTGAATAAGTGGTCATATATGCTTGTTTGTACACTACACTGGTCTTGGCAGTCATTTATTAGTTACAAATCTGCTACTATGAAGTTAATCAACATCACATTGCACATGCTCTAAAATTATATGTCTTGTATTTTGATATGCATACATTATTTACCATTACAGACCATCTTAACCAGTGCTGTACTTCACATCATTTACCGATTTCTTGTATTATATCCTGTTTTGAGACAACTGATTAATTCTAATTTGAATTTAATGCCAATGATCGTACTGTTGTGAAACTAAGTAAATAACATTCGCCAGATGTACATCCCAACAGTGAATTTCACTAATGCTGATATCGCACGGTTAGCCTGTCCTCCTGTTTCACATTGGCAGATCATGAATCTAGACAATGACCAATATGACTGAGAGTTTCTGCAACTAACTTTCAGTCCCTCCAGGGGCATGCCTGGACATGATTTCCCATAGCCCAAGAGTGCTTCTTCTAAAATTCTTTGTACTTCATCATTAACACACCATTTTACCAAACAATACTGCATTATTTCAACAGTTAAAAAGTGTAATTAGATACACTGAGAGCCAATGCTCAGTTTCATAAAAATCTGTTGGGTTTGAGTTCAAACATATTATAATGACCCCTCCCCTCCCACCTTTCCCATTGTACTTAAAAAAGTAATGGGTTACAAGCAATTATTTATTAACATTATTACAAGGTTTAAATCTCCGCACCATACCTAAGTGCATACTTGTAATACATACTGTAAATGTTGCTAAACTCCTTTTAAGTTTGTGGGCCCCAAGTTAAAGAAAATAAGGAATCAAAGAAATCTGGTGACAACAAGCAATCTCAGTTCCTTCAAAGGCCTGTATCAACAATTGTAGACGAGCCTCATGAAAGATCAAAACCACAGTAACCACTACTTCCCATACTTGAATCAAATTAGAAAATCCATCCTGAAACCAAACCCAGAACAGATAGAAACATCAACTGCAACACATGCAGAACACACAGCATAACCATCCTGGAGGGCTGTATAGCCATTCTGAAGAATTGCCTAGCCATTCTGTAGGGTCACCTAGCAATTCTGGAGGGGTGTCTAGCAATTCTGCAGCATCGCCTAGCTGTCAGGGAGGGACGTCTAGAACATCACCTAGCCTTTCTTGAAGGTCACCTAGAGAACTGCCTAGCCCTTCTGTAGAGTAACCTAAAGGGCAGCTTAGCCCATCTGGCGGGGTACCTACAGCATCGCCTAGCCCATGTATGTCACCTACAGCAATGCCTAGCAATTCTGAAGGGTCATCCTGCCACCTAGCAGACTGAATGACTGCTTAGCAGTTTCACGCTAGGTCTAGTGCTACAAACATGATAATTTTGAATTAAAATTGAGTGTCAATAACCACACTCCAATTATATAGGGACCATGGTTCTCTAAGCATTAAGATTAACTTAATGTTTTGAGCACATTTATAAAATAGGGTTACATACAATTACCCATATCTGAAGAAGCATCAAGGTTTAATATAACCAGAACAAAGTTTTAAGAGTGAAAGGAGTCATAGGAATGATTATGAAGAGTATTCTGAACATGATGTAAAAAGTGGAACAAAAGTTATAATGTCCTTTGTGTTACAGAAGCTAAGGGTTAATACAAAACAAACAAGACAGTATGGTGGAAATCTGTTTTATTCAAAAGATAGGCAGAACAATGTAAAATATGTGGGCTCTGATAATATGTTTACAGAGAAAAATAATCACACTATCATACATTGCATCTGTCAGGAATTTAAAAAAAAAATTAAAATTTTCATCAAATTATGTTCATATTTATTTTAATGACCCTCTCTTCATTAACTTTTGCCACCTAGACTGAATGGATTTGAATCCCTCACTACTGTGGTGAAGACAGTTCAATTTTAACTTAACAGGTATTGGTACTGATATTAAAAAGAGAAGAGAAGTGAAGAGAAGAGAAGAGAAGAGAAGAGAAGAGAAGAGAAGAGCAAAGGATAGGAGGGGAGAAGAGAGGAGAGAAGAGTAGAGAAGAAAGAGAAGAGGAGAGAAGAGAAGAGAGGAAAGAAGAGAAGTGGAGAGGAGAGAAAAGAAGAGAGGTGTTAGGCCTAATAAGACTGCATGTTAATGGTGCACCAGGGTGGTGCTCAGCAAGTAAAGTTCAAGCATTTACAGGCAACAGTTCTGGGGGTGTTTATGTGTACTATGTTGCTTAGTGCATTACAAGTGCTGTACATCTCAGCAGCTGCATGCTTTCTTATAATTTAGTATAAACCCATTTTCTATTTCCTTGAATGGGTAAATAAATTACGGGAAGAAAATAATTTTCACTGTTTTGTTAAGAATACAGGATTTTGTACCCAACATGATGAAACCTGCCTCCATATCATAGCCACACAGTACTTCCAAGTGCCCTGTGATGATGAATGGTATGGCTTACGCACTAATTACAGCTGATTCTGCACTGGTGTGGCAACTACCACACATAATTTATAAAGTTCATCATCACAACCAAGATATGGGCAGCTTAATGCTACTTGTACAACTGCATCAGCTGGATCTGAACATACAATTTCCTCCTCTGGACATGAATTAAATTCTTATACAGTCCATTGGAAATCACATGTAGGTCTCTGTTTACTGCATTACCTTGTTTGATTTATTTGGGAGAAGTATTTAACAGAAAAAGAAAGCCCACTGAGAAAATGATGCATGGATATCCAGACCCAGAGAACTGTCTCCTCAACAAACAATATGTTCAGTTGCCTGATCACATGAACACGCTCTTGACTTCAACCCAGGCCAAAATTAATGATTCCAGGTTTTTAACTACAATATTCAGCAAATGAAATTGGTATATTTTAAATTTTAATTGACCAAAAGTTTAAGGTAGGTTGAGTTTTCAAATATAAACTTTTGTTTGGTTTTGTCACTCATAACATGTGTAAAACATATTCTCTTGTAGATGAGACAGACCATCTGTTCAAATAAGTGTGGCTATTAATATGATATAGTTAAAGACGGCCAAAGTAATAGACAATTATATAAAATAGTATGATTATAAGTCTCTGAAAACCTCTGTACCTCCACTTCAAGTAATCTTGAACATATAGTTGGTGTTACTTCTTAGAAATAAACTACCAATATAATACAGCCCTTGCCACATAAAACTGAAATGTCTACCACCCTGAAAAAAGTTATCTATTATTTTACTTAAAAAAATTAGCTACCTCATTATATACATAAAACTGCAGTCAGCTTCGCCTGTAATAATCTTCCTCTGCATTACAAAAATATTTGTATATTCACAATTTGTTTCCATTTATACAACAATCACTTGTCTTTATTTCAAAAGCAATAAACTGAAAAACAATCCTGCAATTTTAAAAACAAAATATGTTCCACAGTTCACATTAAGGACTTGATGGGTAAGTGCAGTCACAAGGCATACTGACATGCAGCTTACTGGCAACAACACACTGTAGATAGTTCAGAATTGGCTGCATTTAACCGCACTTAATATGTGTCTTTCATGTTGTACAAAATGGAACATGCTAGCATTACTTTGTAACCTATGCTGCTCATTTAGGGCTTAAGAACCTCATATATACATATACATGCCAGTTTGGACAGAACCGATTGTCAGCTCCGCATGTGGTGATTATGCACTTCTGAATGCATATATTCATATTTTGTCAACCACTGTGAAAACATGCTTTGCATGTTGGCATTGTATGTTCTGTATTTGTAATGCCCAATTTCCTATTGAAGAGAAAATCACAACCTGATAATATTAAAGTTCTATCTTGACAAATATCATCACTTAGAGCAGTGACAGATTCACCTTCCTTCATGTTTCATTTCCAACCAAAGAAATTCTTCTTGTAAACCAATTTGCCACAAAGCCAACTCTGCAACAGAGTACAATATCACAGCATAATCATAACATACAATAAATGCACTTATGTCCACATAAATAAAAGAAAAATGTATGCTTCGTACTCACATGCAAGCTTCATACAAGGCATTTTCAGCCAGTGGTTTTGTTTCTAGTGGAACTACCATACTTAACCATGCAATTGTTTTGAAAGTGTAACCACCACACCCATATATGTAAATCACAAACAAAACAGTATTTTTTTGTATGACATACTTAAATCTTGCTTTGGTGTGCACTCCCTCAATCCAGTGGACTATGAGATGGCCCAAATTCTATGCTAAGAATACACTTGTCTTACTTTATATTCAGAATTTTTATGAATAATAGAGCAACAACTTAATTTACTTCCCCTTGTATTGTTTACATTGCAACATCCTTTCCACTTGCCTCCTACCACCTAAACAGACCAACAGATTGCCTTCAAAGGGGAATAAGTTACCAGGAAAGTGAACAGGCTGTGCCCCAGAATATGCTTAAACTGTTCAAGCATCACACTCACGCTTATCTTCATCATTGCACATTGTCATTAACTGCTATTGCTGCAGCCTTCAGTATTAATTGTGGCCCACCTATATCTGTTTCTTAATGATGGTAAAGGGAAAGAAAATGACAAAAATGCTTACACTCAAGTGTTAAGTTTTCACAGTTCACAAGTACTACCATCAGGACGCAGCAAGGAATTTATTATCAAGGCACTATGTATGTTACACATCTCCCAGCTCAATCAGCAGTATATGAAGGAGGGAAAGAAGATGAAGAAAAAAAGAGTAAAAGTGCAAGCAGTAGGAAGCAATGATATGGTGTTCATTACACCTGCAAGCAACTGGTATTGGTAATAAATTAAAATATGACATTACAAGGGCAATATTTTGAAATTCCCATTAGCAAATGTCATTCATCCTTACATGAACACTTACCATCTTATAAGTGGAAAGAACATAAAGAAACTGTATAAAGAAGTGGAACAATTATACACATAAATATAGATACCTTTGACATTATGAATGTAAAAGCTATCAACAGAAGCAACATTTGAGGTTCTCACAGTGTTGATGATGAAGATTCATGTTTCAGGGATATGAATGCTTACTGACTGGTAAACAGTGACCACATGACATAACAGCACATTCCAGATGACATGAACCTCTATCAATATATGCTTTACAAGTTTAACGAAACACAGATGAAGTGCATCAGCAAAGAGTTGAACTCTATCAATAAAATATACATCCCTTTCTTGTTAATTACACTGATCTACAAATTTTCACTTTTTTTTTCTAGCAGAAATGAAATGAGCCAATTCTTATGTAAATTGAGCTGCTGAACACGAAAATCACAATGAAAATGCT
>Ga0209755_10006945_pt1 | contig 12377 bp, 10 predicted proteins | sample TergutCo191P1_FD_187301 | JGI IMG/M metagenome (GOLD analysis project Ga0209755, IMG submission 187301) | Cornitermes sp. P1 segment gut microbial communities from Petit-Saut dam, French Guiana - Co191P1 (SPAdes) (version 2) | ecosystem: Host-associated > Arthropoda: Insects > Digestive system... | reverse complement strand
GCGGGGAACTTTTTGCTCGCCCAAAAAGTTCCTCAAAAACGGCTCCCTCCGGTGGCCCTGCGGGGCCTTGGCCTCACTCGCAACCCTCTTGGAGCTTTCCTCTTCCGCGCCCATCAGCGAGGGTCGCGGGACACTGTGCAAAACTTGGAGCGTGTCAGCAGTGCCGTTTGAAGCCACCTCGGAAAATATGCCTCACCCACAACCCCCCTGGGGCCATTCGAAACAGCCTCGAAAAACACCCTTCACTCGCAACCCTCTTGGGACTTTCCTCCTCCGCGCCCATCAGCGAGGGTCGCGGGACGCTGTGCGAAATATGGAGGGTGTCAGCACTGCTCTCTGCATTCAACCTCGTGTCTTCGACACGAGGCTTTCAAATAGCCTATATGCCAACTTTACATTACCTCATGTCAATCCACAGGTTGACAGAAAGCAACGCAAACTAGACACTCCAACGGCCTTATATAGCCGCCTGCTGAAAGCAGGCGGTTGGCTTCAAAAGTTGCTGCTGACACGCCTCATATTTTGCACAGTGTCCCGCGACCCTCGCTGATGGGCGCGGAAGAGGGAAGCCCCAAGAGGGTTGCAAGTGAGGCGAAAAGCCCCGCAGGGCGCCGTTTTTTTTTGGTTACTTTCTTGCCCCCTGGGGGGCTGGGGGGGAGAGGCACAGCTGCCCCACGGGGCGGCTTTGCCGTCCCGTGCGCGCAAAAAAAAAGTGACTCGCCGAGAGGCGAAAACCTGCCCGGAGGGCGAAAAAGCGCGGGCCGCATGGCCCTTAAAAACTTTATCAGTTAAGAGAAAAAAGCCCGGGCCGCAGGCCCATAAAAACATTCTCAGTTAATAAACCCCGCCCCAATGGGCAAAAAGAACCCTTTCCAAAAAAAGCCCGGGCCGCATGGCCCATAAAAACATTCTCAGTTAAATAAACCCGCCCGAAGGGCGAAGAGAACTTTTTCAAAAAATGGCCCGGGCCGCAGGCCCAAAAAAAACATTCTCAGTTAAATAAAACCCCGCCCCAATGGGCAGAAAAAATATTTCAGAAAAATTCAGTCAGAAGGGCTCCCCTCCTCCGGAGTACCTTTGAGCAACCTCACTGCAAAAACCACCACCACCATGGCTCCTCCCAACAAAATACCCCAGAGCACCCATTGCTTCCACCCCCCCCCTGGCTTTGGCCCTTCCTCCTGCTTGAGGAGCGGTTGGAGGGCCTCGTCCCCTGCCAAAATTTCAACCTGCCCCACTTTTGCTGTCGCCGGTTGCCAATGCGCGGCCTTCTGCTGACGCAAAGCCTCAATGGTTTGTAGCAAAGAGGAAGGCATACGCCGCGCTCGGTTGCTGCCAACGGCCAAAGCATAGGGGGCTTCACCCTGCAGCATGAATACCAAAGCCTCCGGACGGTAGAAAAGCCTCAACGTCGGCGCTGCAACCTTGTCCGGCAACGTGTCGGAAACCAAACGCCAATGGCGCTCCCGGCATATGCCCTCCAAAGCTTGCGCCGGGGAGCGAATTTCTGCCCCCCCTGCTTGCACAACATAGGCTACCCACGGCGCTGTGCGCGTATGCCAGGCCGCCTCAGGCGTGTCCCGGCTTTGCAATACCCAACGCTGCGTGCTGTTGCTGCCAGCCAATACGTCCACACGCTCTATGGGAAACCTCCCCTCCAACTCAAACTCATAGTGCGCCTGCCCCCCCTCCTCTATACGCTTGCCTTGCAAGTCCCTCCATTGCCAACGCTGAGGCGCGGCCGCTTGAGAGACAAACTCCGCACGCAACCCCACCAAAGGAAGCTTCGGCTCGGCACTTTCTGCCCTCAAACGCAAATAACGGTAGCCGCTGCTTAACTCTATGCGGTTGTGGCGCAAGGCTTGCCCACCCTTGGACAAATGGAGTATGGGCGCCTTGGAGGCCAGCATGTGCCATTGGCGCAAGTCATTGCTGCCTTCCACACTCACATGCTGCTCAAACGGCTCAGCATTCTCACTCCACTCCAAACTCAACATACGCAGACGCCCTCGCTGGCCACTCGCGTCTACCAACCAACTCGAGGCCGCAGCGCCGGGGGCCTTCGCTATGTCCGCAAGCTTTAGGCTGCCGTCTGCATTGCGTTGCACCAACACCGCTATGTCCTCCCCCTTCCCTCCCTTTTGGGGGCCCTGCGGCAATACAAACCACGGCAACTCCACCGTTTTCGAGGAAGTCTCCTCCTCCTCTGCCCATTTTAGAAATTCCGTGGGGAGCGCTTGCCCTTGCGCGTTAAATGCTTCCACGTCAAGCAGCTGGGGGCTTTGCACCTTCTCATAAATTTCCTCGCTGAGGAGAAGTTGGTATATGCCACCCTCGGAGGTGGGCAGGTTTAAAACCCACTGCTGCGCATAGTCCTCCCGTATGCCCGCATGCACGGCCATGGGGAATGCCAGCAAAACCGAAAACAATGTGAGGCCTCTGCTTCCTGTCCTTCTCATGTGCGTTTTTCCTCCTCCTCCTTCCCCTTGCCCTGTGGACGACGGGGGGGGACGGGGGCAAAATAACCTGTCACCATGCATAAAATGCCATAGGCGATGAAGGACAAAATACCCAGAATGTTTCCAAGGCTTGTCCTGTCCACCAACACCAACTTCACCAGGACGACGGCCATCAACACAGCCCCCACCAACCATAGCTTCCACAGGCCCTTGCGGGAGCCTGCTACCCAACCCCATACCCCCAATATGCTCCACACAACCGTAAGGCTGGTTTGTGTCAACTCGTCGCTCAGGAAAGCGGGGCTCCACAACGTGTCATAATAGTAGAAGCCGCCCCAGTGGTAGCTTGCGCGCAAAACAACAACGCTGGTGAAGAGAAAGCCCAACATGGGCAAAAGAAAGCCTGTGCCGCCGCTTCGGTTTCGCTTCAGCCAAAGTGCGGTGGCCAACAACAGGGCCAACTGCGTTAACTCCAGGGGGTTGAGGAGTGGAAGCCACGGCAGGGGCCTGCTCCCTGCGGAGAGGGACAAAGCATATAGCCACCAGAGTGCCAAAACAACCCACACAAGGGACTGAAAAACAAAACGAAACCCGTTGAAGGACTCCCGCTGCGGAAAAGCCAACCATGGCCAACGGAATAGGCTGAGGACAAAAATACATAGCCAGGGGAGGGCGAGGCCCGCCACCCCCCAACCCTCCCCTAGGCCAAACTCCACCCCCAACCACTTCAGCCAAAGGGAAAGGGCCGTTGCCCAGAGGAGCCACCACAGTGTTTGTGTGTAGGCGGCTATGCGCAAAGCCCCCCCCTTCAAGCACACCAAACTGCGAAAGCCCAGGGCGGCAAAAACCCCCCACGCTCCCCAACCATAGCCCCCCCATGGGTGCCCATGCACATCCACCTGCCAAAACAACAAAGGCGCCACCCCTACAAAAGCAAACAGCACGCTCAAACCCAACACCACCGCCGGCCAACGGCGGTATGCCTCCGCGGCAAGCCACCCTGTTAAAACAGCAAACACCCACAGGGCCTCCGCTTGGTGGAAGCTGGGGAGGAAAGTGCTTATTTCATGAATGCCGTTGCCACACCACCATGCCAGGCCCCACGCATAAAACAGGGTTGCCAGCTTCGCCCGCTTTGCTTTATAAAAACACCCGGCGCTGACAAAGGCTGACAGGGCAACCAGCAAGGCACTCATGAAAAGCGGGTTGGCAAATATGGCAACCTCGCCCCGGCCCCCCCCCAACCCACTGGCTTCTCCAGAAAAAAACGCAAAACCTGCCAGCAACTGCAACCCCGCCCCCGTCCATTGGGGCAACCACCGCTTTCGCCTCAACCCCAAAGCAATGAGTCCCGCCCCCTCCAGGGCAAAAATAGAAGCGGTGCTTTTGGCCGAGAGGGCCAGAGGTATGGCCAAAGTTGCAAAACCCAGGGAGAGGGTGGCATAAACCTCTCTCAACGCGACAAAGTTTTTCCGCTTGGCAAAAGCCGCTGCCAACACAACATAGAGTGCACTCAGGCCAAGGGCACAAAAGGCCGAAGGCAATTTCTCAAACTCCAACAGGCCTGCCTGCAAAATGAAAACAATGAGGGGCGTGCCAAACAACAAACTGCCGTCCAATATGTCCCTGCTGCCCACCGCACGCTTGCGTGCATAGAGAATGGGCAGCAGCAAATAGAAAAGGAAAAACAACACCAAAAAAAACTGACTGCTGGCAAATTTCTCCGGGCTATAGCTTAAAACCCCCCAAGTCGTCCCTATGCCGAAGGTGAAAGCAAAACCCAGCAGGTTGAGGACACGCCAGGAGCGTTGCCAGGCAATGCCCAAAATGGCGGCATTCAACACGGCATAATAGGAAAACAAAGCAACGTGGTTGTTGCTTCCCGTTGAAAGCCAAATGGGCGCCATAAACCCCGCCAAAATGGCAAACACGGCCAATGCCTTGGCGTTTTGCACCACCGCCAACACCCCCGCACCTGCAATGAGTGCAATGGACAATGCAAATGCCGCAACGGCCGGCAACATTTCATACCATTTGTAGGCGGCGAATATGGTTAGCAGCAACACACCTATGGCGCCGCCTTGCAAACTCAACGCAAACACACGGTGGCTTTTGCGCTTTTTCCAGGCAAACACCAACCCACCCAAAGCAAGCAGCGCCACACTCGCCAAACGCAACTCCCTTGGGAAGCTCAACCACTCCTGGTCCACCGCATATTTGAGCAAGGCGGCCACCCCGGCGAGCAAAACCAAGGTGCCAATTTTCACCGGTACATTGCCCTCCGTAAACCACCGCTTTATGCTCCAAAAACTTTTCTCCACAGCTGAAGCCGCTGGAGGGGCCAAAGGTGTCTCTTGCTGCAATATATGAGGGGGCGCCTGGGGAGGCGGAGGGGGAGGTGGCGCCGTTTCAGGCACCGGCTCGCTCATTGTTGGGGGTATAGCCTCGCTTGTTGCCGAGTTTGCTGCTTTCGGCATTTCAGCTATGTTTTTTGCTATTGCCTTGGGTGCTGCCTCAAGCCCTGTGCTGTGTGAAAACCCCAAAGGCTGCATTTCAGGAGGGGGTGGGGCCGGCGGGGGTGTTTCCTGGGGTGGCGCTTCGGGCTTCGCTTCGCCATGGGCCACTTCGTGCTGCATCAAAGCAAAGCGTTGCAAGCGCACGGCATTCTCAAGCACCTGGACTCTTTTCTTCAGGCCGGAAAGCGACAGCAGCGCCGAAACCAGCCCGAAAAACACAAAGAGAAATCCGACTGAAATAATAAGGGCAACAACAACCAAAGCTTCCATTTTAAGCCTCTCATGTGCTTTCGGGCCCGCCTTCTCCCTGGCCCAATGGCCCCCTCGCCTCCTTCCAAGCGCGTTTTGCTTGTTTTTGTATACATTGGGGGGTCGTTTGAAGCAACAGCATGTGAGTTTTTGTGGGCCTGAAGCCTGCCCTCTTTCGCCCTCCCGGGCAGGTTTTTCGACTTTGCCGATGGCAAAAACCCGGCACACTACTTTGCGCGCTGCCAGCATCGCCTACGCAGTTATAACTGTTGTTTGTGTCACACGAGAAAGTGCCCAGGCGGCAAACAGTGCATATTCAATGTTTTTTAGTACTTGCGAATAAAACGACGGTGTCATACATGTGGTTGCTGACATATGAAGCTGTTGAATAGGAGTTTTCGCAAGTGAAACGCATGCCTGGCCACAACAAGTTTTGGGGCTCTCGAGAAGGAGTCCACCTTATGAGTCCAAAAGTGCTTTGGATATTAGGGTTTTTTTTGTGGCATGCTGAAGTATTGGCCCAGGAGGAGGGTGTGCGGAACACAGAGTGGCAGAAGTGGAGCGTTGTGGGCGGGAAAACCATAGGTGCGGGTTTTTGGGTATTCGAAGGGGGCCTGGAAAACACCTATAGCGGTGAGAGCTTCCTCTATTCGGACAAGAGCTCGGGGGTTCGGGCAGGTTTTTCCTATGGTGCAAGCTCAAAGTTGGACTTGGGGCTTCGCTTCACTTTCAGTTTGGGGTGGGGGGATGACTATCGCTTCAACAGCTCCTCCCCAAAACTCTTGAGCAGAGACTTCAAAATTCAGGCTTTGTTTAAAATTGGTTTTGTCAACACAGGCTTTTTTTCTTTTTCAATGAAAATTGAGCCAGGTTTTCATGCCGATTTCTTTGAAGGAACGACAGTGCTGGGGTTTGCGCTTCCTGTGAATTTGCAACTGAGTTGGGCAATTTCACGCCGAATCAACCTGAGCTTTCTCTTGGACAGCACACTCATACGCTCGGATTTTGAACGGGGTTACCGCCACCGAAGCTGCGTTTCCATTTTCATTCTCATGGGCGCAGGTTTGGAAATATTCTTCACCCCCAACTTTTTGTTGCATGCAGCTGTTACTCTGGGCCCCGCTGGGAGCGCGGGAACGTTCCGGAGCGACGGCGGTGCAAATATTTTTTTTGCAACCGAGGCCAAGGCCGGTCTTGCCTATCGTTTTTAGGCAAGTGGAGGGGTTGGCCGCACACAGTTTGGGAAGAAAGAAGCATTGCTCAAGGTCAACCATGTTGAATGTTCTCTTCAAAAACAAAAAATTGAATTTGAAAAAACTGCTCCAGTTCGGTTTTGCCGTGGACAACGGCAGCTATACATATGCGACAAAGCTTGCAAACGGTCAGTTTAGGATGATTGTCAGCGTATTGGACAACGGAACGGTCAACACAAAGGTGACCGATTCTTCCTCGCATGAGGAATATGTGCTGCATCGCAACCCAACCGCCTGCGGCTCATTTGTTGGAAGGGTCAGAACCGACTATGAAAACATTCTTTGCGAAATTTCTGAAAAATGTTTTGAGTTGGATGTTTTCAAAAGCGATGATGCACGAAAAGTCATTCAATATGTGCAGAACACCTATAATGATGAATTGGAATTTCTATGGCAGCGTTTCCCAAACAATGCCATTTTCAGAAGAAAAGACACCCAAAAGTGGTATGCCGCGTTGCTTGTCCTGCCCAAGAAAAAACTGGGGCTGAATTCTGAGGAGCTTGTTGATATTTTGGATTTAAGGATAAAGACTGAGAAAATAGAATTTGTCGTGGACGGGAAAAAATATTTTCCAGGCTACCATATGAATAAAAAACACTGGTATACTATCTGCCTGGATGGCTCCATAGAAATGGATGAGATTTTTGTGCGGATTGATGAGAGTTATCAATTGTCAGACAAATGAGGGAGAGGGGTTTAAAATAGAGTATTTTGGTTTGACAATGTTTTTTTTGGGCCTGCGGCCCGGGCCCTCTTAACTGAGAAATGTCTTTAAGGGCCATGCGGCCCGGCTTTTTTTGCCCTCCGGGCGTTGTTTTTTCCTGGGCCTGCGGCCCGGGCTTTTTTGACAACATTTCTTTTCGCCCTTCGGGCGTTGTTTTCTCTTGGCCTGCGGCCCGGGCTTTTCTGCCCTCCGGGCATTCTGCCTCCGGCGGGGAACTTTTTGCTCGCCCAAAAAGTTCCTCAAAAACGGCTCCCTCCGGTGGCCCTGCGGGGCCTTTGGCCTCACTTGCGCCCCTCTTGGGGCTTCCCTCAGCTGCGCCCATCAGCGAGGGTCGCGGGGCGCTGTGCAAAATATGGAGCGTGTCAGCAGCAGCTTTTGTGACCAACCGCCTGCTTTCAGCAGGCGGCTATATAAGGCCGTTGGAGTGTCTAGTTTGCGTTGCTTTCTGTCAACCTGTGGATTGACATGAGGTAATGTAAAGTTGGCATATGGGTGTTTGAAAGCCTCGTGTCGAAGACACGAGGTTGAATGCAGAGAGCAGTGCTGACACTCTCCATTTTGCACAGCGTCCCGCGACCCTCGCTGATGGGCGCAGCTGAGGAAAGCCCCAAGAGGGTTGCGAGTGAAGGGTGTTTTTCGAGGCTGTTTCGAATGGCCCCAGGAGGGTTGCAAGTGAGGCGTATGTTTCGAGGTGGCTTCAAACGGCACTGCTGACACGCCCCAAGTTTTTGCACAGTGTCCCGCGACCCTCGCTGATGGGCGCAGCTGAGGGAAGCCCCAAGAGGGGCGCAAGTGAGGCGAAGGCCCCGCAGGGCCACCGGAGGGAGCCGTTTTTGAGGAACTTTTTGGGCGAGCAAAAAGTTCCCCGCCGGAGGCAAAATGCCCGGAGGGCGAAAAAGCGCGGGCCGCAGGCCCAGGAAAGAACAACGCTCGAAGGGCAAAAAAGCCCGGGCCGCATGGCCCATAAAGACATTTCTCAGTTAAGAGGCCCAAAAAAACCTTGTCAGTTGGCACTGCGGCGCCCCCCGCCCGGAGGGCAAAATTTATTGACAACACTGCCTAGGGCGCAACCACCAGTTGCCCTAGGTGCTGGACAGCGGCCTCAACGCTGCCTATGGACTGGCCAACGCTCGCGTTTCCCCAACAACGCACGGTGCCGTCAACCTCCAAGGCGCAGGCGTACCAATAACCCACGGCAATGGCCACTGCATGGAGGTTTGCAGGGACATTTGCCTGCTCGTCGCCGAGGTTTCCCCAACAACGCACCGTACCCTCTGCCTGCAAGGCACAGGTGCGGTTTTCTACCGCAGAAATGGCCATCGCGCTTAAACCCTCTCGGGGCCCCACCTGGCTCGTCCCCCCCCAACAACGTACCCTGCCATCGGCCTGCAAGGCGCAGCTGTGGGAGGAGCCCGCAGCAACAGCCACCGCCGGGCCCAAGTCGTCAGGGACATTGGTTTGGCCATTGGAGCCCGCCCCCCAACAACGTACCGTGCCCTCTGCCTGCAAGGCGCAGGTGTGCCCATGGCCCGCAGCAACAGCCACCACCGGGTCCAAGTTGCCAGGGACATTGGTTTGGCCATAGGAGCTCGCCCCCCAACAACGTACCGTGCCCTCTGCCTGCAAGGCGCAGGTGTGCCCATAACCCGCAGCAACAGCCACCACCGGGCCCAAGTTGCCAGGGACATTGGTTTGGCCATTCGTGCTCGCCCCCCAACAACGCACCGTGCCCTCTGCCTGCAAGGCGCAGGTGTGCCTATAACCCGCAGCAACAGCCACCACCGGGCCCAAGTCGTCAGGGACATTGGTTTGGCCATCCGTGTTCGTCCCCCAACAACGCACGGTGCTGTCACTATGCACAGCACAGGCATAATACTCGCCTGCGGCAATGCTTCCACGCAGCCCTACCCCCCCCCAACAACCCCCCCATGCGTGAGGGTTACCTATGGCAGGTGACAAAAGTTGACGGCCTTCCATGGCGTCATAACCCAAAATGGCCGAAGGCATTGCACGTTCCATGAGGTATTCCGTGTTGGCGAAGGCCGTTTGGAAAACATAAGCAGGAGAGGTGGAGACGTCTCCCATGCTGCTTTCTACTGTCCAATGGGCCACATGCCTGCCCGGCGCAAAAAGGTTGGTGGGGCTGGTACTCAAAGCGCAGCGGAAACCCGCCTCCTCTCCACGCACACCTCCAGGGCACAAAGTGTCAATGGAGCCCAAGCTGCTCGCATAGGTTGCCGGAGGTTGAATGCCGGGGCTGCCCAACAACTCAACAAAACGGCAGTCGCTTGAAAACTGCGCACCTGTCAACAGAGGGTGGGAAAGCGGTCGGCAAGCGCCCGTTTCGCCAGCCTCACAATAAACGCTTGGAGGACAGGCCTCATCGCCTGCTTCGCATAGGAGAAGCGCCTCCCCTTGGACGCATATACCCTCGTTGCCCGGCTCCCTCCCCTTGCCATCCTCACAATAAGTGCCCTTGGGGCAGCCACCCTCATGGCCTACTTTGCAGGTGCCAGGTATATGGCAGGCATATATGCAAAACACCCAAACGAAGGTGGGGACAAGTTGCCGTATGCTTATCAACATTTCTCATGCATAGCACACAAAGGCCTGCCAAAGCGCCCAAGGTAGGAAAAGTTAATGAATGCCCTCATGCCCTAATATAACCCGTCAGGGCTCCCCCTCAAAACCCCAAAGGCCTGTTGGAGGGGTTGGGGGAAATGCAATGCCCAATATGGTTTGAATATGGTTGGGCATAACCTGTCAACGCAAAGGCAGGAAAAAAACAAAGTCCGTCAAGGGGTTGTGGGCCTTGACGGACTTTCTTAAACCACTCAACCTTGCCCAGGAGAGGACTCGAACCTCCACAGTGTTTCCACTTCTAGATCCTGAGTCTAGCGTGTCTACCAATTCCACCACCTGGGCAAAAACGCCACCCTCTATAAATTTATTGCCTCCCAAAGTCAAACCGGCTTTTCACACCCTCACTTCAAACTGACAACCAAAGGTGCCGACATACGCATGTCATCCACAAGCTTGTCGGCCACACGCTCTGCCTCCTGCCTGCTCCCAAATTGCCCCATGCGTACACGGTACCAGGTGCCGCGCTCCCCAAGCTCCGTGGACACCACATAGGCCATATAACCCCTGTCACTCAACTTGGCGACAACACGCTCCGCATCCTCTTGCTCCCTATGCGAAGAAACCTGCAAAGCCCATTCCTTCAAACCCACAGGCTTGGAAACCTCCCTGCTCTCCTTCTGAAACTCAACAAAAGCATCCTTCAAACTGGCCTGGCGCACCAGGCCACCCGTCGCTGCCAGCACAGAAACTTCTGCCAACTTCGTCGTCTCCTTGAGTGCGGAAACTTCTGCCAACTTCGTCGCCTCCTTGAGGGGAGCAGAAACCTCCGGCGGCTTCGGACGCTCCTTGAGGGGTTTGGGCAAAGCAATAGGAATGGGTTTGAGCAACTCCTCTTGGAATGTCAGCGGAGCGGCTTGCTCTTGCTGTATTTGTATTTGCGCGAGCGCTTCTGTCTTCTTGTCGGACTCAATCAGCGGGTTGTCTTCACAGGCCACTACCTGGGCCTGCGCCATGCGCCGCCCCGTGTTGAGCCCCAATACAAAAGTTGCCCCCGAAAGCAACAACCCCAAAAATGCAAAACTTAAAACATGCTTCCCCACCATAGGGGGTTTTGAAACTCGCTTCGTATTTTCGCGCATAGCCCACTTCTTTCTTTATGCCAGCATTCAAGTGGACACAAAGTTAGCGTGGGCGCAGCTTAGGTCAATTTTTTGGCCTCCACCCAAACGCTTAGGGCTGGTATTTCAACTTGGGTACCTCTTGCACCTCCTCCACCGCTGCACCCAATACCCCCTTCACCACCTCGCGTACCCATGTCTGCGTCCCCTGCCCAGGCGTAGGGCCAAACAACCGCTCAAACACCCCCTTCTCCCGCCGTACATAACTCAGCCTGGGCTTGCCCTTCATGCCAACCCTCTTGGCAATATGCTCTACGGCCACCTCAAACCCTCCCAACTCGTCCACCAACCCCGCCTCCTTCGCTTGCCGCCCTGTCATAATACGCCCATCCGCCCAGGGACGAATCTCCTCCACAGCCTTCTTCCTCCCCTGCGCAACAGCCCCAATAAAACTTTCGTGAATGTCGCTAAGCAACTCCTTTATGGCCGCGCGCTCCTTGTCTTTCAGGGGACGGTAGGGGCTTAGGACGTCTTTCTGCTCCCCCGCCGTCAATACATTCATGTCCACTTTCGCCCATTGCATGAGTTTTGACAAATCAGCCGAAGCAATAATAACACCAATGGAGGCCGTCAGCGTCCCCGAGTTGGCAAAAATGGTGTCCGTCGCCGAAGCAATATAATAACCGCCTGAAGCAGCTATGTTCTCCATGGAGGCAACCACAGGCTTCTTCTCTCGTAAACGCATGAGCGCTTCGTATATCTCCTGAGAGGCCCCCACCGCCCCCCCCGGCGAGTCAATACGTATAATGACGGCCTTATAGGAGTCCTCCCGGGAAACCTCGCGAATGTCCTCCAATATCTCCCGGGAATTCTCTATCCCCCCCAACACCTCAACAATGCCAATTTTGTCCCTCTTGTCCCTCTTGTCCGTCCATGTGCTTCCGGTGGATATGGTTGCCGTTTTGCCCAAAAACCAAAAACAGGAAGTGCCCAGCGCACAAACCCCACCTATAACAATGGCCATGCTCAAAAGCCCCCACTTCCAACCAGAATTTTTGCTCATATGCCCTCTGTTTTCCATTTCATGCATGGGTGCTTCCTAGAAGAAAACAGCAGAAAGTCAACCTCTCCCATTTTGGCCACATGGGTGGGGGGGAGGCCGCCCCCCGGGCGGGGGGCGCAGTGCCAACGGAGAATGTTTTTTTTGGGCCTGCGGCCCGGGCTTCTTTTGGAAAGGGTTCTTTTTGCCCATTGGGCGGGGTTGTTTAACTGAGAATGTTTTTTTGGGCCATGCGGCCCGGCTTCTTTCGCCCTCCGGGCGTTGCTTTTTCCTGGGCCTGCGGCCCGAGCTTTTTTTCCCTCCGGGCATTTTGCCTCCGGCGGGGAACTTTTTGCTCGCCCAAAAAGTTCCTCAAAAACGGCTCCCTCCGGTGGCCCTGCGGGGCCTTCGCCTCACTTGCAACCCTCTTGGGGCT
>Ga0209755_10006944_pt1 | contig 12380 bp, 11 predicted proteins | sample TergutCo191P1_FD_187301 | JGI IMG/M metagenome (GOLD analysis project Ga0209755, IMG submission 187301) | Cornitermes sp. P1 segment gut microbial communities from Petit-Saut dam, French Guiana - Co191P1 (SPAdes) (version 2) | ecosystem: Host-associated > Arthropoda: Insects > Digestive system... | reverse complement strand
GATGACCTACCTGCAACTATAACACCTGTACCAGGGGCCGCCGTGCCAGTTTTTTAATGCTCCTGATGATGGGCGCTTGATGCCCGAAACATGTAGAGTAACTCTGCAGAAATAAAACCTGCACAGTGTTGCATCAAGTTGGTGTTTTATTTGACTTATATTTCAGTAATGAATAAGCCTGCATAATTATAAACTGATATATATGAAATACAGCATTTTGCTAGTATGGTACTGTGATACATAAAATACTGGCATGCCTCAACATAATGCTGTTAATCAGCAATTCAGATAATTTGCTTCTATATAATCATGAACCAGATGTACTTTGAAAAAACTGATTGGTATTGAATTCTGTCAGGTTATCAGATTAAATTTGCCTATACACAACAAATCATGCTAAAAACGTAACACATGAGACGTGAACACCGAATCCTACTTGACGGTAGAAGAAGTCTGATGGCAAGAACTGTCAGCAGTATTGTCTTCATCATCATTGCTACCATCCTCCTCCAGAGCACAAAGGAAGAGCATGGGATCCACCCGTACCTCCACTTCTGTAACCTCACACTCAGGTTCACTTCCCTGTAACATGGTTGAATAATGTCATAGAAAAAACATACTTTGGAGATAAGAGCACACATGGTCAGACAGAATCAAAGGAATAAGCCACTTGACCGCCATGGGCACAGATGCGCTATAAAAATAATGTTAGGTCCCACTTACCACACCAATTTCCCTCCTAATGGCTCCAAAGAAAGTTCTTATTAGTGCATTGTTTTTATCATCATAATTACTGTTTTTTTAATTATTTTACTGATATTCAACCTCTTAAAATCTGGTAACATTTAAATTTTAAGCACTTTGAGATACCTGTAAAGTTAGATGTATATAGCACATACATCATGTAGTATCAAAACAGTGCCATAATTTTCCGACTACTATAATCTTCTAAATTACTCCTATGTACATACTTAACAAATGTAACCTTCATTCAATTCACCACTCTAGGCTGACATAAAAATACTTTCATTTCTACATCAATATACAAAATATTTTTATTATTATGTAAGACATCCCACTTTGGAAAAGATACATAAGTGGATAATAACTGTAAATCACAAGGAAGCTCTTTTAGTGTATTGTATGGTTTTAATGCGACATGCTTCAGCTCAACGAAACTCCATCTTAAGGCAAATAAGGCACTAAAGAAATTACGTAAGCAGTATAATATTATTTTGCAATTTGATGGATTGTTGTGAAGCCAAAACATGTTGCATTACAACCATACGATATACAAAGAGAGCTTCAGTGTTATTGATGGTTATTACCCAACTGTGACATAAAAATATCTGAAAAGGTTGAGCCAAAACATTAACACAGTTTTACTTATTTTTGTAATTTAATGATGCTGTCAGTAAGTAAAGACTATATGACATCAATTGAATAGATATAATACATTATAAACTGCAATGGCTGCAAACAGAAGCAATTATTATATAGTCTAGGACACTACACCAGCATGTGCTTTGAAGGACCACAGACAATCATGCAAGACCTCAGTCAGGACAGTACGGGCCCAGCTGAAACTTGAGCTGGAACCTCCAGAACACAAGTCAGAAGCATTAACACAAATCCGAAGGGTAACTTACAAAATGTGAAATAGAAGTCCATTAACATGTATGACAGCTTGAGTGCTCACAAAATAAACTCAACTCAGGCAAATGAATGAGAATATTATAACATGAATAAAATGCTTCCAACCATAAAAAACTGACTAGGAAACTCCAAATTAATTATTAAACAGCTTAATAAAACACTTCTGTTAGTATACATTCTTCATATGTTAAAAGGTCCGTTATGCCACCAAATTTCTGATCTCTAACACAGCAAAGCACATTTCACATGTATTTTATGAGCTATCCTCACAGCAACTCATGCACATACAGTTCAAATGCTTCAACAGATATTACTAACAAACTTATAGAATTACATGTATTATGTTGACTCTGTGTGCTGTAACTTTATATGCAACAAAACACTCCAGTGATCTCCAATAAATGAAACTGGTATTGCCTCGACCTCACATCACATGGGCATTAAGATCTTCAACAATCTTCCTCTATACACTAAAGCTATATCTAATAATGTTAGGAAATTTGTTTAAAATGATTCCTACATATATATTCTTTTTACTCCATAGAAGAATATTTTCAATATAAATCTATCACAAGTTGATGATGTGCCATTAAATGTCTATAGTAAGACCATTTACTTAATATATAATCTCAATAATCTGTGTGTGTTATCACTAAGTCTCACCAAAAAAAAAAAAACTTAACATTTGTCATCTTAATGTCATTCACATGTGTATAATTGCTATCTCTATTTATTTTTTTACAATTTGTTTGTTGTCTGTATCTGACTTGTCTCTTTGTACCTATAGCCATATCTTCCTATGCTTTTCTCATTACACAGTGGTTTGTCCTGTTTGTATTAAACACCAATCATGTAATTCACTTGGTATCAATTCATCTGATTCCACACATTTACATAATTTTATATAATTTTACACAATGTATTACTCTTGACATGTCCTATAGCCTACTTATGGTTTTTATTGTGGATATATGGAACGTTAAATAAAGTATCAATATCAATATCACAAGTTCACTTGCCAGCCATACTGGAATTACTAACAAAGTACTATTAAATGGAATACGAAATATCATATACAGTATAACCCTTCCATGTATGTTAACCATGGTCTGAAATGGGGTACAGGTGGAACTCAGTCTTAACAGTACAAAAGATAAGCAGTTATTTAATTGAGATGTGGAAGGAAACCAAAAATGGCCAATTTAAGGTGATATTTACACATTTATATGGACAGTGGAAGGATAGGCTTCATCAAGCCAGCCAATCCTACAGAAAGTCTCTCCTCAGAATGATTCGCACACATAACTTCTCAGTAATGATGATGGACGGTAATGCTCTTGTTTCTCCACATGTACTGACCACCATGCAATGATATGTGTATTGGATCCAGTTCTAATGGTATTGTTCCTGCTGTTTCAAAATATTGTAATAAGATAAAAAACAAAAATATGATATACAAAAAAATTCAGGAATTGATAAGAAGGGTCATTACATATCCATCACAAGAAAAGAGGACATTTCCAATTACAGACCATAAAAAAGAGGACAAGACAACAGTAAAAGGAGATTAAAAAGAAACTGACATACAAACAGTTGCAAATGTATTAAGTAAACATCCCTCTCAATGCTACTCTTCCAGCAGTTCTTTCAATTCCACGGACATGAAACTCTGTGTGAAATTTCTAAGCACATTTTTCATTGAGATAAAGGTATTCGGAATTCCCACACAAGGTTTCTAAGATATTCCAAAAGTCAACTGTTGAATTTTTGACAATAATAAAGTTATTTTAGAGAACCTGACCAGATGAAAATCTTGGTCAAAAAAGAGGACAAGTCTAGAGAAAAAGGATGTATGGAATCTTCATATTTCTTGCTTCTATTTGTGGCTTATTCACTGACACACTCAGTACTCCAAACACAACACCATTATAAGATCCCGCAACATGGGAGGGTACAGGTCTATGCACATGACACAGGATCTACGAGTCAAGAGCAAGGGTCTACAAATTTTCCGAAAATCTACTGCTTACCTCCAAATTCTAGAAACTAGAAGGGTGACAAGAAGCAAGTTCCATACTGATGACCCACAACCCAAAAGTGACATTAGAACCTCGCTGTTTTCTGGTGCTTTCAGCTTGGTGCATGAACTAAGGGGAGGTGGTGGTGGTGGAGGGGGGAGGAGGAGGCAGTAGCTGTCTGCAAAATATTAGGCAGAGCACTGTCTGCCTGGGTGACCAGGGTCCAGGGATTTGCGCATCCCTAGTGAAGAGAATACTTTTATGTGGAAGTCTTAAAGGTATCTTAAACACACAATTGTAGTTGGAATTGTGCCATCCCCATTGGGTAATATATGCTATAAATCCCCAACCCTGTAGCCCTCCACTAGACAAAACCCTGCCTTTCCAAGATTTCATACCACTGGCCCTCCACCCCAACACAGACCATACCTCCGAACAGAACAAAATCCCAACAGATAAACACAGTACGGAGCAAACTACACTGCAAGACACCACGAAAAAGAAAGCACATAACAAAGACAGCAGATATCCAGCACCAACGACACATAACACAAACTGACATGGCAGACAAACATAAGAGAATGTTCAATGAAGTTCTGGAGTAACTAAACACCTCAATGGAAAACAACCTAAACAGTGAACAGTGATGCACTGAACACCTCAGTGATACAGTGGACAAACAGATAAATGATTACAGTGAACATTTACATCACCAGTGACAGTGTTAAAAATACACATTAGCAAAAACAACATGCAATACCACCAGCGCTGGACACACCCCAACCAGAAGTTATACTAAATATGCAGAAGCACCAGACACAAGTAAGTACAAAACATCCACATAATTCTCCCATAATAATTTACACATATACCTAATATACTACTATTATCACCCAAAGAATTATGACACATCTCTTTCTCTCTCCAGTCCCCACATGCATCAACCACGTCACACACAGACCTTCCACACACAATGACCCATGAAGATGAATGAAGAAGCATGCAATAAGCCAGACCCACATGCAGACAGTACACAGTGGCTTCCCCACGACAGGACCACCAAGCTCTCCTCCTTTTTTGTTTTGTTTTTCTTAGTTCTGGCTCTTTGACTTTCCTAAGTTTTTTGATATTATATGACCATACCTTCAGATCAACTGAGTGGCTTACCCACACACCTAATACAGATATATCATACTCAAAAAAGCCTTGATGTTGAGATCTCCTCATCAAACAAGCCACTACACAATTGTATAAAGTACTCTTAAGTATGTCGAACAACAAAGACCTGATGATGGCCACTACCAGCCAAAACATGTAGTCTTTTTGACCTAGAATATAACCACTAACTAAACATTAGTTGTGTTACTGACTTCAAACCCACTTAATAGTTCACACAATTGGAAAGTTTGCTGTAGTATGTATGTATTTCAGCAGACATTCCAAATGCACCAATTACCCATTATCAACTGGCCCCTTCAAAATCACTCTTTCATGAACACTGCCAACAAATCTAGGACAACGAGAATTGCGCTCTTCTGGGTTATTACACAGTGAAATTAGTAATTTCTTACCGACATTTCCTGACCCCTGAAGATGCAACCAATAGATTGTCCTGAAATGTCAGTAAGAAATTACCACTACTCACCCCACAATGACCCAGAAGAGCGCAGTTCTCATCTACTTCATCTACAAACTTCAGAAATGACAGATAATCAAACCAAATGAAATGACCACCATATCACTAAAGACCACTCTAAATCCATCCTATTTCAGTTCCTACCATCTTTAACACAAACGTGCTAGGAACACAAACATGTGAGATGGGGAACAAAACTGGGCTTAAGTAAGAACAGTCATGCCATTGTGTATGACAACAAACTCTTCAGATGCATGGAAATTTTGTTATAGTAACTATTTGCACAAATCAAATAGTATGGTGGCTATGCAATTTCTACACCAGTACCCTCAGACCGCTGCTATGACACTGACATGGATATTACTTTGGTGGGTCATGTCCACTCACTTCAATTTTCTTTTTGTTGATTAATACTGACCTCCTCAAAATACAGAATTGCCAAAGTTTCCATACCAAAATCATGAACAAATTATGGTTTCTGAATTCAAAAAAGATCAAGTGGGTTCTGCACAACAAATATTAGATATGCCCAAACTATTAATATAAACTGCTTGTACACTGTTTTTTGACCCAGCCTTACAGTGTACAACTGTAACACGCCCAGACATTATACCACTTGAAGATCTTAATGTTACAACAAAAACTGACATTTGCACACCAATAAAGTATAGCCTGTTACACCACAGCATACACAAACAAGGATCAATCAAAACTATATGCGTAGGTCATTCAGCAGGCCCTTTTCTAGGCTATTTATGTACACTGTGCATGAATTTCTTGGTATTCTGTGTTAGTAAATGTCTAGTCCATCACATTAACTACCAAGGAGATCAGCTAATGGTAACACAACTCTAACAACAACAAGTTTAATTTATGAAAAACATCCACCCACATTCACTTCACTGCACTTAGACAACCAGTATGGGTCACAAATAAAAGGATGAACCAAAATAAAACATATTGCGAATATTGTGAATGTCACACCCGGTAACATTATTTCCAACACTGTAAAATATATCTTATGTGCTCTGACAGACATATGCATACCACTGTTGATAAAACAGGACACTGCCCAAAATGAACAACATGAATTATATTATCAGACGGATAGTTGCAGCACATGCACATAATTGGTAGGCAAAGTGAGATAAGAACTGAAGATTAAATACGTGGCCTACATTTCAGGAAGGCACTACTTGAATACATATGTATCTTCTGCATAAAACATTAAACAAGAGATAAACACTCATCTTTTCTAAATGTTATTATAGACTCTGCTTCATGAAATAAATGTTCACACCAAGGGCCACACAAAGACGGCGTTACTCAAAATGGAACAAGAATATACAGAAATACAAATCAATAACCTAAAGAATTAACCTTGCTGAGTATGGAGTGTAATATGCTATGCTCCTTCTTCACTTCTTCTGTTGAAGGAGTCTCAAGCAACATCTTCAACTTGTCTTGCATTTTTACTGCCATGCATGCAAAACGATGTATACTATCCAGTTTCTTGCAGCAATTTGTGCAAACCATTTTGGGTAAAATATCCTCAACTGAAACCTGAAATTATACCAATCACAATTTAATATGAACCAACACAGTTTAACGCCTTTACACTTACACCTGGAATGAGTTGTATTCATGAATATAACGTTACGGTTAACAACAAAAATATTTACTTAACCTAAAAGAGTTTTTTTTTCTTTTTTTGATATGAAACAGAAAAAAATCTGCATTCACGCACATACATCATTACCGGCAAATGGCGAGACTGACAGTGTCACGCAAAAATATTCGCACAATGAACTCACCGCTATGTGTAAATATTTCTTCATTTTCGCTTCTAAATACAGTTTTTTCCCTTCTTCACTAAATATGAGAATATTATCAGTTTGTTCAGCAGTACATATACGACATAACTTCTCTAAATTTGGTGCCGTTCCCATTTTTCCCCTTTTTCACCCGTCGTCCATTTCATAAAATAGGCCTATATAAAGGATTTCTTGATTATTAACGATCTTTTTACTTATGACCTCTAACGACGACGCCGTAAAAACACCGATGAACAAATGACGCTGGTTAGAGCGTCGTTTTCATACGACGCTCACAGCTCAATACAATTTCGATTGCGTGCGCTTGGAAAGATACTGCCGATTTGAAACGAGAGGAAAAGCATGTCATAGCACTCTGCTTGAAAACATGGAATTACACGCTCAGGTTTCTTGCCACTGTTAAGGAATACTCCAACCATTGTACGAAAAGTAGTAAATCATACGCAGAAAGTTCACATCGTGGAGTAGTTGATTAAGAGACATACCTTCTACGAAAAGCCAGAATCTGTTTTCGCCCAGCCGAATGAACATTACGAACATCTTGATTTTTAATTCAGATGAAAATGTCAGTAACAATATGATAAACCGCCAAAAACACAAAAGCACTGACTTCAAAAATAGGTCCGTTGTATATAATAAATGCCTTACAAATCTCGTAATTATTTCGTTCCTCTTTCTTTTCTTGACAACAAAAAAAAAACGCTCGACTGGAAAGAATTGAGGCTATATTAGGTTCTTCCGTTCGCCCCGAGATGTCATAACGCACACGCTTCGTGACCGTTTTCATTGCACAGGTACTATGCTTATCTGTGGTAGGTCGCCGCACTATTTGGTTCACACCGTGCGGTGACCCATACTCCACATAGTAGATAAACTAAAATTAGTTGATGTGGGGGATAGCAATAGACGCCGATTACGTTTTTCTTCTTTACAATGTGCAATGAGGCGCATAGCAACGAATTTCCCAAACCTAACACACATGTACTACGGCACAAGTTTCGCACCTAGGTGGGCAGGAAAACTATACAGAAACAGCTTAAAAATAGGCCTTCGTATTGTAATCGGATAGGCCTAAAACACGCGGGTATAACGGCAATTTAAACTCGATGTTCGCAAACAGAGATAGGCACATTAGATCGGCCAAGAGAGGTTAGATTATGGATGTAGTATCGGCTTTCTGGCGAAATGTGATTGGATATTTGCGTGTGAAGACTTCTTCTCTCGTGAAAATTCAATGCCAGTTGGTGCAGGTATGCGGAGTATTTGTAATGTCACGCAATCAGATGCATTCGGTAGCGGCGGAAAACGTGTAAAGCGGCGACCCACGCGACTCGAAGTCCACTGCGGATAACACACTTGCAGATGTCATTTACCCAGCACACTACCTGCACTATCTGACATTGCATGCCAACTGGACATTTTGCTGGCGTGTACACGACCAACTGGAATACATGGGATTGTTGGCATGCTGTGTGTTAAACAGTCTCACAAGACCACAAAGCTCCTGGCATGGGTCCCTCCCTTGCGCATTTGACACATTACAGAAATAAGGGAGAGTGGTGCTGCAGTAGACTTGCACGGTTAGTTGCGTTTCATCCGAAACCAAAAAAGCATACATGATATGGTAGCACAATCCTTTCCCACAGCAGGGAAATTCATAGCAAAGGCATCAGCATTGAAGTTCATGGCAACTGTCTTTTGGGATGAAGCAGCTCTGCTTCTTGTGGATATCAGTCATCATGGTGACTGTAATTGCTGCGTGTCACTGTGGTACACTTTAAAAGGTTACAGCTGGTCATTAGTTGCAGAAGGCCAGAGTTGTTCTACCAGTCAATCATTATTTTCCTCCATAATGCCTGCCCCAGTACTGTCAACAGAAATTGTGATTGGTTACAATCCTATGCCTGGGAGGTTACAGAACCCCCCGCACAACATCAAACTCATGCCTACAGTTTCCATCTCTTTGGACCCATTATGATGCAGCTGGCTGGCAAGCAATCAGCAACACTGACATGAAGGAAGGTGCAGAAACCAGTTTTCACCATTCACCCCTATCTACTGCTGATGTGATGAAAGAATGGAGGTACACCTCTACTCTGCCTGTATGGATTCATGACTTTCACAGGGACAACTTAATGTTTACTGGTGTGTAACATTTTTTTTTAACTTAAGAATTACTATGAAGCATATTGTGTTTCCATTTGTTCAGAAATCAATCAGCAATTGACATAATTACTTCTACTATTTCTTATCACCCCCCACGAACACAAAATTTTGGCAATAAAATTTCTAAATTCATACATCCCATTGGGCTCTCTTGAGATTAGTTAATAAACAAAACACCTAATAAACAGAATGTACAATTACTCCCTGTCAAAGAAAAGGTAACAGAAATAAACATGATACCAGCCATACCTCGAAAGAGTTTATACCCGCCCATGTCAGTATAAACCAAACAGTATTAAAAAATATTAACTGTCTTCGCCTAACCAGCCTTTAATATACCTATTGTACAAAACTCACTATATTACATTCTCCTACATGTTTTGGCACATGTTGGCGCCATTTTCAGGGATTCTCAATTTAATTGTTCAATTTTCAGTGCAAGAACTGATTGTAAGCACTTGTCCAAACGTGTTGATAAAATGCGGACTTCTTCACCTTGACAAAGGTCACTTGTTATGAATAACAGGTAAGACCTCCTATCATAAAGACAGTCAATTTGATGCAGCAAAACGTTAAAAACTTTCATGCTGTTTAGAAGAGATAATATGTGGAATGCAGGCTGGGTTATGTCAGTTGTTTGGCATCTGAAATAGTGGAATGTACATCCAAAGTTGGAAGTCATCTCTTAAAATTCAAAATACATGTGTATAAGTATTCAAGTAAATTTAAACACCTATGCTGCATATACATACAGGAACAGCGTACTCATACACATTTTAAATCATCACAGTTTTTGCGGTTACTTACATTAAGCAGTCAGACATTATAATATGGATATGTAGAGACAGTATTAGCTCAAGTCCCCCTGGGAGGTCATGGAGGAGGGCAACTATTTATATGTCTCTGTGCCCACTCAGCTTCATCTATCTGAGCCAGTGTGAATAGCATATTGTCACTGTAAATCATTTGTTCAGCTACCAATTGGTTTTATTAGGGAAATGACAGTATATCATATTTTCCCAACAATTTAATATCTTACTGAGAATACAATGATGATTTAAAATAGTGTATAAGTACACTGTTCTTACATATGCAGCATATATGTTTAAATATACTTTTATACCTATACATATGTATTACAAATTTTTAGAGATGACATCCAACTTTGGATGTACATTCCACTATTTGGGATGTTGAACAACTGACACAACCCAGCCCACATTCCACATGTTACCTGTTACCACAAAAACAACATGAAAGTTTTTAAATTTTAGTGTTTTATACTCAACTATCAGCATATACACCACATCAAAGTAAGTGTTCTAGCGACTTTAGAAATGCCACAAACAAGTGAAGTGTTATGTGACTATAGGTGTTACCTATAATTCATCACAAGTGACTTCCTTGAAATTTTGAAAACAGTGCATCAATGAGAAGAATGCATTTTACTAACACGTTTAACAAGTGCTCACAGCCAGCTGTAACGCTGAAAATCGAACAGTTATATATGAGACTCCCTGAGGATGGCACTGACATATGCTGAAACGTATAGGAGAATGTAATGTAACATGCTACATACAGAAGGTGCCTTAAAGGTTAGTTAGATAAAAGCAATTAATATAAACATAATACACGGTATATATAATATTTTTATATATAAACTATTAAAAGATGTGTGGGCTGGGTAGCTCAGTCGGTATGGCGACCAGTGGGGACGATATTTTCTGCCCGTCCAGACTGGCCCTGGGGCCCACCCAGCCTCTTGTAAAATGTGTACCAGGTCTTTCCTGGGGGTAAAGTGTGGCTGGGGCATGCTGCTGACCACTCACCCCCTTCTAGTGCCGCGGACATGGAAGAGTAGAGCTATACCTCTACCCACACTCCGGGCCACACCGGGCCTGTAATGGGATCACTTTACCTTTATTAAAAAGATGTCAGAAACAATTACAAAAAATCAACATGGGCTGCTTTTACAAATTTCCATGCCAAAACTAAGAAAATTATGAGTCTTCAGGAAAACAAAATGGTAAATATCTTTTGAGATTAAAAACAATGGAACAGAACACAATCTGAGGGGCAAAGTTGAAAACACATACTCACTGAATAATAGTGCAGCATACCTAAATCATAATAGAGGACACATGGGCCCCACTGCCATATCTTTGAGAGAAGATTTACAGAGCACATTAGTGTTATTAAGAAAATCAGGCCAAACTAGAATGCTATGACTAATTATGTGCATAAACAAAAAGGGGCTATTGTCTAAATTTTGATTATGAAATATTATTAAATACACTGCAAAGATCTCATATTCATGAATATATATAAAGAGGCATACAAATGAAGGATACAGAGAGACATCTATAATCAAATTTTTCATGCAATTATCAACCAACATAAACATATAGCCTATTATGACAGTTCACTCTTAACCAGCAAGTATGACAGCCAACCACATACATTTGGAAGGAGCTGTTGTCTACACATAGTCTCAATTAACATATAATCCAGTGCACTTTTCCAGTTTCACACATCATAACAAAGTTAATAAACCAAATACTAACTCCTTATTCTGTGACCAAATAAACAGTAAAATACAAGGATAATCCAAAACCCTATACACATGACACATAAAAGTGAAGGCAATATGAAACAAAAAACACAGTACAAAGAACCCAATATTCGAAGTCTCATAAAGGCATTAATGCTTTTGTATAGAGAAACGGATTTCTATACCTATTAACACAAACGAGTACCAACACAAACAAAAAAAATCAACATACACATCAATAATTCAGTTTTATTTATCACTCCAATGTATATCATGACAGTCAGTTTTTACTTATGTTTTACTGCTGAAATTCATGGTGGATCAAAAAAAAAAAAAGTGATACGAATAAATGTGTGTATAAATCAGCTTCAGCTTCTGGTTTGTGGTTGTGGGTAAACAAAAGTGACCTTTTGATGGCTAACAGTACCAAAACATTTACTCATATCCACATAGAAGAAGTTGTCGGACAAAGTATGTTACTGATTACTGCACATAGCCACGCATGTACACAATGGTAT
>Ga0209755_10006943_pt1 | contig 12387 bp, 7 predicted proteins | sample TergutCo191P1_FD_187301 | JGI IMG/M metagenome (GOLD analysis project Ga0209755, IMG submission 187301) | Cornitermes sp. P1 segment gut microbial communities from Petit-Saut dam, French Guiana - Co191P1 (SPAdes) (version 2) | ecosystem: Host-associated > Arthropoda: Insects > Digestive system >... | reverse complement strand
ATTACAAATAATCCCACATGACGCCAAACCACTGAAGTTATGTGGGATGTTACTGAAAACTTACTATACCTACAACAATTTGAGGGATTATTCGGTGCTGTCTTTTTACAAGTTTCTGCAAATGCTAAAAATGTCTTATGAGTATGTACATATGAAATGGTTTTGATGAAGAACTGGTTTCTTTTAATAGCTATGTCACCCAGTGACATGGGCAGAATGCATCTCTCAGATGACTTTATTCAGTTAGTGCCATACTAACTCTCATCATGACAGACAAAACATAGTTGATCATGAAGCAGATGAATAGCGCTTAGGATTTACTGCATGTGTTACTGAAAGTAATATTGCCAGCATTTAGTGTGGACTTTCAGAATAAACCACTTCATATAAATTGCATTATGACAATGGAAAAAGCTCTGATGATTGTGGAAACAAATTGTATGATTGTACAAAAATTTCCAGTGTGGAATTTAGGAATTAAGAACAAATAACACAGACATTATTGCCTTTTTAAATGTGGTGGAATGTGGCCTAGTAAACATATATGTATATGCATATATGTTTCAGAAAAACCTGTTGCCTCCACCATCAGTGCAGATCTACCATGATTATAGAGACAGGAAATCACTCTGATATGCCAGTACATATCCACCAAATTACACAGTATTCCATCCATCCCACTGTCACATCTACAACACCTCAAATCTCAAAAGTCATGATAACATAAATCAAGAACAGAAACATACGAGTAAGGTAACGAAAATCATCTCTTTTACAGAACAAAGACGGTAGCTATGCACTCACATGCATGCAAATCACGAATTAATTTTACGATGAAATAAATACTCAAAAAGTGTAAAGAATTATCACACAAATGGTTAATCTCTCATATAGCCAGTATCACTCGTGCTAAAGTAGTTACAATTTGAAAACAGGAAAACATGATGTAGGCCTATAACACAACAATTTTAAAACAGCTGTAAAAAAATTCAGACAACATTCAGCTTCAATCTAACTTCCTTTAAATACTGTTTGTAGGTCCTTATTCTACACAAAGATTTGACACACTCTTCAATCTTCTTGCACACAAACCTTCCTGGACTTCTAATATACAGTAAAACAGGAATTAAATATTCCTGGAAGGGACAAACATGAAGCAGAATTCAATTCCAAACAGCAGACTGACTATATCTTACCTAGAGCCAAACGAAGAAGATACTGTCACACAGCTGAAGGCAGTAATGCCTAACTCTTAAAATGAGCATCATGTAACAATCGCCAAGCAAGACTGGAAGCAAAGGACTTGTCTCACTAAGTGTAGAAAAGAACTGACTGGAAGCCTCATCAATTATTCAATGGATGTCCTGTCTTCGACATAAGCCACCATCCATATCTCAAACTGTACACAAAGGCTTTCATTTTAATTAAATGGCAATGGTGTAAGCAGCTAAGATTCCAAAAACTGAATCTGAAGATTCATGTTTCATGCATAGAAAACTGTATAATTACAAATATACATAAAACTGTAAATTCCATTTATGGACTTCATTTTGGTGTGATGTAATTTGGTACATTTGGACTACTATAGGTAAAATTTGTGTACATCCCGTTGGTAAATCTGTCAATTAAGCATGCAGTGTATTTTTGCAAATAAAGAACTACAAATGTGGTAAATTTCTTTATTTGTACTTGCACAAGTTCACAATTTGGAATTCGATGTCACGATTTCAAGCATCCCCAAAAAACCAGTGATGGAAGCAACCTAAAAAATCTTTAACATGGTATTTTGCAGTATGTAAAATCAAATGATGTAATGACCTAACAATAGTGTCTTATGATCAGAATAAGTGTTGCTGAGGCTGTATATGATAGACTGACAAAAACTCTATGAAATAAAAGACCAAAAGTTACATTTTGATGAATAATTAAAATAAATTTGCCACTTCAAATTAAGAAACAGATGTGTAAGTTTTCCAACTATAGGTGTGGGATCTTTCATCCAGAATTTGGCATTTGATGGAAAAGGTGCGCCAAATTACAGATAAATATCTGTAATTTGGCACACCATACAGAAAAAATTACAATTACATATCACAAAAAAGAATTGTTCTGCTTTAAAAATGAATATAAACATCAACTAAAAGGCCCCACCTGAGGAGAAATCATCAGGAATATACAGTGAAGAAATGGTGGGACTGAAATTCCTTAGTGTTAGTTTGAGATATATTTGTTCTGGATCACAGCCAGTTTTTAGTGTGTTCCAGATGCTAAGATGCCAGATATTGGGGCACAAGATAAAATGTCCCATGTCTGTGTAATTCCAGGGCTTTCAGTTATTTTAATTATGGCTTAAAAGAGTATAGGGTTTTCTGTAGTGTTTAATGAGTAAGGAACTGTATAGCAATTTGTTGGTGTTTTTCAATTCCAACATTTTTTTATAGGTCTATTTGTCTACATGTCTCATGTCTAAATCTGATGTAGCAATTATTGGTATTAAGAACAGGTAACACTGATTAATGCAAACAAAATAATACTGATATTACTTTTATAAATAATGGTGATAAGAATATTATACTACATAATTCATTATAACTGTACAGGTTACGGTCTACTGAGATGCAATGCCACGTAGTCTGGTAGACAAGCACTGACATTTCAGAGGAATCTACTACCCTAATGATTCAAGCAGCAGGCTGCTCTGAAACATTGGCACCTGTCTATCAGAGTACATGGCATGATTCCTCAGAACACAATAATCTACAACCTCAAATCACACATAACCCCTTCACTTCAGAGAATTTTTTCCAATGCATTTAAGCGGCAACCACTGCTGTCCAAGTCTGAATACACGAGTACTGTACAATAAAGCTACTACAAAACATGCCTTTGCTAAGAAATATGACTTCTTGGATCATGGCAAAATGCAGCTTGATATATAGAGACAATAACTCTCTCACAGAAGCTGCAGCAGTTTATTTTGTACAGCAACTTTGCTTGGAGCTGGACAACTGTAGACTCACAGTCAGATTTCAGGTACAACTGGCAGATTTCTCCATTGTCCAGTGCAACTAGACTGTCTATGGGGTTCACCGAGCTTCCCACCTGGTGTGTACAAACAACGATTTCCTCAGGGGCATGAAGCTCACCACTCACCTCCACCTAGTGCCATGGTTAAGAATGTGTATGTCTTCATGGCACACTGCTCAATTAGGCATGGGGAAAACTATGCCATTATAACTTATCTCACTTAAACAGGATCAAGAATCTGAGGACTCCATATTCATTTATATGAAGGATTAATTGTTTTAATTTTTTCACTTACATTCCTAATGGAAATTCCCCAGTTTCATAAATAAAAATCTGATACTCACTGGCCCAGTGTGGACAATATTTCTATAAACTTTTGCAAATGCAGGTTACATAAAAGGAAACGCAATTTTAAATTTAAGCTAAGACAGATACCTACAAGTTGCTGTAACAACAGACAGTTTACAGTAATCCCAAAGGCATGATATGAAGTTTAAACACATCTACAAATGGTAACCCAAAATACATCTCAAATTAAACTCACTTGAACAACTAACAGAATCCTGTCTTTTAAGAGATAATGTGAATCACCTTCAGCAATTAGCACCCTGTTCTGACATTGAATTAATCATCAAAATTAACATCTGTTTTGCTAAATAATTCTTAGTGTCCATAAAGTAATTTCAAAGCATCAGAAGGAATTAAAAAAAAAAAAAATTCCCTATATAAAAGTACAGTTTGGTCCGTAATTATTTCAAGTTGCTAAAAACTTGGTAACACAGTAAAATACAGGGCATGATAAATTTTCTTGGAATTTTGGCACCAGCTAAAACAAGTATGACACAGATTTATTTTTTCTTCTGTTGTAACAACTAATAAACTTAAACACACCACTACTGCTTTTGCTGATAAGGTTTCTACTAAACAAGCTGCTCATACATGGTGAGGACTGACACCACCTTCTGCAGATTCTTTTTACCAAAAACACTGTGAAAGGCATACAAAATACAATTAAACAATTCCTTAGAAATACAATGAAATAAAAAGTTTCATATTAAAACATATTACACAATACTAAAATATAAACGAAATGAACTTCAGAAGTACAAGGACCAGTCACACCTGGAGTCCAGATCCTTTTATCTTAGGCTCATTCTTCAGTGAAAATCATAGGAAAGATGATTAATAATGCCTTCCACACATTCTGACATTACATAAAACTGATTTTGGTAGCTGCATCATTTGTTTTATGATGAAGAAAAAGTACTTTAGTAATAAATCCCATAATGTACTAGGATTTTCAAATAAAAACAACCCTTCATTTAAAAGACATCCTTCCAAAATCTGAGGTCAATGACATATCATCCAGGTGCCATGCTGACTTGGCACCTGGAATTTGTCCAGTCCTGGTGCAAGGGATTTACATGGTCCTGGAAGTCCTAAAACTTCAGACTCTCTCCTGCACAAATTTAACACCAGTTCAAAAATGTACTTTACTTTCTTTCTGCTTCCTTTATCTGCCTGTCAGATTAATTTCCACCCAAGCACTTCAAACATAACACCTGGAATTGGCAGAGACTGGTTAAATAAGTCACAAAACGAACGTCTTACTGGCACAAAGTTAAGATCACAAAGGTCACAACACACTTCCACTGACTAATATCCAAGCAATCAAAGAAACAAAAACTTGATAGAAAACAGTGTTTTGTTTCTTACCGTGATATTCACCCCACTTGAAGCCACGCACAATGGTCTTGACCTCATCTGGAGAAGTAGGGCCCTTTGGACCATACACTTTAATCAAAACATACTTGAACGTGCCATCAGAATCAATTTCCACTTCTGGGATATTTGCCAACTTCTCGGATGCCATTGAAAATGCTCGCGCACACACTACTCTAAAACCTGAAACAAAGAGAGTCTACAATGAACTTTACAAACATCATCCTTCACTTCTAAACAAGAAGGAAGCACTTAACTGTTACAAAATTAGTACAGAAAACAGTCCCCAATACAACATATCTGAAACAGCTGTTTCCACATGTCAATAAAGAAAATCTCTGTGCTAAATTGCATGAAGATCGTGATTGATGACACAGTGATAATGAATGGAAAATTAAACAGATATATGAGGATCCTCGTCTCTTGAGATGTGTCCCGCGCTGCTGGGCAAATGATTCTCGATGTTTCAAAGGAACACCAGGAATCACATGCATTCACATGCCCCATGATGCAGTGTCACATCCCAGAAGCCCAGCTGTGGAAAACATCAAATCTCAGAGGAATACAAGGCTGCGGTGCACTATGAATCATGACAGCAGCAACATGAAATAAGCATCCTGTCAATTACCACCAACTGCAATAAAGTAAAATGTAAGAACTCTCCCTCTGCTGGAGTACCACAGCAAAATTGAGAAGCGGAGATATGGTTTCATACATTCTTAATGTCAATGCTAGGATGAAGTTGAGTGATCACCTTCACACCCCAGCTACTTTTACTCATAGAGCTGGTTAAGTACAATCAGTGGCGTATGCATGGAGGTACGAGAACACACTTCGACACAATGACACAGCAATTGCTACCTCACTTGTTACTCCAAGGCAGCCTTAGTTCTTATGTCACTTTTGAGATAGGATATGCACAAAGGGCTAATGTCAGAAATCACCTATTGCAGATCACCATCATGACAGGTAGGAAACACAAAAAACACTCATTACAGAATGTCCAACAGTGACAGAATAATCCCGTTTATTAGTATCACTGGAGGTGATCCAAAATATACTACAATAAAGGACAAGAATGTTGATCCACAATCAATCTTGAACCATGTGGAAAATTTTCATGGTCAGATTAAAATCCTGTAATGCAAGGCTTACGACAACCCCAAAAATAATGCACCATATATTTTCTTGCTACAAATTACATCAAGACAACAGAAAATATGACATTCAAAAGATATCACCTGAATGCATTAATGTTTAACAACTTTTAAAGTGCATATAAAGAAAGTATAACAAACAAAACTGCTGAGATAGTTCCATCAGTATAATGACTATGCTACATTATTTCTGAGAGGGGAGTTGTGGTTATACTGCAGGCAGGAATAAGAGAGGTGACTCTCTCCAAAAGATTTAGACCAACTCTGTGATCCAACTAGACTCCTATTCAATGGGTACTGGGAGCTCTTACCTAAAGGTAAAGTGGCCAGGTCATGACGGTAGCCACTCACATCCACCTAGTACCAAGGTTACGAATGCATGGAGCTATACTTCATAACCCACATGTGCCCTCACAGTGTGCATCAGCACAACCTTACCTTTGCTATAAACAAAATATGCCAGCCATCATGATGAACCACATCCTACACTCACACATCCTTACGGTGTGTGTTATGTTAAAGCAAGTAAGAAATTTTACTGTCATGCGAAAACTACTTTTTGACATGTTTTGACATCTCTTATATCATCTTCAGCCCAAACATCCACTTTCTTTTTTGAGCAACTTCATTACACAAAAAGCCTGCATCTACCAGAACAGCCCATGACATCTGCTGTGCTATGGGGCATAATAAAAGGAACACTGTACAACCCAGACAGTTGTATTATGCTATATACTCCAGTTCTTTTGTCATATCTAATTATAAGTTAACATCATCATACGCACAAGAAAACAGATAATATTGTTGGAAATATGGAGAACTCACAACACATTTCGGGAAAAAGAAAGACTTAAAATAATAAAAGATACTGTTACTAACAATATACAATATTACATATTTGAATAATGAAATTCAAAGGCAAACAAGAAAGTAAAAAGTAAACAGTATAAACCCCCACCACACTGCACAAAATTTACATGCTGAGAAACAGATCAAGTACAGTACCAAACTGTTTAAAAACTTTAATACTTACAAAATCAATAATACAACAGAAAGATTATAAAATGTAACATGAAAATAACAGTGATAAATTTAATAAATGCAGCAGTTATGATTTAACTTGCCCTGACTGTAATATAAAACATGTTGGATGAACTGGTGGATCTCTTTTAATAAGATATGAAGAACATGTTTAGGATTTCAAGTAATCTAATGGAAAATCAAGAATTGCCAAACATCTATTAGGCCATGGACATTCCATTGGTCCTGTAGAGATTATGGAAATTCTTCAAATAGAAAAGAACAGAGGATCAATGAATACTTTAGAAAACATTTATATTTATATCATAATGATCAGGAAATCAAATTAACGACAAATGTTGGGTAAGGTTGCCTTTGATGGAACAGTTAAGGATTTTTGGTAATTTTGGAGATCTTATTGGGAATAAAAAATCATAAAATATTGTTCTGTGTACCTTATGCTCTCCTCAACAGTTCAGAAAAATTTAAAAAATCTGACTCTTCGGCAACTCTCTGAAAAAAAAATTATTTCAGAGGATTCAGCAAATGGTCTATTCATGGCAGTAGGGTCCAATGAATGGACCACAGTTTCTATCAATGGACCTTAGTTATAGTATATGAAAATATAGGTTTGTAAAAAAAAAAATATCAGTTACAAGAAATGTTACCAAGAGTGTACTGCAATCAAATATGTATGTATGTATGTATGAATAACATTTTTTTGTTTTCTTTTGTAACATGAAAGGGCAAAAACCTGCAAATCACAATTAAAAAGGTAAATCAATCCCATTACAGGCCTGGACAGGCCCAGAGGGTTCCAGGAGTTTGGGGCTCCCAGATTTCAAGACAATCAGCACATGGAAGTGGTAAGGTTGTCAGCCCTATGCACCAGCCGCCTTTATCACCAGGAAATATTCCTGATACTCATTTCTGTTAGAGGCACAGTCAACCCCAGGGCCATAGTGTGGCCAGACGGATTATGTCAGTGAAAAATTCCAATGACACCATCAGGAATTGAACCCTCGAACTTCCAGTTTGTAGTGCAGTGCCTCAACCAACTGTGCCACCACATACCCCCGCAACTCACAATTAGGCAAAAGAATTCTTGACAACACTAACAGAATTGAAAACACAGTTAAATGGTTGGTAAATGTTGCTGTACCTCCATACATCAATTTAAAAACTTGTTTTTTGTGGAAATATGCAAAAAATGTTATTTCAAAGAAACAACTTTACTTGAAGTTGAGGCAAAAAAAATGTATTTGTCATTTTTTCACCTCAGCACAGTTTTTACGACACCATTTCTTACAAGATGCACACTGGATCATGCTGTCCTCCGAAACCTCCTAGCATATTTCACAGAACCAACTGTCATGTAGAAAATACAGTGGCCATTTCACTCCCTGCTGTTTCTACCTGAAATTTCCAGGGCAATTATGAGAATATCTTTTCCTATTCCTAACTGTTTGAAGTGCAGATATGTAAGGAGAGGAAGTTAGTTCAATTGCCTTCTGAGACACTTTGGGCCCATGCTTCTTCTTAGTACTGCAGGCAAAATGAGCTTCTGGAAGAGGTGATATTTTGTAGGAACTAGCAACGATGTACTTCCACTTCTTGTTCTCTGTGAAGAGGCTTGACTTGTTCCTGCTTCATCTTGTAACGCTGCCTCAACTGGCTGTACAATGTCAGTTCTATGAATATTTGCCACAAAAGAAAAGAAATGGAGCTCTTGATATACATCTCTATTTACTGGCCATATTCCCAAATACCAGAAGACACTGATTGCTGTGGCTACAGTAACTGCTTTTACATATGCATTACCAAAAAGCACTGCCACTTTTGCCCGAGCATGCATTGCCCAGGACTGGCTCATAACCACTTCTCAGTTTCTTCTTTGTAGTATGAGCTCAAGGACCTAAAGAAAGCCACATCTAGTCATTGAAGCCAATGCATAGTGTGACCTGGCAGAGATGCATTATGGCACCACTGTCGCAAGCTAAGTGGACAGCCTCAATGTTTTTCGTGTGAGTGGAATGACCATTCAAAGCAGAAGCATCTTTCAACTGACAGTAGGTTTCACAGTTTCAACAAAATGTGCCAGCCACTTTAGGAACAATCCTTTGTTGATGTAACTGCTTTCTGGGTTGACTGCAAAAACAGTGCCTAGTGGGGCCCCATCTTTGAAGTTGTCACATCCTCTTGCCCATTTGTATATCAACATAGGAGGTATATAGCAGCCAGCCACCCTGACACAACAGATGACTGTTGTATTTACTCCCCTCTCCCCACTTGAAACATAAATTTTAGACCTACCCTTCATTGATACCACTCTTCTAGGTTTCTTCTGAACTACTGTCAAGCCAGTTTCATCTACATCACAGATTCTGGTAACATCAGGGTTGTTATCTTCAACAGTTCATTCAAGGAAATAGAGAAATTCATTTACTCTTTCCCCATTGAAAACTTGTGCTCTAGCCAAGGATGGAGCCTGTAGCTGCCTTAGACTTGGTTGTGGGTGTTGTCATATGAACCAACAGTACTATTTCTTAACAGCAATCTTTTTGTCCTTACTGAATCTGTGGGAGAAGTGATTCAGTTCAGTGAAATGAAATGCCAGGCATTGTAAATAATTGACAGTTACATAAAATATGTGTTGTTACAACTGTAGAATACAATTAACTAGTTTCTCTTCCACATGTGGGGGAATATCTCCATGCTACCATCACTTGAGTATTTTCCACTGCAAAATAATTCTTCCCACATAAATGTCTTTTCAGGGTAGCTTTGGGAACAGAGTATTTATGAGACACTGCATTTAATCCAATGTCGCTGTTTCGAAATGCTTCGAGAACTCTTTTCACGTCTTCAGCCTCCCACCTTCCATATTTAATGCTTTCTGAAATCCTACAATACAAGCTGCAATTAACTGCTTTATAATCACACATAACTACAAGCATTTCACTTGTGACTCAATGTCTATCACACACTATTATGGAACAGTGTATAAATAATGGTGTAGAAACACCAAAATTTAAATAGCAGCCCCATAAAATTGTAAAATACTGATATTCACTAACAGAACATATGGTTCCATGAATGGCCCAACAGTCCATTCATGTAGCCCAGTGGTGGTTCATTGATTGCATCACATGTAGAAAGATAAATGAAATTAAGAGCAGAAACATTGAAAACATATGCAGCAAATTTTCTCAATGACCATTTCATGCACCAAACCGAAACAACTGAACAGGATGACACGTCAGTCACTGGTGCTCCTAGAACCCTGAATGCAAATGCACTATCAACAGTATTTGATACATTGCGGTGGCCCATCCATTGTTACGGTTCAACAATGGCAACATTACAATATTACAAAACCCAACATTTTATTAGATATGATAACTCTAAACATGACTAACAGAGGACATCCACAGCTATGACCCAGTCTACAAACTTGACCGTGAATTCAGCCTTAGGTTCACTAGTGTGAAAGGAAGAAGTAAACACACTAAGATATAAAACCACAAAGTTTAAGTCTAATTAACTGTTAAAAGGAAATGTTAAGAAACATAACTCTACTCTGAGAATAACAACAAACTAACAACATACATAAAATAATCATATATAAAAATGTAAGGAATTAATAAGTATTACAATTTATATAAATTAAAAAATTCAAAAAGTGAAGCATATAAAACCTCACCTTATATCTCAAAATTCTTTAATACTTTTATTTTTACAGAACTTCCCTCCAAAAACATGGCTGATAGAATAACAACTATTATAATATGTAGGGACAAATTACACACCCTGAGATTATAATATGACCATAACACAAGTAAACATGAAAAATGAAAGTAATAAATATACTATTTTATCACTTTTAGGTTAACTACTTACAAAATTTCATTCATTTACACCTTGATATACATTATATTTGCTATTTTACAAAACTTTTGGCCTATACTTCTTTGGCACAGCAAAACTATCCTATTCACCTCTCTTAACAAAAGTGTTTTAACTTATTTCAACAAAATCTTACTCCACTTGACTTTGAGGAGTTCTGAATAAAAAAAAAATACCTATAGAACATATATTAGATTATAAATTTTAATACAATATGTTTAATTTTAATCTTATTTCTAAATACTATCGACTAACTTACCTATTACAGTTTTATTTTAATACTACCACTGTAATGTGGGATCCCACAAAAACAGAACAAAAATCATTATACAGTAATACGAATTGCATTATACCTGAAATTTAAGTCTGTACTTAGCCTTACAATGGATTATTTAATCTGAAACATGTAGTGTTTTCTGAGAATATAAAGTTGTGTTAGACAGATGATACGATGTTTTCAATACAACAGGTAACTTCTGTTCATTAAGGAATAATAACAAGCATTTGTAACCTGATTCCACAAATATGGTGATGTCATCACTGGGACTTAACACACAATAAAACAAAAGAATGTCATCTCATGAATCCTATGTTATGTGTACAGTCCTCCCTATTCAGGGAATAACTGATAATACCAACATTCATTTTTAGAGTCGCATTAATCATTGTAACTTGAAAATATCTCAATATGCTTACACATATACGTGTGATGGATCAAATCTTTACATGTTATTAACACAAACACACACTTTTGATAATGGATAATATAACAGAAGCTGCATATGTCCATTATGGCAATCACTGAAAAATTTACATACTTCCAATAATTATGAATGTGTTAACTTGTAATTACATACAGCAGAAAAACTGAGCAATAAACATTCACTTCAAAGAGAAGTAGCCCAACACTCACCACTGGATTCAGAAGTCTGAAATGCTCATGACTATAATTTTAGAGGCTCCTTATGATTGTTGTTAGAAGCACAGGGAAGAAGATATTTAAATACAAATGGGAAATGAGTTACAGTATAAGCTAATACATCCTCGGCAATGACTGTGGTGAGTCACAAACCCCCTCACACCCAGGAGGCTTGAGTTATGGTGTCAATGCATGCTGTGAATCTGGTATCAAGTGGCACTCAACATTACACAAAAAATTTTTGTTCATGGCTAAATGCAGTAAATCGTCTCAGTCAATCTAACAAACTCCATACAGCATTAACTTGACTGTAAAAAAATTACAAATTCTGCTACACACAGTACTAGTACAGAGAATAAATAACACTTTCAAACATCAACTGTGAACTTTTCATGTTTTCAGAAAAGTACATACTATGCAAGCATTAAAATATGCAACAGTTTACCACACAAACGCTTGGCTCTCACATAGTAATTTAAGTAGCGTTATGAATTTGGAATTTTGACAGCAGGCTGAGTTATAACACAAGTTAAATAAGCTTACCTTAGTATTTGTAGTATGCAGTGTTTCATAGTATATACAGGGTGTAACAGGAGGAATGTGCGAGACTTCGGGAGAGTGTTCCTTATGTTAAAC
>Ga0209755_10006942_pt1 | contig 12390 bp, 10 predicted proteins | sample TergutCo191P1_FD_187301 | JGI IMG/M metagenome (GOLD analysis project Ga0209755, IMG submission 187301) | Cornitermes sp. P1 segment gut microbial communities from Petit-Saut dam, French Guiana - Co191P1 (SPAdes) (version 2) | ecosystem: Host-associated > Arthropoda: Insects > Digestive system... | reverse complement strand
AGTGATATTGTTCCGTAGCCAAAACGACGCTTAAAGCGGTTTGTCCACTTTTCCGCCTGGGATTTAATCGTGGTTGTATAGAATCCTTTTCCAAAGTCAGTGTTGGCGCGGGAATACGAGATATTCTGTTTTTCAATTGCTTCGAGTGACCCATGATAGAGAATCATACGGCTAGACCTTTCCCCTGCATGGTTTCAACAATATCCCTTACTATGTATTCCTTTCCCTGTGTATGAAGGGAATCAAAACAAGGAATTATATAGTTGTCCAATATGTCACTTTTTTCTGTCAGGAGCTTGTATATTTCATCGCCGCAGCATCCCAAATGTTCGGCAATGCTTTCAATGCAAAATACAGCAAACTCCAATTCTTCCCTGTTCATACATTTTTCATTTCTCTCGCAGAGCCGCAGAGTTGTTGTTTGACATCTTATCTAATTCCTTTGAAATATTTGACTTCTATCTGATATTTCTAAGGAAATAATAAGATTATTCATCTTTATCCCTCCGTGTCCTCTGCGTCTCCGTGCCTCCGTGTGAAACTTTTCTCCTTAAATTCCCTGTGTTCCCTGTATGATTTTTTTTATTCATCAGCTTCCTGAAGCTTGAATGTTTCCCTGGCTTTGATCACATCATCGGCGATGCGGCCGGAAATGGGTGCGTAATGGCTGAAAGCCACGGTGAATGAGCCGGTGCCTGATGTAATGGAGCGCAGGTCTATCGAGTAACGCAGGAGTTCCGCCTGGGGAACCTCGGCGCGGATTTCCGCAATGCCGCCCGCCGAATCCTGGCCGAGAATCCGTCCGCGTTTACCGGACAGGTCGCTCATGACATCGCCGAGGTATTTTTCCTCGACATAGACTGTCAGGTTCATGATCGGTTCCAGCAGGGTGGGGTTTGCCTGGCGCATTGCCTCGCGGAATGCGTTACGCGCAGCGAGCTTGAATGACAACTCAGAAGAATCCACGGGGTGGTATTTGCCGTCAACAATGGCAACTTCCACGTCCACAACAGGGTATTGCGCCATTGTGCCGTGCGCCATGCCTTCGGCAATGCCTTTTTCCACGCCGGGGATGTAGTTCTTGGGAACCGCCCCGCCGAAAATTTTGTTTTCAAACTTGTAGCCTTCACCGCGTCCCAAAGGCCCAATGTCCAGCACAACTTTGCCGTACTGACCATGCCCGCCCGTCTGCTTCTTGTGGGTGTACTCGGCGCTGGATTTTTTGGTGATGGTTTCCCGGTAGGCAACACGGGGGATATTGGTTTCAACTTCAATTTTTTGGTTTGTCTTGACCTTGTCGAGGATGATATTGATCTGCAGTTCACCCATGCCGGAGATAACCGTCTCTTTGGTTTCGCCGTTATACACATAACGGAAGGTCTTGTCTTCCTCGGCGGCGCGTACAAGGAACTCGCCGAGCTTGTCGTCGTCTTTTTTGGCAACAGCGTTCACCGCAACTGAATGAACAGGCTCCGGAAGGCTCAGGGGCGCGAAAGTCCGCCCATTGTCAATCGCCGCAAGGGTGTCATTTGTCTTGAGCGTGGCGGATTTGGTAATGATGCCTATGTCGCCGGCAAAAAGCTCCCGCGCCTCCTCGAGTTTTTTCCCCTGGCAGGTGTAGATTTTCCCGATGCGCTCTTTCTTGTTCTCCGACACATTCACCGCCTCGGAATCCGCGCTGAGTTTGCCGGTAATGATTTTTACCCACGAGAGTTTCCCGGAGAATTGATCATAGTTTGTTTTGATTACCAGTGCTGCCAGCGGCTTGTCCGGGTCTATGGGTACTTTATGCTCGGCCTTTTCATTGTCCAGGGCAATGTCCTGGGTTGTGCGGGGATTGGGGCCGATGGCGGCGATAAAATCCAAAAAGGGGATAAGCCCTGAATTGACTACAGCAGACCCCGCAAAAGCCGGGATTATTTTATTGGATGCCAAAGCCTCAATGAGCCCCTGCTTGATTTCATCCGGGGAGAGGCTTCCCTGCTCCAGATATTTTTCCATTAATGTGTCGTTGCCGTCCGCTGCGGCCTCTATGAGCCTTTCGCGGGCGCTGGCAACATCGTCCTTAAAATCATCGGGGATGGCGCCCTCTTTTTCAACAGCGTCGCCCTGGGAGAGGTATGCCTTTTCGGCAAGCACATCAACTACGCCCTTGAATGATCCGCCCGAACCCAGGGGTATGGTTATGGGTACAGGTTCCGTGCCGAACTTTTCCTTTATATCATCAAGGCACTTTGAAAAATCTGCCTGGTCATTGTCCATCTTGTTAATAAAGACAGCGCGGGGTTTTTGGGCAGCGTCCAGGTTACGCCACAGCTTGACAGTCTCAATCTGAACGCCTGATTTGGCGTCCACCATCAATAGGGCCAATTCCGAGGCCCTAAAGCTGAGAATTACGCCTCCCGTGAAGTCCGAGGAGCCCGGAGTATCAAAAAAATTGATTTTTATCCCGTTTCGCTCAATATGGGCCATAGCCGCGTGTATCGATATTTTCCGCTCGATCTCCTCTGGGGCGGAATCCCCCACTGTTTTTCCGGATTCCAGGGTTTCTGCCTTGGGGATCACGCCGCCAGCGAACAGCAAATGCTCAAAAAGGGTGGTTTTTCCGGTTTGGCCGTGTCCGGCAATGGCTACATTTCTAACTTGGTCTGTAGTATGGCTCACAGGGGGCTCCTTTTGGAAAGTTGCGCTTTCCTTCGTGTTGGCTCTGTAGGGGGCTCATCGCCCATTCTTCTTAATAATGTCCTGATAAGGGGCTCTATGTCAAGAAACCACCGTTTCAAAAAATTTTTAATTTTTTATTAGACATATTTTAGTTTTTTGTATATAATATATATTGCGGGATAAAAAGCGAAATACCCTTTATATATTAGGAGCGCTTTTCGCAAAAAATCAATCTTTATTTTTTTAGGATAGGAGGAGTTTTTATGTCAGAGAAGAACAGAGTGCTGGTTATTGCAGCAGCGGTGGTTGCAATGCTATTCATTGCCGGTGGGAGCCTCTACGCATCCCCATTTTTATTTGAGTCGCCCCAGAAAAGCGCAACAGCGACACAGTTCTGGAGTGACGCAGACTTGTTTCTCAGTGTGAAAGGCTATAAAGCCGTGGATTTTGAGAAGTTTTTTGGCGCAATTTCCTTTTCAAACAGTGATTTCAGCAACCAGCAGACGCGCATGGCGCAGCTCGGCTTTGCCGCCCAATTTGGCGATCTGTATACTGCCCTGTATTATGGCGGGAATGGCCTGAACATCCCCCTGCACACTTACACGGAAGATACAAACGGAAAAAGGACTTATACGGAAGATTCCAGCCTTTATCTGCCTAAGACTGGCAACAGGGCCCTCGTTCCCTACAATGAATTATCGCTTCTTTTCGGCGTTGCGGATATGGGTATACGGCTCTCTTTTGCCACAGATTACCGCTCGCGGGAACTCACGGATTTTTCTGTAGGCACCGCAGACCTGATAGATTATAAGAATTTCCACGACGAACACGGCTCCCTGAACCCCCAAATCGCCTGGGGAATGGCAAAACCCCTGCTGGAAAGCGGTCTCCAGCCCCATGTGTACATAGACCTGGACTTTCACCGCAATTCCTCCAAAAGCGATACCGGTGATGGCATCGTAATCGGTAGATCATCCACCAATGCTGCTTTAAATTACAATTACACAAGCAACCATTTCGGTCTTGGCGTTGTCGCTGCTGCGGGCGGCTTGTCCCTGTATGAAAACAATGGTTTTGACTTCGGCTTTGACCTCTGGTATATCCTCAATTTAATGGCATTTGATAACGAGTATACCAATGATCCCGGTACAATTGTTGCTTTTAATGGGAAACGCAACAATGACGGCAGTTTTGATACAAACTTCAACAGCCATACCCTTATCCCCTACCTCTATGCGGCATGGGAGGACGACAAACTGGCGCTTTCCGCTGAACTCGGCCTGGGGTTGGGATTGATCAACTCAACAACTTCGGATTTAGATTTATCAGGTTCCAGTGCGGTAAAGCAGGGCGAGGAAAGCGTATCCACCATATTTGAATTTAACCCCACGCTGGACTTGGGCCTGAAATGGGCAATAGTCCCGGAAAAATTCTTCCTGAATGTCGGCACGAGCATCTCTTTCTTTACATTGAGCCTGGCAAGCACCACCATAGACGAGTATACCAATGACACCAAGGGAAATGATACCGTAACGGCAATTGAGAACGAATTTGGGCACGCAGAAACCAAATTAATGCTTGGTTTTACCTTTAACCCCACAAAAAACATAGGCTTGCAGGCAATGGCCGGCGTTACCGCGAACAATAGTGTCAGCGTTTTTGACACAACCAACGGCCTGGCGGTTTTCTCCAAAATTATGGCAACAGTAAAATTCTAGGCGCAAGGAGTTTACAATGAAAAACAGAATGTTGCCAGTTTTGGCGGCACTCATCCTGTTGCTGATTGCGGGAAAGGGCGTGTACGCGGATCCCCAGTTTAATGTAATTTCACCCCAAAAAGACGCCACTGTGGGAATATTTGGCAGCAATGCAGACCATTTTATGTCCGTGCGCGACTATGCCAATATAGGTTTGGACAAATGGATGAGCGTTGTTTCATATAGAAGGTTTGTTATCGGGGCGCAAAATCAATACTACGAGAGTAACGATTTGGCACAGCTCGGCTTTGCCGCCCGCTTTGGCGACCTCTATATAGGAGCGGCTTATATTGGAAATGCGTGGAGGAATTTTGGAATGGCGGGGTTTAATGGCAGGATACATACATACACCAATGAAAAAATACCCGCCCCCCCTGGCCAGGATGTCTTTTATGGCGATAAAACCTGGAAAGTGTACAGTAACTTCCCCTATTATGACAGGGGTAAATCCGATGTATACAGTAACGGAGCAAACATCCTGCTCGGCATTGCCGACATGGGCTTTAAGCTGTACTTTGAATCCAACTATCAGTCAAACAAGCAGTCTGATTTTGCGGTGCGGCAGTCTGACGGCACTTTTAGGGTGTATAAAGCCTTTGAGGAAGAGTACGGCAGTATCAACCCCGGAATCGTATGGGGAATGGCTCGCGACCTAATTCCCGATGTGGGCATTAAGCCCCAGGTAGGGATAGACCTGTATTTTTTCCGCGATAACCGCAAACAGGAAGATTATGACCAGGAGACCGGCACAACCCAGGGAATGTATGTCAATACAAACATGTATGCGTCAAGAAACCGCTTTGTTCCCGGCCTAAACCTGGGACTGGGCGGCATTACCCTGACTCAGTCGGATAGTTTCCGGTTCTTTGCTGACCTTGATTACGGTATTAAAATCAGCTTTTACGACAACGAGTACAGCTACCTTGTTGACGGCAAGTACAAAACCGAAAGAATCCAGGGCGGTATAGCAAAGAGCGGAGGATCATTCGCCGAGGTGAACGAATATAGCCATTCAATTGCCCCTGCGCTCAAAACCCGCTGGGCAGGGGACAGCCTGTCCCTGGCTGCTGATTTAGGCGTACTAATTGGGTTAAATTCCAATAATGAAATTCCGCTGTCCCTGAAAGAGGATAACGGCAATGTTTCATTTATAAAAAATGGTATAGAAAAAACCGAAACTTTATTATCCCTTACGCCAGGGCTTAATGTGGCAATGCGCTGGGCAGTGGTTCCTGATAAGTTCTTTCTGAGCGCCGGCGGTGAAATCAGATTTTTCCTGGTGAAAATTTTGACCACGGACTATCAAACCTATCTTGATGATGTTCTGGACACAGACAGTAAAAAGAGGGAGTTCAGGAATGAATTTCTATCGGCAGAAACAGCCTTGCGCCTCGGTTTTGCCTTTTGCCTGAGTGAAAACCTGGAAATTCAGGCAACTTTAGGGGTAGACAGCAACAATAGAATTAACGTGTTCAACACGGATATTTTTAACCGCCGGGGGTTTTTGGGTTTTGCCAATATATTGGCAACAATGAAGTTTTAGGATAAAGATGTTTTTTTTACAATATATCTGGAATTTTTGAAATTCTGTGATATATTGGTTATTAACTTAAATTGTTTCTAAATCCATTGTTAGTGGAAGAAATATTATTGAAAGGAGTAATGTATGAACAGAAAGAAGTACATTTATGGTTCGGTTTTGCTGGCATGTATGCTGGCAATTTTTATGGTATTTACAGGGTGCCCTGATGGGGAGACGACTGGCAATACCGGTGATGAATATCAAGTGAGTATCGGCACAATTGAATGTTCCACACCAGGCTGCACTACTTGTACTGTAGACACAGGCAGCAAGGGCGCAAGCAAGGGAAAACCGGTAAATGTTGCTGCGGGAACGAATGTTACCGTCAGGATATTTGCCTCAAAAGGCTGTATGCTGACACCTGGCTCGCTCAAGTATAACGATACAGTTATTGCCAGCAATAATCGGTTCCAGATGCCAGCTCGAAATGTGGTAATAACAGCAAAATTTGAGGTAAGCCTCGATGATGGTCCTGACTGGGATGAATGGGTAGCATTGCTGAATCAATGGAGGGCAGAACTGCAGCCGATTATTGATGGTATGACACCTTTGCAAAAGTATGGCCAGATGACCCAGGGCCTAATGGATGAAATTAATGAATCAGGTCAAGGAAATGACCCGACATATGCTGTTGTTCCTACGCACTTCCTGGGTTCCATCCTGGCAGGCGGCCATAATCAACCGGATAGTTCTTTTGGAGCACAGCCCACCCCGCAAGCATGGCGCAATTTTACCAATAAAATCGTTGAAAAATCTTTGGAAGTCACTACTTATCCGCAGGGAATAAGTATCCCGCTTATATTTGGTCTTGACTGTATGCACGGTGCCAGCAAGATTTATAATGCGACAATGCTCCCGCATAATATTGGCCTGGGCGCAATTGCCGTAGGCAATGAAGAACGCGGTATAGAGGTTGCAAGGCAGGCAGGGGAGCTTACATCAAGGGAAATGATGGAAGCCGGCTTGCGCTGGACTTTTGGGCCGGTTCTGGGAACAGCGGAAGACGCTCGCTGGGGCCGCACCTATGAATGTTATTCTGAAAAGGTTGAAATTAATGCCATATTTGGCAAATATTTTACCCGCGGTTTACATTCAGCCGGTGTCGCTACCTGTCCCAAGCATTTCGGGCCTGAAGGCCAGACCATAAACGGAGCGAATGGCGGCAATGCTGAAATCAGCGTAGGAGAATACAAGGCTTACATTTTGTCCTTTGAAGAAGCTATTAAAGAGCGGACCATGTCCATCATGATGACTTACGGAAGCAGAAATGGCGTTCGAGTTCATGAAGACGAAGAGCTAATGATGGATCTTCTTAAAGGCGAAATGGGCTTCCCGGGCATGATCCTGACTGACTGGAGTTCGCTTTCTAACGTGTCTGGCGCAACTTATGCGGACAAGGTTGCAAACGGAATCAATGCCGGTATTGACATGGTAATGGCAGCCTCTAAAAACTGGCTGTCAACTATTTCAGCTCTGGATGAAAAAGTCAAAGCTGGAGTTATTTCAGAGGAACGCATTAATGACGCGGTCATGCGCTGCCTTCTGTTCAAAAAGAGCATTGGGCACCAGAGCGAGGATCCCCTTCATAATTTCTGGAATAATCCCAAGATGGAAGGGCCAGCCGGGGAAATCCGCACTGACGAAAACAGGGAAATTGCGCGCGGAATGGTAGCAGATTCACTGGTACTGTTAAAGGACACAGGCAATGTTATCTCGAACCTTAAAAATGCGAACACCGTTTTAGTGGTAGGACGCGGCGCAAACAGCATTGGCCTCCAATGCGGCGGCTGGACAATTGAGTGGCAGGGCAACGTCAACCTGCAAACTGCCGGCGTAACCATAGTGGATGGTATACGGAATAAAATTGGTACAAGCAAAGTCACTTACTCAGCAAACGCTTCTACCACTACCGGAACTTTTGATGCAATAATCGCGGTAGTAGCAGAAAATCCATATGCAGAAGGAACTGGCGATAGAACCACAAACATCGATCCTAATGCTGCTGACGATAATGTACTTACTTTCCTTAATACTGTGAAAACTAACTTCCCGGGTACTCCTGTAGTCCTAGTTATTATGTCAGGGCGTCCCATACACCTTAGAACTGCTAATTTAAAGGATACACCTGATGCCATAGTTGCAGCATGGTGGCCGGGCAGCGAAGGCGACGGTATTGCGGACGTATTGTTTGGCGACAGGGATTTTGTCGGCAAGACATCTTACTCCTGGTATGAGAATTTGGCAAACTTTACTGCCAATAATCCTTTATACCCCTTTGGACATGGTTTAAGAAAGTAAAAAAAAACTAGTTTTAAGGCAACTGTTCACAAGAACAGTTGCCTATTTTTTAAAAGGAGTGGTTTTTATGCGGGGTAAATGTATACATCAGGGAGCAGCGGGAATAATTATTCTGTGTGTCATCCTGGCTCTGTGTGTTGGCTGTAACGGTGATTCTGATAATGGACCTGAAAATAAACCTCCTGAACCGGTAAAATATTCCATTGATACCAGCGGAACCTTCTCAAACGGAACGATAAGCGTAAAAAATAATATTAAAGAGGCTGCTGAAGGGGATACGATAACCCTAATTGCCGAACCTGCCAAAAATTTCTATTTGGTGCTTCTTATAGTAAAAGGCACAGAATCAAATACTAATGTCTCGTTATCGGGAAGCGGCAATGAGCGAACCTTTACCATGCCATCAGAACCTGTTAGTGTTACCGGCGCGGCATTTATGCCAAGCGTACAGGAATACGGAATTTCCATTGGCTCACAATACGTGTACGGAGCAGTAACCACAGAAGACGGCCATCCATATCTTGGAAGAGCGCAGGAAGGTCAAACAGTAACCTTAATCATTATACCGGAACCGGGTTATTATCTCTCTTCCCTTACTGTTGAAGGGAAAACAAGCGGCGATATTATTAAAGTAACAATAGGTGAAGGAACAGCAACCTTTATCATGCCCGGGGAAGATGTAAACATTCCCGGCGGCGGCAATGCAGACATTAACAAAGACGGCGCAATTTTTCTGCCTATTGTACCATAGTAAAAAAAAACTGTCCGGAAAAGAATGAGACCACGGGAACACGGAGTATTTGGTTAAAAAACCTTTTCTTCGTGTATTCTGTGGTTTAATTTTTTTTATTTTTGGACATCTCTTTTTTAATTTGTTTTTTTCAACTAATTCATTGCCTGTGGTCACTGTTATAGTGTTCTAAAGTCGCTGTTTTATTTCATCAATCGTAAGCCCTTGATTAATTAATTCAAAAATGTATTGACGTTCTTTTTCGATGCCTTCTTGTTTGGCATCATCAATTGCAGACGCTCTATCGCGCCAGGCTTTTTGGCGCATCTCGTATTCAGTTCGTACTTTTTCATCGGCGCTCAGTTCGTAAAGTGTGTCTACCGCCTTCCGTATTTCGGTGTTCTTTTCTGCGACCATCTCAAAATCCTCCCTCTGCTTCGAGCGCAGAAATTGCAGCCATTCCCACACGGCACTTCCGTCATTTTGGGCAGGTACCTTCGATTATTCCAAAGTATATATTTCTTCGTTATAATTGCTCAAGACAAAAAAAGGAAGTGTCCGAAAAGTATTTACCACAAAGGCACATACGAACCTACGGTTCGTCAGGCGCACGAAGGGAATTATTGATGCAAAATCATATCTCTCTTGTTCCTTTGTGCGACTGCCGCTCCTACTGGAGCGTAATCGCCTTCGTGGTGAATTATTAATACTTCTCGGACAGCCCCGATTGATGCAGCTACTTTACTTACTACTTCTTTACCAGGTATTTGCGCATGTCTATGGCAACTGCTACAAGGATGATGCCGCTAAGTCTATTCTTTGGCTCTATTCAGGATTTGCTGATAGAGAGTATCCGATATATGGAAACCATTGTTTACCAATATATCCAAAAAAGGTTTTACAGATGTAATGTATTTTCGTTGTTTTGACATTAATAAAATACCTACTGTTCCAATGGTTTTTATATCATTTCTGAGAGCTATTATCCGTCCCCGCTTCTCATCAATTAGCAAATAATCAGCATTGATTTCCCAATATAAAGCCAATGCCTCTGATTCGCCGGGATCAAGATTTAAGGATAAAGCTGTTATAATAGATGGGTTCTTTACAGGGATGACCTTTTCTTTGGCCCATTCAGTAATTTCCCTGGCTTTAGGCTTACCATAGATGGATAATTCGTTAAAAACTGTCAGAGGAATGTATACTTGATCAAATAGCTTATCAAGAAGGTCAAGTTTCCCGCACAGAGCCAATGCGATGATAGGTGAAGCGTCGCTAACGATTAGCATTTAGTTGCGCAAGTTCCCTATCTACATCCTCGATACTGTAATCAATAATCGGGATGCCTGCCTGGGAAACAGTTGAGATAAAATCATATATATTCATACTGCAGAAATTTGCCCCTTGTGCCAGAGTAAGCTTTCCGTCCCTGAATAATTTTAAAGCGTATTCTTTTCGCATTGAATGGACGATTTCTTCCACATTCATGTTCAGGGAAGTCAGGATACTGTCCGATACCGGTATAGTTACCTGTGTCATATTATCTCCTGATAAAAGAATAATGCCTTTATTGGAAAACAGCAAGTAGCGGTAGCTGCTATTTTTTATAAGGTAGCAGCTTTACCGCTCCCCTTTACTTCTTTGCCAGGTATTTGCGCATGTCTATGGCAACTGCTACAAGGATGATGCCGCCCTTGATGATGTACTGCACATCGCCGGAAACGCCGAGCCATTGCAGGGCAACGCTGATTATCTGCAATAGAATAACGCCGGTTATGATGCCGCTTATTTTGCCTACACCGCCGAGGAAGCTTACGCCGCCAATGACACAGGCAGCAATTGCGTCCAGCTCGGCGTTGAGGCCGGTGGCGGGGCTGTTGGAGCCTATGCGGGCTGCTTCAATAAAACCGGAGATGCCGTAGCAAATGCCGCCCATCATAAAAACAAGGATATTTACTTTTAAAATGGAGATGCCGGACACATTGGCTGCCACGGGGTTTGCACCCACGGCGTACATGTTTTTGCCCAATGTTGTTTTGTTCCATATAAACCACATTAATCCGGCAGCGATTATTGCGTAGAACACGTACATGGGGATTGCCGTGCCATTGATGTCAACGGTGAATTTGACCACATTCTTGTATTGGTCGGTCAGGCCGGAAATGGGGCCGCCGCCGTTTGTTCCCAACTGCACATATATCAATACGAGGCCGTATACAATCAACTGGGTTCCCAGGGTAACAATGAATGGGTGCATCTGGAATTTTGCGGAGCAAAACCCGTTGAAAATGCCGAATATAGCGCCTATTGCCATTGAAAGGAGAAGTACCATGATGATGGGGGGGGCGTCCATATTGGGGAACATCTTAACGCTGTATTGGGCAAGGGGCATTTGCAGCAGTGACGCGCAAACACAGGCGGTCAGTCCCATAATTCTCCCTGCGGATAGGTCGGTTCCCTGCAGAACAATGATGCCGCCGACACCCAGCGCCAGGAACAGCGCGGACGCGGAACGCATCAGTATGTCAACGATTGACCTGAAAGACAGGAACGTATTGGCAAAGCCCCTCTGTATGCTGTAAGCCTGCACATAGATAACCACAAGGACAATAATTATGTATATGGCGTTTCGTATCAGGAAATCGCCCCACATTATTGCTTTATCCCTACCATCCATTTCCTTGTAATTTTTCCAACGGAGTTGCATCGCCGAAGTAAGGTTGTTCAGTAAGCCGTCTTTCATTCTCTTTCTCCCTCTTTTTCTTTTAATAAAAACCGTAGTTTTGCCGCTATTACACGCATTTAGCTGCCAAGGTCATAATTTCTTCCTGGGTTGTCGCTTTGGGGTCAACTTCGCCTGTTTTGTAACCGTTGGACATAACCATTATCCTGTCGCAGACACCCAGCAGTTCTTCCAGTTCACTGGATACCATGATAATGGAATCACCCTGCTTTGCCAGATCTATCATCAATTGATATATTTCATATTTTGCGCCCACGTCAATGCCCCGAGTCGGCTCGTCGAGGAGCAGCACGTCGGGGTTTGTCAGCATCCAGCGCCCGAAAATCGCCTTTTGCTGGTTGCCGCCGGACAATGAACGTATCAGCACTTTCTGGCTGTGGGTTTTTATTCTCAGTGTCTTGATTGCCCATTCCGCATCAGTGCTTATTTTTTTGTCGCTTATATAAAACAAACGCTTGTACTTCTTGATATTTGCAACCGCAATATTGTCGCGCACGCTCAGGACGCCAAATATCCCCGTGGAGCGCCTTTCTTCCGTGACCATTGCAAAACCATGCTGCACGGCATTTCGCGGTTTTTCGGTCTTTATTTCTTCTCCATTTTTGATTATTCTGCC
>Ga0209755_10006941_pt1 | contig 12392 bp, 8 predicted proteins | sample TergutCo191P1_FD_187301 | JGI IMG/M metagenome (GOLD analysis project Ga0209755, IMG submission 187301) | Cornitermes sp. P1 segment gut microbial communities from Petit-Saut dam, French Guiana - Co191P1 (SPAdes) (version 2) | ecosystem: Host-associated > Arthropoda: Insects > Digestive system >... | reverse complement strand
ATTTTCCGCACTGGTCCAGACCGGCTCTGAGGCCCACCCAGCCTCCTGTGCAATGGGTATCAGGTCTTTCCCAGGGGGTGAAGCAGCCGGGGCATGGCACTGACCACCCACACCATCTAGTGCTGAGTTTAAAGAAAGAGTAGAGCTATACCTCTTCTCCCCCTCTGGGCCTTCGTGGCCTGTTCTAGGGTGAAATTACCTTTACCTTTACCTACTTGTTATATTATACCTTATTTTATATTTATATATGTTTGTGTGTGTGTGTATGTGTATGAACTGTGTCTGCGAAGTACCCAAGTATCATTCAGCTGCTCAGTTGGGAGAGACAGACACTACTGAATCAGTGTGGGTCTTGCACATTTGAATTGTTGGTTGTCTTTGGCAGCAACAGCCTATATACAGCACTGTTTATCTTCAGCATCACTCAAATAAATCACTGGACACTTACCATGAAGTAAACAAACATGTTGTATGCTGCTTGACTATTGTTATCGTGTATGGTATTGTCCAGGATAATATTAAAGTGTTTAAATGGTTTTATCCCACTTCTCTTCAGTGCCACTTTGCATTTAGAATTTGTTTTGCTTTGTTCACTAGTGATGAGCCTTGTGCCAATTTCATCCACTTTAGCTTCATTTAGCACTTTCTGTTTGGATGTAGTCCTTCATTTCCAGTAATGACACTGTCCCTCTTAATTTTTTTATGATTGAATAGTTTCTGTGTTTTGAACTGTAAGTGTGTCACATTTATGCCAGAACCTTCTCATTGTCTATACAAATGCTGTTTACGTAAGTACCTTTTGAACTTCGATTGCAGTATCTCTCTCATTTACTGCGTTGCTACAAAAGAAGCAATATGACAGAACAATAATATAGCCTTGGAATTACATATGGCTAAATATATAGTGCATAGGATCACTTCATGGTAGCTGTTCAAAGATTTTGTGGACTGATGATCACGAGAATTTGTGAAGCGTATAGACTTGTTTGTCAAGGCCACTGTCCGTCCATATCTACACAGCCCAAGTTGGTGCACATAGCATTTGTATAGCTTCCAGTGGTTACACTGTAATTTCAAAACTTACGTGATATACTACATGATAATTAATCAAATATGACACCAGAATTCTGCTATTCTAGTTTATTCAGATGCTTATTCTAATCATGAATTATGTTTCAGATGCCTTAGTCCAGATGGAAAAAGCCATGAAGCGTGATAATATAGAAACAAATGATAGACAGCTAGCTTGTGCTCGTATCAGGTCCCAAGAGGGTCAGGATTATCTCAAAGCTATGGCTGCTGCTGCAAACTTTGCTTGGGTCAATCGAAGCTCAATGACCTTCCTCAGCAGACAGGTAGTGCTGAAACATGCATTCATGTAACCTTATGTTTTGCAGTGAAGCACATATTTCTTCAAAATGATTGTTATCTTAATAAAGAGAGACCAACTTGATGTTACTTGCTTTTTTATTTCATTATTTAATGCCCAACATGTTTTGGATGTTAATACGTCCATCCTCAGGAGCTTGCGACTTATTTGTTGAGTTATTTCGTGGGTTGTATTGCTCTGGTACAATATGTCGCAAGCTCCTGAGGATGGATGTATTAACATCCGTAACATGTTGAGCATTAAATAATGAAATAAAAAAGCAAGTGCCATCAGGTTGGTCTCTCTTTATTCATCTATCATGATTGTTATCTATTTAACCCTGAAGTGCTGGCCTCATTGCAGTGTATAGACCTCAGATTCCTTCATGACTGTATTTAAGAGTAGCATAAAATTAAAATTCTTCCATCCTGGGTGGAGTTAGAATTTAAAGCCCAGTGTCCTTTAGGAGCTAGTAACTTTACTAACTGAATTTTACACCCTTCTTAATTATGCACCTTTGTTACACTCGTGACATGCCACATGATGGGCTAAATTTTAAGCCACGTATTTCATGCATAATGCTTTCAGTTGCAGTGGCAGTTGTCCTAATGGTACTGCTTGCTGACATTAATTGTTCACTGGCTGCTTCAATTTGAAGCGGTTGAGGTCTTTAATTTGGTCACCTGGTTTTGTCCATAGCTGGATTTGATTAGTGGGGTGCCTGGCATGGCTCCTCAGTAATTGGGGTAAAGGCAGCTTATCTTTATAGGGTGATTTCCAAAATGGTTCTTGTGTTGGATCATGTCAGAAAGATTAAAATTGAGAAAGAACCTAAACACACAAGTTGCTGTTGTGTGTTACGAGTATTTGCTATCTTTTGGCAGCATGTCAGTGGTATGCAGTAGTAATTGTTCTCACACACTTTGTTATAATGCAGTTGATGAGCTTTTGGAGTAGCCCTTCCTTAAGCATTAATGTCAGTGATTGTGTGGTGCCTATTAGTGAAATTTATGAAATGTTTGCTAGTATTTATTTTGTGTGTGTATGTGTGAGCACCAGATCTCTGAACCACTGGCAGTTATGAATGAATCAGTGTAATGTATCTCTTTGTATTGGTCATGCTTTGTTAGCAGTTGATGAAGACGTAGGGGTAGGTATTGTTGATGAAACTAGTTCTCCTAGGAAGACTATATGCAAACATTCCTCCATAGAGCAACACCACTTACTACATACAGTTATTCCATCACATTTAGTACCTTTATGTTAATGTAGCTCACTTCCACAACTGTTCAATTTATCAAGGTTGGGTATTTTTGAAAAAGCTTGTTTTAAACACATTTGCTGTTGAAATATGAATGGGCTTTGTGCTAGTGTTTCTAATACATGATGTAGGGATCAACAATAAGATATGTATTATGAAATATAACACAGTTTTTTAGAACATCAGATTGCATTGTTTATTTATAATTGTAAGGAGAAGCATAGAAATATATATGCAGCCTGAAGTTTTCAAGTTATATGTGTTCTGTTCTCCAATTTATGACATTTGTTTAAACTTCTTTCACCAGGCATTTGCAAAACAGTTCCACTTAACACCAGATGACTTGGATATGCACGTTATATATGATGTATCACACAATATTGCAAAAATTGAGGAACATATTGTTGATGGAAAGCAGAAGACACTCTTGGTCCACAGAAAGGTTGGTTGACTTTTGAAGTGCAGACCTTGAGATTATCAAACTTTAGCATAGCACCGTTAAACTAAGCATTTTATTTTTGTGGTATTTCTTTAATTTGTGTAATAAAGGTCTTTAAAATCACTGGTTACAGAAGTGGTTTAAGCCTGGGGTAAAGCATTTGAGAAATGCCTTAGAGTTACCTGTACATCTGTGTAATGTAAGTAGGTATATTAGAATATTCAGTTATTTTGAAATGCTGTGATTGTTACAGGGTTCTACTCGTGCTTTCCCACCTCATCATCCGCTGATACCTGTAGACTATCAACTAACAGGACAACCTGTCCTGATTGGTGGAACCATGGGCACTTGTAGCTATGTCCTTACAGGCACAGAGCAAGGAATGCAGGAAACTTTTGGTTCAACTTGTCATGGTGCTGTAAGTTTAGTCAGATGGTTTCATATGTTTTTGTTCATGGTGCTATGTTTTTCTTATTGTCATGAGCACTGCTAAGCATGATCCCACTGATAATCTTGTGAGGAACAAGGGAACACTTTTCATATTGTATCCTGTTGGATTGTACATGTACTGTGTTTTGAAAATTGTACTAAGCAAGATGTTTGAGAAGTAAATTTCTAGAATTCTACTCAGAAGATACCTGGTTCAAATCTGAACTGGGATGTTGGCTTCCTCATCAGAGGTTTTTCATGAATTTCTCAGTTACTCTTATACCTACAGACTGTAACATGTTTACAGATTTCTGTGTAGCATTTTTCATGTTGAAAAAGTTGTATTCTAGAAAATATGATAATTTTAATAACCATATATGGAGTGGAAGATTAAACAATACACTGTGCAGAGGTATTAAGCAAGTTGATTCAGGCAGTAGTACTTTTTGCCATACATGCAGGAGAGAGCTGGATCACATCTTGACCAGGTTGATACCTGGACTGATAGAGGTTTAATAAAAAACAAGTAAACATTTTTCATGTAATTGGAGTGAACAGAAATCATACAATAAGCATGTGAATTCTCTTTCAGGGACGAGCGCTTTCAAGAGCAAAGTCACGACGAAATCTTGATTACCAAGATGTACTCAATAAATTGGAGGAAATGGGTATCTCCATTCGTGTGGCTTCACCCAAATTAGTCATGGAGGAAGCTCCAGAATCATACAAAAATGTCACGGATGTTGTTGACACTTGCCATGCTGCTGGAATCAGCAAGAAATGTATCAAACTGAGGCCTATAGCAGTCATTAAAGGTTGACTGATGTCTGATTATTGTGTTAGGCCAGTATGGCAGATACCCTGTAATGTCCCAGAAATGTAAATATTTACCACAATTCTTTGTATTTCAGGATTGATTATTCTTCTTAGGTATCCTTTCAGAGCATTGTGACGGTCTCTGCATGACTGTTTAATTATGTGCTTACTGAATATTGAAATACATACTGAGAATCTAAATTCCCATATAGAATTCTGCAAGTGTTTTCAACCAGCTGCAATAACATGTGAACAGAAGAAGCTACAGAGGTGTACAACTCATTCAAAGACTGACATCCTTATGTCAGAAAAGGTAAATGTTTTATGATGGGACTTACAGAAGCTGTGAAATTATGCTGTTTTGGTTTATCACTGTCAAGCAGTAACATGTATGAACTGTTCTGCCACATTGCATGAAATGTGTGTTATGTATACTGTGAGTGTTGTGAATGAGCAAATGGTCTATTGTTTGAATATATTGTTTTTTTTTCTGAGCACTGTCACTATTTTATGTGGATATGTGAAGTGTCATTAGTGTTGTCTTTCGGGGTGTGAATTCGTGTATGAAGATTTGGGAAGTTTTTCTTTTCAGGATAAGCACCCAGAAGGTGTCCATGTAGACCAATTCAGCAAAAATCATGCCTGAGATCTCAGGTCTGAAATTAAAAGTCCAAGCCAAATGCACCTTGATATGTACTTTGATAGCAGTTTGTATGAGACAGCCTGAATTCTTACTCTGGGAATATTGTGAGACATATTTGAGTGAACTCTGTGCAAAAATACCTCCCATCATTTTTAAGCATGTCCAGTAAGCAGAGTAACTTGATGACTGGCTTATGTAAAGGTCTGAAATAGTTAAACACTGTCGAAATAAACAGAAATGTATTCCTATTGGATATGACTTAAAAGTCCACTGAGAAATTTGTTCCTTTATCTTTACAGTTTGTAGTATTTTTCTTAGATTTGGGCTGTTTTTTTAACCTGACCATCATGATTATTACATACTTTGTTACTAGTATGCTCAGTATCATTACTTCTTTAGCTTAACGCTGCTGTATTAATGCCATGTGCAGCAGTAATTGCAGATTCTTTCTAGGCATTTCCTCCATTGTTGTGGTTGTGCTTATGAGTTGCTCTGGATTAGCACATGTTATTATGTACAGTTACACATTACAGAAACTGTGGTGTGTGCACATTGACTGGTATACGTACTGTCAAGAACATAATATAGAATTCAGTAAAATATTCTCAGGCTGGCAGCCACTTTGTTAGGGAACTGAAGACAAGGACAGAGATGGTCATTGAAACCTTGGTTTCCTCACCACTCAGCTAGCTCAAGGTTAGTTGCTGTGAAAGCTTTAGATTATACATCATAATTTGGAATGTTTGTTGCACAGGTTGTGGTCTAGATGACAAAGCACATGCTAATGTTTTTCCACTGTGGTGCAGGGCAAAATCATAATATTAAATGAATTCTACACCATTCAAGAATGTCGCAGCAAAGTCCAGATATTTTTGAGTGAGAATAAAATACAAAATTGTTTTCATGACTCAAAACCGAACAAATTAAATGAGGATTGCATACTGCTACTAAGATGAGAATGTGTCTGCATATCTGCTGTCAAATATTGTAAAGATTAAGTTACAAGCCTACAAATCTATAACGTGCCCTCTGTTTTGTTGAATTTCCCCTCTCCCCATGGAAAATGTCAGTATAATACCACACGTCAGTAGATGATCACTTCCTTCTATATGCATACTAAATTATTCACTGACATCTGATGCTATAGTACAGCTGTGGCACTGACAGTTGAGTTAAATAAACAAATGACTAAATGAAAGTAAAAGTTAGAATATGTCACTTCTTCATATTTTTAATTGCAATTGAGCTCTGTCACCTGTAGATTAGATCCATCAATGGCTCAGAGGTACAAATGCTTTGGCTTGTTAACGTGACAGTGGATGCACTTCCCAGGCAACTGAGCTGGCAGCCTGTGCAGAACTTGAGGTGGTGACTACATACATTACCATCTTGTGGTACATGACATTAAATTTACTGCCATTTGGATGGAACATATTCCTCTATCTTCAGAGTATATGATATATGAGGGGATAAATCTTTTTGAACAGGTTTCTTTCCTTGTGTATTGTAGTTGGGATGGCATGAGTGTAGTGATTAGGTTAGAGTCTGGGTGGTCCAGAGTTCAAATCATGGCAGGGTCAAGGAGTTTATTTATTCTCCCAAAAACAGGCCAAACTGGCCTTGGGGCTCACACAGCCTCCTACTCAATGAGTGCTAAGTACTTTTTTCCCTCTCTCTAGAGGTAAAGCGGCCAGGGTGTGAGGCCAACCACTGATCTGTATTCAGTGGTGAGGTTAAGAATTAGTGGAGCTGTACTCCCACCCCCTTACATCCCTTTATGGCCTGTACGTGAATGTTATTACCTGCCCGGTTGCTTAAATGGGCAGTGAAAGCCCCTTTTTAGCAACACAAAATGACTAGTGGATGGTCCATTTTGGTGTGTGTGTTGTGCTAGGTGTGGTTCTGTGATCACAGCTTTCCCACTTGTGCCTGTCCTGAACCCCCTGTATCACAGTTGTATGTAGCAATTGTTAGCATCAAAATGTGCCTGTCAATAAATGACATAAGTGTGGTGGTGAATACAAAATAGCACGAAAATTTGACATAGTACTTGGCTTAATATGTTCCATATCCATGCATTAGAGAATATTTAAACTTGTATAGTAGAAACCAACAAATGTACATGTGTGAAGTGTATTTTATGAAATATTATTAATTACCAATATGTACTGAACACTTTTGTCATCATCATCAGGGTAGCATTACAAGAGTACTAAGAATACACAAAATTGCAAAAGTGTGTAAATGGAACTACTCAATGTTTGAGACATTTATTATAGCATTGAGTGGTACCTGGTGTTTCATGTGGCAACTAAACTGCAAAAATGGGTAAATGGAACTAATGAATGTTTCAGAAATTTATTGTAGCATTGAGTGGTATCTGATATTCAATGTGGCAGATTATTGTATTCTTGTAGTATGTTTTCTTTTGGGTATTTCCCCGGCGTCTGAGTTTTAAAAGCCGACGCTTCGGAACACTATCGGTTCCATCATCATAGGCAAGTGTGGGTCTTCCAGAAGGGAAGAAATCTTCTGTTAGTAGTCTGAAGTGTTTAGCACCACGGTTGCGTTTCCTTTGTCTGCCGGTAGAATGGTGAGATTGAAATTGTCTTTAAGGGTCATCAGTGCTGCCCTCTCAGTTGTTCTTAAGTTATCTCTGGGCCGTGAGGAGATTTTTATAATTCTCACGGTCTCTTGTCTGGCCCCTTCCGTCATCTCCACAGGCAGGGATAGTGCTGCCTTTTCCTTCACCTGCCTATGAAGATGGAACCGATAGAGTGTTCCGAAACGTCGGCTTTTTAAACTCAGACACCGAGGAAATACCCAAAAGAAAACATACTACATAAAGAACACGGCGAAAGCTTAAAATCGAGAAATATTGTATTCTTTGTACTCTTGTAAAGCTACCCCATTGATGATCGCAAAAGCGATGGAAACATTTTCGTAATTAATAACATATGATGAAACCTATTTATACATATGCATTAGTTAGTATTAGTTATTGTAATAAATAGTAGTTGGTAGTTCCACCAACGGATCTACCGCAACTTTCATATATAGAGTTAGTACAAACGTTTGGCACAAGGCCAGCGTTGTCGCTTCATCGGTTACTATAATACCATGGATTACAAAAGTACAGTTTATTAGTTATTGTAATAAATAGTAGTTGGTAGTTCCACCAACGGATCTACCGCTACTTTCATATCTAGAGTTAGTACAAACGTTTGGCACAAGGCCTGCGTTGTCGCTACATCGGTTAGTACCATGGATTACAAAAGTACAGTTTTATTAGCCATCCAAAGGTCAGTGAGTTTCTGTGGCCCACGGTAACAACACAGATCTAGATGATCTGTATTACCGTGATAGCCCACAGATTACTACTTGGTCTAGCCATTGGTGACATGTGCAATGTTCCTTCGCTTTTCGGTCGTAGGTTAAAGTCATGGGAATTAGGTGCTATATTTGTTAGATGACATTCTGGCACGAGAAGGACGTAGAATCCTGCTGTTCGTTTTGTATGTTCTACAGAGTGCTACTGTACTGACTACATAAGGTGAATGTCGGTATGCTGTTTAAAAAAAGTGTAAGAAGGCATAGTAGTGTAGCCTTTCAAGGATTAAAGTTTTGGTTTTACCTGCCCGTTTTATTACCATATATGACCACTTTTTTTTTTTGGCAGCCGATTCATGCATTTTGCTTTGTATTTTTATCTAGTGCGAAGTTTTAAGTAATTGATAACCATTTTGAGGTTATAGTATGTTCCACGGAGACATGAGAGAAATTGGAAAGTATGAGATTTGATGGGAGTACGGGAGGTGCGATGGAATAAGTGGTGGTGAGCCGGCAGACGATTTTACGCTTCCTTGAAGAGAATAGGCAAAGTTATATTTAACATTTTATGCGGGGGGAGGGGGGGATTTGCGTTTTTGAAGATATTGTAGAACGTAGCAACATTTAATAAAATATAAACTGAACTAATCAAGTTTAATCTAACCTGCCATTGAATTCGTGCTTGTTGAATATTAAAATGTGAGTAGGCCAGGTGTTGTGTATTAATTGTTGACGTTCTGCTTGGAAGTGTGATAAGTCTAGTGATAAAGTCTGTTTCAATCATAGTACTCTCCATTTTCTTCAGTAGTAGTACATTGTGAGTTGTCATATAAATACATACATTTTCTGGAGATGTTTAAGGAACAGTGTGTATTACATTAATCAGCATTCATGTAATGAAATGCATGTGTGGTTCAGCTCTCAGCAGAAGCACACATTGCACTGAGGTTTTGTGTTCATGTATATGTTAGTTCTTGCACTTGAAAGTGGGATTTGCACCATGAGTTGTACTATAAATTGTTGCACTTGTCAGCTTTACTTCTCACAGAATAACCTTGTGATCCCATGTGATGGTGACTGCCATTAAAATTGCTGTCTTGTACCCTGTGAGGCAGTATAATCTTGTAGAAGTATACCAGTGTCACATCCAAGAAGATAGCAATTTTCATGGTTACCATCTTGAGAACCTTTAGTCTTGCTCATTGTTATTGTAATTTATTAACATGTAAGTAGTAGGAGAGAGTCATGGAAAATACCTAAAAATAGTTGGGAATGACACAAAAATCAGTTCCATTGTGTGACTGGTACATTGTGTTTGTGCGAGATAAGAACTGAATTCTTAAAGATGAATTTCAGGCTTTCAGGCCTCAAAGATTTAAAATGTCATCCCCCTTTTGTTTTTGCACATTGCATTGTCTTTTGACAGAGCCTTTTTTATTTTATATCCTCTTATAAAATTCCCAGATGCATCCACATGTACTTTTTCCAATCTTTGTTTTGTAATATATCTTCTCACTTGGTCCCTTCACCATGTATATAGTCCCTTCAGTGTTTGTGTTTTCCATGTTTTTAATTATTTTCATGCTGTGAAAGGCATTCTGGTGTTTTTCCTGTCTGTATCACTGAATTTCTGATTTTCATGCTTATCATATTCAGCAGATTTTTTCATTTCATTGGACCTCTGTCATTAGCAGTTAGATTGATAGCATAAACTTACTCAAAGCTTAATTTTATGTTTATGTGTACTGGAACGGTGTTTTGTTTTCAGGTGCGATGGGAAAACTGAATTTGGTACAAACCCTGTTAGGTCACGCAGGTCGTGTTTGGGATATTTGTTGGCATCCTCAGGGTAACACATTAGCATCTTGTGGTGAGGACAAAACTATATGCATCTGGGGTAGGGAAAGTTCAAAATGGGTCAGCAAAGCTGTACTAACTGATGGCCATCAAAGAACAATTCGAGAGGTAGCATGGTCTCCTTGTGGAAATTACTTGGCTTCTGCAAGCTTTGATGCAACTACGGCCATCTGGGATAAGAAATCTGGGCAGTTTGAATGTAGTGCCACATTGGAAGGCCATGAAAATGAGGTTAAAAGTGTTGCATGGGCCAAGTCTGGCCATCTGTTGGCAACTTGTAGCAGAGATAAAAGTGTGTGGGTTTGGGAGGTTGCTGATGATGATGAATATGAATGTGCTGCTGTGTTGAATGCTCATACACAAGATGTAAAGAAAGTGGTGTGGCATCCACACCTTGATATTCTTGCTTCTGCTAGCTATGATAATACTATAAAGCTGTTCAGAGAAGATGAGTCAGATAATGATTGGACTTGCATGGCAACTTTAAATTCTCATGAGTCAACTGTTTGGAGCTTGGCCTTTGACAGCACTGGGACTCGCATAGCAAGTTGCAGTGATGATTGTACTGTGAAGATATGGCAGCAGTATCTTCCTGGAAATTCTGAAGGAATTGTGACACCTGATAATGAACCAGTTTGGAAATGTGTGTGTACTCTTTCTGGGTACCATAGTCGTACTGTGTATGATGTTTCCTGGTGTCATATCACAGGACTGATTGCAACTGCTTGTGGTGATGATATCATTAGAATTTTTAAGGAACCGGAAGATTCTGATCCCAATCAACCAACTTTTGTTTTGTACCATACTTGTCATAAGGCTCATATGCAGGATGTCAATTCGGTTATGTGGAATCCAAGTGTTCAGGGACTTTTGGCCTCAGCAAGTGATGATGCTGAAGTGAAACTATGGCAGTTCACAGAGTGAATGTATCAAAATAAGCATACAAGTATAATATCCAAATCACTGTTATATTGTTTTGTTATATAATATGTAAAATTTTGTTCAAGGATTGTCATGTAAGTCTATGAAACAGTGGGATTTTGTGTGTAATGCTGCGGAATATTGTATCAGTTTGCAATAGATCTTGGGTATCATTTTAATTTTGTTTTATTTACTTTTTTTACATTTATGTAGAACTTCATGTGATGTATGATTTCATGGTGAAAATGTGATGCTTGTGGAGAAATAACATTTTTCTGTGTAATGGCATCATAACAGTGAGTTACTTTGGAATTGCAACATGTATACTAAAAGAAACACATACCTAGAAATGTGTAAATGCAGTTGGTAATTCTTACACCAGTCAAATAAATGTTGCCATATATGTGATCTTGACTGTACTGGCTGTGTTATGACCTTCCTTTTTTTTTTTTCAGGCCATTTTGCTCTCGGTCATCATTTGTACCATTACTACTCACTGTGTGGCTGTTTATCAACCTCTCTCTAGTCTTTCACATGACAGTTCATTGTGTGTAATAAATGTCCAGTCCCTAAAATGAATTCTAGATAGAGCATTGTCAGAGTGGCAATGAAATTATAGTTGTGACATTCAGTGCTATTTTGTTCTGGTGCTTTTATATTTACACCATTGGTACTTTCTGCCCTATGATTTACCAGTTCAAAACAGTGCACTTGTGATAAGCATTAACATTTATGCTCAACTGTTGTCATGTTTAATTTAAATTTAACATCAGTAATTTATAACTTGACTTAGGGAATGAGTTTATTATTGCTTTTCACTTTGTTTCTAGGGAACACCACCCATCTGCACTAAGCAACAGGTCTGTAGGCCAGATTTCAGACTTCTTTTATGGTGTAGCCAAGGCCTTTGCTCTTTTGGGTTGCTACATGGCATAGGTTTGTAGTTTATACCAGCATTTTGGGACAACCTATCAGACTTGCTTCACACTTGAAGGTAGCACCAAAACGAAGCATCGGTAACCAACTGCCAACCTACACCACGTAACATCTGAGAAGAGCAAAGGCCAGGTCTGCAGATCTCGGCGCCCATTGACATTGAGATTGTTTTCAGGCTGCCTTGTTCTTGAGTAAACCGTATTTTTTTCCATACTTTCATTAACTGGGCACTTGTTTGTATTACAATCTGATAATGTTCAATGCCATTTTATTTAGTTTTGTAATTTATTATTGTTTAATTTAATTACAAATTGTTTATGTAGTTTTTTGGGCAGTTTGTACTGCATCCAATCTGAATATTCTGATTTCACCATTGCACTGTGGGATTGAA
>Ga0209755_10006940_pt1 | contig 12394 bp, 6 predicted proteins | sample TergutCo191P1_FD_187301 | JGI IMG/M metagenome (GOLD analysis project Ga0209755, IMG submission 187301) | Cornitermes sp. P1 segment gut microbial communities from Petit-Saut dam, French Guiana - Co191P1 (SPAdes) (version 2) | ecosystem: Host-associated > Arthropoda: Insects > Digestive system >... | reverse complement strand
TCCCACCATGGCGCAAGGATGAGAAGAGCGAGTGTAGTGTCAAGGACAAGATCGCCATGTTCTCGGCTGCAGGACAAATGCCAGTGCCACGACGTCACTTCAGCAGCTCAGAAAATGTATTCCTTGATTCACAGCCACCTCCACGGCCACCAATGCCACCTGAGCTGCTCCCTAAGAAACCACTCCCACCAGTTCTGGACTGCACAAACAGCTCACTTGACCTGCATCACACAACAGGGTGAGTGTATGTGTGTGTGTTTTGACAAGGTTACAGACAGGGTGAATAAGTTTGTGTATTTTCACAAGGCAGCAGAGAGGGTGAGTGTGTGTGCATGTTTTGTAACAGCTTCACACACTGTAGGCACATTTGTATGCTTTCATAAGGCTGCAAAGGTGAGTGCATTTGTATTTGCTGAAGGCTACAGACAGGGTGAGTGAATTTGTGTTTTCACAAGGTTGTAGCAGGGCAAGTGCACGTGTGTGTGTTCATAAGGCTACAGACAGGTTTAAAGTATTTATGTGTTTACAAGGCTCCTTTGTGTTACAGGACATACTGTAGCACATTGCCCCGCAAGTCGGTAGCTCAAGAGAGTTCAGTCTGCCCATCCACATTGACTCGCACTGCCAGCCTGCACACACGTTCCCAGTCACTGATTGATATTGGCCGTGGTAATGTGGAAGACATGCGCAAAGCATCTCTCAATGCACTCATTGAACAGCGCAGGCGTGGCATCAGTAAGCTTCGAGGCCTCATCATTCCTGAGAAAGTTTCTGACGTTGTGGCACCAAGCCACACCATCTGTGATCTTCCTGAAATTCGGAGCAGGGACTCCATCTTGACCAACAACAAGGCACCTGCAATGGCCTCAGTACAGAGGTGTGTAAATCTTGGGTAGCACTTGAGATTTTGAGGTTCTCACAGTCATAAGTATTCAGAACATGGTCTTCTTGATTGTAATGCCATGTGGTGTACTCATACATGTCTATTAAAGAACATGGCATCACATCCCTGAAACACCTTGGTTTCAGACCTTTGATATATTTGTCAGTAGTGTGGCAGACTCTGTATGTAATTATATGTTCTGATTGAGTTGAATTTGTCTGTCAAGCCATCTCCACACTGTCCCAGTCCATGCCATGAAGGCATTCTTACCTTCATGCCCTGGCTGCTTTATCCCTGAGGATAGAGCACCTAGTACCCATTTAATAGGAAGGTGGGTGGGCTTCAGAGCCAGTATAGATGCTGTGGAGAAGAGATACATCTCTTGTCCCTGTCAGGAATTCAACCATGGTTCCTTCATTGTCTAGTATATACCCTAATCACTATGCCATCTATGTTTTCGTCACCCATGAGGTTTTTGTAAACAAATCCAAATTGTATTCATGAATAATTAAAAGTGGATTAAACATGGGATATGTTTGTGTATTCAAAACAAGTAAGGTAAAATTCTTGAAATTATACAAGATAAAGACAACATATATAGCTCTACTTAGATGTGTGAATGGAAATTTATGGAAACAACACGATGGAAGAAACAATTGAGCAGAGATGAAATTCTTGAGATTAGGTGTGACATATACATTATATGGTCATAAATATATATAAGAATTAAATATTAATAATTTAAGATAAATTATTGTGGGTTATAGGTGTAAGTGGACACAGTGGGTTAAGAATGAATGATGCACACCTTCACAAATTTGCATGTGTTAGTACAGTCCAACTGGTAAAAGAAACATAAGTCAACCAAAGAAATGGAGATAGCAATATGCCTAGAGATTGAACCTTGTTGCTGCTGCTACTGCTCCTCCTCTTCCTTCTTCCTCTGATGATGATGATGATGACAGACGTTGCTTATGATGATGCTTGCTATCATTCAGTTCTGAATGTTGTCTCCTATCTAAAACAAAAGAAACTTAATTTATACAGGGCACTGGAAAATAGGATGCTGAGGGAAATATTTGGACCTGAGAGGAGGAAATATTGAGTATGGGGAAAAATACATTATTCTTGATTTCACACTTTCGCCTTCTTCTGAATGTTGTATTTTTTTCTTTTGTGTGAATCCCCTGCATCTGAATCAGACACCAGGGAAGCACCCAAAAGAAAGAATACAACAATAGTACATTAATTTGTAATGTACACCAAACGTTAGTATAATGATTAAGTAAACTGTGAGATGTGGAGGGGTGCAGCACGCATGGGACCTATGTGAGTTGTGTATAAGATCTGAGCCATAAAGCATGAAGGGAAGGGTCACAGATGTAGATCTAAGGATGACATGAAAATGGATTTTAAAGTCAGAGCATCTGAAGATCTGGGCTTTAAATTCAGCTGTCATGCTTTGTTGTTGACAGGCCGAATTCCACCAGTAGGTGGAGCACTGGGCAGACCACTGTAAATAACACGTCCCAGCTGGTGATACCCTCTCCACCCTGGAAATCAAGTAGCAATACTAGCAACCTTCCAAAATACTCCCCAGCCTTCAAGAGGAAAAGCCTCTCAGTTTACGGGACCACTGACTCCCATCGAGAAGAGCCACATACTTCATTCCCCAGCTGCAGAAACACTGTAGAATCTCCTGTCTCACTGGAAAGCACAATGCTTCCCATCAGGTAGTGGATTATACACATGGTAACAAAATAACATGTTTTTTGCCTTCTGCTGTTGTTCCATTATTTATTAACTTTACCTTTCTGTTTGTTTGTCTCTGTGTCATTCATTTCCTTATTTTTAATCTCCTCCTCCTTTTCCTCCTCTTTGTTCTTGCTCTTCTTCTTTTCTTCTTTCAACCTAAATCAAAGGCCTTTACCTCCTGCAATCATGGACATTTTGCAGATTCTATTCAACAAGTGATACAGTTGAGCCTACTGTAACTGGTGTCTTCACAAGACAACAGAGCTGCAGACCTGTCTACTGCCTTACACACAGGCATGCTTTCATGGCTGTGGTGGATGAGATGTCCTATCATGTTCTCAAGCAGATTTGGACTGTATGCTATTACATTGATGTGTAATTGTGACCACATTGTCTTGACTATGTTTGTACTGCACAATATCAAGGCATGTTTTAGTTGAATACCTGAACTCTGAAATAGAGGTACATCAGAGAGAAAAGCTTTGTTATAGATTTTCTTTAGAGATGAAAAGATGTCTCTTTTGGACATAATGTCTGTAATTCTGTCTCTTTGGAATAGTATCATTCCCATTATATTTTGACTGACTTTTGCTTTGAATTCAGTGTTTGAGATTGTAAGTAAAATTTGTTAACTGTTTCAGTTTTCAGCAATGGTGATTGACTGATAAGTGAAGTCATCTTTATGTGAACCCATAAGTGGATATTTAATGTATATCATGCCCTGTTCATCAGTCTTTACAGACAGGCCACAACTGCTAGGAATGTCACTGAGTTGTTGTTGTGTGGAACTAGATTGTTGACTTGATGCTGATGTCCTGTTCCTAGGTCGGACCTCAGTTTTGAGTACAAGTTGTCCACAGGCAAGAGTGCGCCAACACCTGGACGCCACTGTGTGGAGGATGACAGTGACAATGACTCAGCAGTGAGCTCAAGTCGTTCCAGCATCTCACCTCCACCCACACCTCCACCTCCACCCCTATTGTCACCTTTGCACCGTACCTTATCCTCTGAGACAACAGTGTCTGCTGCTTCCTCTACTGCCTCTACACTCACATGTGGATCTAGTGACAGCAACAGACGTGTCCTGAAGGCACAGAGTGTGGAGGCCATCAACCGCAAGAATGTACTGTCTTCAGCACGCTACAGCAGCGGACGGGACCTTAAGGTGGGTTCTTTACAGCTGACATGTATAACAGTAGCCCATTGAGCTCTGTGTTGAGGTTCAAAAGGAATGAAGCTTTGGGATCTGTCTGACCAGGAATGTCAGAAATGGGCCATAATGCCACTCACCATCCCCCTAAACTTTGAAGTGCTGTCTTTGATCTCTTGTATAATTTTTTCTTTCTTTTATTACTGCATTGGGAGAAGTTTGGTTATGATAGTAGTTTTCTGGGTTTTGATGCCACATGATTTGGTTTGTACATACCAGCACTTCATAGAAACTTGCTGCCTGTATTTGTAGGGTATACTGCTTGAAATATTGTTATCTGCCTTCAAAAACTATGTTGCATCACATCCCAGAAAGATCATGCCATAATTCAGGTGGTTACTCCCTGGATTTTTACTTTGGAAGCCTGGGTTCCTTACCAAGGAGTTTTATGTGGGATTTGTGGTACACAAAGTGGCACACAGACAGGTTCCTGTCTGAATGTTTCAGTTTTCCACTGTTAGTGTAATGTCAACAGTGCTCTATGCTTGTATTTCATCTACTATTGATGCTGTAAAACTGATCAATTGACAGCTGTTAAATAAAATGCACCACCACATTTCAGAAGACTATAATTTCCATATTAACTTGTGTAAGGAACTCAAATCTCAGAGCCTAATTAACTGATTTTTAAGTTAACTGAATTTCATTCCTTATTGGCCACTAATGACCCCAAACTTAAATGCTGAAATTTAATTTAATGTGAGTTCTGCTTGGTGTTTGCATTCCTATACACCAATTAGTCAAAGCATATCCTGTGCAGCAGATGTTTCAGTTACACTACCTTGACTGTGTCATCACAGTGACATTCACAAATATGATGCTGAATGTGTAAAGGTGAAGTTAGTGTTAGAGTTGGAGAGAAATGTTCCATCTAAAAGACCTTACTGTCAGACATCGGGGTGTTTGTGTTGTGCAGGTTGGGTCACCACTGATACAGAGAAAATTTGATGAGGATGTACATGTTGCCTTTCTGAATGAGGTTGAGGGATCAGCCAATGAGGAGCAGCAAGAGGAGGCTAACACACTGCTGGAGGAACAACCCCCTGGAAAGCCACTGCCCGCTCCCAGACATGTCCCTGTGCCCCCCAAACCAGTGCAACGCAAATTGCTAGAGGCAGGTCCTGAGGAGGACACTGATCTGCTGACTGTTCTGACAGGGGGCAGAGGCTCCCAGAACCGGCGACAGCATAGCAAGGATTCAGTGCTTGGAGAGAACAGGCGCTCAGTCAGTGTGAATGACATCAGAAAAGCATTTGAAAAGGCAGAGATGGCACTGGCGAACAGTGGACGCAAAGTGAATCACGCCCGTGTCTCATCACTGGACTCAACAGCAAGTGAAGATAGCTTCACGCCACATTATGGCTCTGTTGGTAACCTGCATCGTGAACAGTTTGGCAGTGTCACCTCCATTGCCAGTTCAACCAGTCTCATCTCCCCTCAGGTATGCATGTTTATTCTGGAGGCAGAGGGTGAAATTTCTTGTACTAGTTTAGACACATAATTGTTGTGGCAGTTCACTTGCTGTCTCAACAGCAACTCACTTTTTATTGGCACACGTTATGTGCCATCTTGTGATGAGTGTGCAAAGTGAAAGGAAGTGGGAAGTGTTATTTATTCACTTACTACGTGCAACATACAGTAGTTGTGTGTGCCATATATTTTGTGCTGCAGCATTAAATTTCTTGATATATGGCTACTTAAAATTAAAATTAAATTTAAAATATAGTTATGTATAGAATTCTGTGCCTAATTGTAATTATTTATTTATAGTTTGGTGCTGGTTACCATTTTCAGCATCTGCAATGGAATAAAATTCTACATTTTTGCAATTCATAGTATGTGGACATTCAACTAAAATTATTTAGATCAGAATGGTTTTCTTGGCCTAAACATTTTAGGTCTATTTTATTATAACCCAGGCATCACCCATTAGTGTGTGTGAGCAAGGACAGATCCTGAATTGAAATCTGACAAAATTAGAAGTACATGTGCTTGTTAGTGCAGTTGTGTCTTGACACTAACTGGTAAAACCCCTGTGTCTTCACAAGCTTTACTGGCTTCTATCCAGTTGTGACATTTATGTTATTTTATTCACCAAACCAGACCATTTGAATGTAAGGCTTTGATGAACCAAAAATTTACTTTGACTGTTTTAGTGGACCCTGCATTATAGTATGTGACTCAGCTTTTCTCACTCTTCGCATTTTGTTCCTAGAGAAATTTTAATTACATTTAAAATGTGAGAATTACATAATATCTCCTACAAAGAACTGGTCAGCCAATGACCAATCACAGAAGTCACATTCACACATTTGTCAGAAATGCTGCTTTTGAGAACAGGACATAGGCGATGTGACAAATGACAAAGAAGCCACCCGGGAGTTCTGGTCTGTAGGTCTGAAGGCAGGATTTACAGTCTTGCATTCTGCAAAGTAAAGTTTCCCATTGCCTGCATTCAGGTTTAATGTATCACTGTTCAGCAGTCAGCCACACACTGGCCAAATTCACACAATTGTTATGCTGAAGTGAATGGTCAGTCTTTATAAATTTATGTGGTACAAACCCTCTCAGTGGGTCTAAAAGTATTTCCACATGTGCTGCTAAGTGGTGTGCTCCCCTTCTTTACCATCCTTGTCCAAACTGTTGGAGTGCATCCCAGTAAGGGCCTGAAAAGAAACCTTGTGCCTTCAAACGTCATTGAGTTATTCCATGCACCTTGACCTCACACCCAGTCCTTACCATGATTAATTAACACATTTCATCCCTGTGACAGGAAGTGAAGGTGAGAAGGACAGGTAGGAAGATGCATCTAGAGCAGTGGGTCTTTAACGTTGGCTCACTGTGGATGGTGACAGTACTAATTGATATACGGCTGGTGTGTAGCCTTTCACGTTGGGAAAGCTGAGTGCAGAGCCCAGAAGCACATCACATAATGACAAGCCATGCACATAATTACTCCAAACTCTGCCCTCCTTTTGTAATATTCCTAAAAACGTTCTGGGACTGAAAAAAAAATTGATCTAAAACAGTGGCCCATTTTACTGAATATTCACATCCTAAAACATTGTCACCAACTCAGAATGTCCGTAAATAATTAAAATGAAACCAGTAGTTCTGCACAGAACTCTGCTTTAATTTTAATTATGTTTAACTTAAAATCAGTAGATTTAATAATGTAGCTTAAAATGTGTACTTGGTATACATATATTCTGTCTGTCACATATAAGGAGACATATAGTTTTCCAATGATGGCACTCAAACGTCTGCCAAAATAGGTAGGGAAGAGTTTAATCCTCTTGTGGGTGTTATATTAGAGCAAAATACTGAGTTATGTTTGATGTAAAATAAGTGAATTGTTTTAATGGTCAAAATTACATGTTATAACTAACACTAAATATACATTTTGCAAATGCCATGACACTTCCATTTGACCTCTGCATTTGAGTTATATGAGGGCTGTTTAGAAATTAAGTTTAAAATGCTTGTATTATGGGGTGTTTGTTTTTAAATCTGTTAAGAACAGTTCATATTTAATTTTACTGCTATATTGCTACTTTACCATGTAATGCCTGCTGTAATTAAGACATTTACCACATCAAAGTATGAGCTTTTTTATTCTGTGTTGATGGAAACCTGTGTCCTATGTTATCAGCCTTCATGTCACATTTGTTTGCACCCTGCATAGTAAAGGTAGAGTTCACCATAGAACAGGACATGAAGGCCCAGGTGGGGAGTAGAGGTATAGCTCTACTCTGTATGTAACCTCAATGCTAGATGGGGGTGGGTGCTCAATGCCATGCCCAGGCCACTTTACCCCTGGAAAAGACATCCAAGTATTTGCCTTAGTGATGGAAACAGGTGATAACCACATGGCAATGAATTCCTCTGACATTAGCTTAGTAAGTGTAGGTATTTACTTATTAAAGTGTATGCCATGTAAATTATATTTAGGCTGTTCATGTTTGTGACTGCCAGACCAGTCATATTCTTCTGACTAATTACGTATTACTTGTAGGAGCTTCAGTTGTTGATTGATGAGGCGAATCAGCCTCTAGAGGATTCTGTCGGCACCATGGCAATGCCGGTGCATGATGTAGTTGTGGTGGTATTGCATCGGGAGGGTACCACTGGCAGTGTTGGCATTACACTAGCAGGAGGGGCTGACTATGAAGCCAAGGAGATTACGGTACAGTATTTCAGTTAATTGAAATATTATCTAATACAAAGTAGGTCTCTTGTAGGTTTAAGAAATGACTGATTGTACAGTTTAAACTTGGCTCAAATGCTTTGGTTGTCCAGGATGGTTGGAATGTATCAAAGAGTTCAGATAATCATGTACAGCAGTAGTCTCCAAACTTTTAATATATGTGACACCTTTGTTACTAACTCTGACCTTTCGTGGAACCTCTGGAGAGCAAAAATGTAATTTTGGGGCCCAAAAATGGAATGAAACTTTTTAAAACACACACTTTTTTTTAAAAGATGAAGTATTTACCCCCATTTGTTACAAGTAAGATTTTATTATTGCTGATTGCCTATGGACAAATGTGGGGAGGAAAATAAAAAATGCAATTCAGAATTGTCAAAGTATTTGTAACAATTTCATTACAAAGGATCTGTGTTTGCAGAATCCTGTAAGTTGCCCACAGGGCCCCAGGGTTCTGCAGAACAGATTTTGAACAACACTGACCTTAGGACAAGGTTAGATGACTTGAAAATTGGTAGTTAAAATATAAATGGTCATATTCTTCTGTGTTATAGCTAAGTGAACATTAAAAGTGTTTGCTTTCCTCATGGTAATTAACGGACACAATTTCCACAGTATATTTTGATCTTTCATGGTTTGTGTGCCTCTTTAGTACACTACATCATTACCCCAATTTAAAGGGCTCATTAAAGCAGAAATTGATAAAGTGAAGAGGAGACGTGAAGAAGGAGTGACTGTGGTGAAACAGTCAACATGGCACTAATATATCAAGATGCACATGGTTGGTCAGATTCATGATAGTAGAGCACTCGTAAATGTGGTTGCTGAAATTTCCTGCTTTTTAAAATGATCTGTGTTCATTTCAGGTTCACAAGGTACTTGCTGGCAGCCCTGCGGACAGGGATGGACGAATCCAGAAGGGTGACCGCATTTTGTCCATCAATGGACGTAGCATGAAGGGGGTTACACATCGTGAGTCACTGAACATCCTCAAGGTACCAACATGTGTTAATATGAGAGCTGTGGTGGTGTGTAGGCCAAACTACAAAAGGAAAAACCTGTACCATGATTCAGTTCCATGAATCTATAACTTGAGTCAATGCCTTGACTCTGTACCATGAGTCAGTTGCATAAACTGTACCATGATTTAGTTACACGGATCTCTACCATGATTACATGAACTTTTACAATGAGTCAGTTAAATGGAACCTATAGGTCATGTACACAAACCTTTGCTGTGGGTCAGCTATATGATCTGTACCACAGGTCATTTAACCAAACTTGTACCATGGGTTAGTTACATGAACTTGTACCATGATTAAGTTACATGAACCTATACCACATGTTGGCTACATGCATGTGTACTGAGGGTTAACTACATGAACCTGTACCATAGGTCAGTTACACAAACCTGCACCGTGGGTGAGCTAAATGTATCTATAACATTGATTAGCTACACATATTTATACTATGGGATAGCTATCTGAATGTGTTCCATGTCTCATTTATGTAAACCTGTACCATGAGTTAGTTAAACAAGATTTGAATCTTTTCACATCAGTAAATGCAGTAAAGTCTTTGCTGGCAGTGAGCCAGTAAAAATGGAATGGTTTTTGGTTTGGAAACTTACTGCCTGTGCCATCAGAGACTGGAGTTGTGACACCTCATGACTCACCACAGAGATCTATGATGATAGAGACAGTAACAGTCTGTAGTGAGTTGGTTGTAGTCATTCTAAACACTGCAACTACTGTATAACAAAGCCCAGGTTCTACAAAGCTGGACATGTTGACAGGCCCCACGATCGGAGGTTGTACTGGTTGTTTCCCGCTCCAGAGTGCCACAGGATGGCCCACAACTTGATGACTGTCCTGTGGCCACATATATCCCAAGACCTTCACGGCCACCACGCATCCCTGAGCAGCCGTTAGAAGCTGTAACTAGCCCTCTAGTTGCTAATGAAGGTACTGCACAGTTCTATGTCAAGACTGAGTGATTGAATACATTATTGAGATGCTGACTGTGTAAGTGTGTAGGTGAGTGAGTAGTGCACAGTTAACCCAGTGGCTGTCTGCCAGATGAGTTACTAAAACTGACATGTGTTGCCATTAACCACAACACTGTGGTTGATGGCAATATGTTTATTAATTTAACACAATATACAAAAACAGTATGAATTTTACAACACAAAATTAGTCACTGATTCCCAAGGATCATGTAAATGGTATGAATCTTGTTCTCTTTCTATATTCAGCACACGCATCTTAATTTGAAACTAAAGCAGCTCAAGCAAGGGAACAGCCGTAAGATTTCATGTGACTTAGCAATTTAAACCTTGATGTTTATTGAAATAATAATTCAACATTCATTTCTTGTATCACAAGGAATGCATTGTGTTTTCATTACAAAAATTAGCTATAATGCTACTTAGGTAAACACACAAAGGTTATTCACACAGAACACTTTAATACATTATGTACAGTATCTTAATGTTACAAGAATTGCAACGTACAATAACCAATATGCTGTAACCCTTTAAAGACCTGTGTTTGCATATGTGAACACATGTAGGAAAACACCCCTAGAAATTCACTGCGTATGCTTAGGTAAGAAGGAAATTTATTGCACTTTTAGGTCCTGCTGCATAAACTGTGTTTTATTTTCCACAAAATGCTGTTTATTTCATAATTTTATCTTTTTCAGTTCAAATAATATGTTTGTTTATTAACCATGGGCTAAAATTTAAATTCCCTCCACAGTAGGATAAAGGTTAAAGTACTAATGGAAATTTTTATATGTGACACTTGAGAGCTTGACCAAATATTTCAACAGAAATCAAAGAGGTGAAACACTTTCCACTTCACTGATTCTGAGGAAACCACATGGATCAAGACATAGTGTATAATGGATCTTGTCGCAGAGAACTAATGGCTTAATTAGGAATGTAGCTATGAATTTGATGAGGTGCCTCTAAAGTTGTGTTTCTGTTTCCAGGTGATGACCGAGGACCTCCACTCACCATCATGCTAACAAAAGATGGTGCTGGCTTAGGCTTCAGTCTGGAGGGAGGCAAGGACTCTCCATTGGGGGACAAGCCACTTAACATCAAGAAGATATTCACAGGTATGACATGCATGTTCTGCATCATCAGTGAAGAATAAAATAGAATTTTATCCATTTTTGAAGCTTACAATGCCAATTAAATTTAAGCTGACAATACAGTAAAACTTGCTTATCACTGAATCCCAGCAACTCTGAATATTTTTTCTACTTCAGACAAGTTTGCATTTAATGCAGGTACTTAGAGTTGGAAAATGTTGCACAATACATTTTTGATGAACTCACAAGCCAGAAATTTACATCATGTGTATCCTGTACTTACTTAATAGTACATGCAAATATTTTCTTTTGTTTTCATTTGCATTTAACATTTTTAAGCAGCCCATTAAACTACCCTACACATTTTTTGTCAGCACTCCAATTGTTTCACACTTATGACAGCACTATTCCTGTAAATTGTAATGGGAGGTTGCAGTGCTACAGTACAGTGCATGTCACTCCATGTGTAATTTTCCTACAGGTGGCTCTGCTGAGAAGAATGGTCAGCTTTGTGCAGGTGATGAGTTGCTCAGTGTGAATGGTTCAGATGTCACAGTGCTCTCCCGTATTGAGGCTTGGGGCCTTATGAAGCGTTTACCAGATGGACCTGTTGCTCTTACTGTTCGACACAGACTGAACAAGTGACCTTATATTTTCAGAAGTATCTGTTAATCACCGTGGAACCAGTCAGCTGGCAGCTGTTTAAATTGCAGCAAGAAGGAACAGGTTTTGTATCTCATACTACATTAATCACCTCAGTGCATGGTGTAAGCCATAGATACACCATTCCTAGACTAAACAGACATTAGCTTAGCATTAACCCACTGGAGCTTAGTTGGGACTAACAGATATGTGCAATATAAAGTGCCAAAATTGAACCGTGAGGGCACTGTATGTGGAAGATGGTGACTGACAGGCATTGTGTTGTTGTGAGTTCAAGCTCATGATCCTGAAGAGTTGGGACTACAGTACTGAAGAATTCTGGAAATTGATTTGGTATCATGATACTGAAGAATCTGGGGCATGTTGGAACAGTTGGTACACTGTTATTCAGTATATGGTACCTGCTCTTAGCATGTCCCAGAAGCTTCATTATCATGGCACAAACTCTTCAAAATATCCAAAATTCTTGAGTATCTGATACCATCTGTTCCAGCATGTCTGAAATGATTCTGTATTATGGTACCAACTGTTCAACATATTGCATAGTACTGAAAATTGTGGGATATTTTAATGAATT
>Ga0209755_10006939_pt1 | contig 12394 bp, 12 predicted proteins | sample TergutCo191P1_FD_187301 | JGI IMG/M metagenome (GOLD analysis project Ga0209755, IMG submission 187301) | Cornitermes sp. P1 segment gut microbial communities from Petit-Saut dam, French Guiana - Co191P1 (SPAdes) (version 2) | ecosystem: Host-associated > Arthropoda: Insects > Digestive system... | reverse complement strand
ACGCGAACGCGTTTCTTTCCGACCCGAAGGCTTTCATTGACGCGCGGTATTGGTAGGGTAAGCTACCACGGCGCGGAAGCCTTATGAATACCACCCTTCTAAAGCAGTCAATCCGCGCCGCCGCCGAGCCTACTTTTTCCAAGGCCGGCGGCCCAGGTGGGCAGAATGTCAACAAGGTTAACACGAAAGTAACTCTGCGGTTGCGCCTTTGCGACATCGACGGGCTTACCTTGGCCGAACTGGAAAGGGTTCGCGAAATGCTGGTGAAGCGGATTACCGTTGGGGACGAGATTGTAATAACCGCCGACGAGGAACGTTCCCAACGGACCAATCTGGAACGGGCGTACTTTAGGCTTGAGGCGCTTATTGCCTCGGCGGGTAGGTTGCCGAAAACCCGCCGAGCTACCAAGCCATCCAGGGCGGCCAGGGAAAAGCGGCTGCAGGAAAAGCGCGTACAGAGCGGGAAAAAGGCGAGGCGGCAGCGCTTGGGGCCAGAGGAGTAAATGCGCGACGGCATACTTCTGGCAACAATCAATGCCAAGTGGATACATCCCTCGCTGGCCCTGCGGCTTCTAAAGGCCAACCTTGGTTCCCTGCAAGAACATTGCGAGATTATGGAATTCGCCCTGCGCCAACCCCTGCGGGAAAAAACCGAACCAATACTTGCGGCGCGGCCCCGCATACTCGGTCTTTCCGTTTCGATATGGAACCTTGCGGCCACCGTGGAACTGCTTAAGGAACTGCGGAAAGCCTGGAAAGGGGCCTGGCCTTTTGTCGTTTTGGGCGGGCCAGAGGTTTCGCACCTGCCAGAGGGTGCCGAGATCTTTCACTATGCCGATTGCCGCGTTTTGGGGGAAGGTGAAACGGCGTTTCGTGAATTGTGTGAGACCGTGTATGGTGCCAAGGGTGCCGATGCCAGTGGGCGATTTTTTTCCGAGGCGGGCGAAAGAAACATTTTGGTCGCAAACCGTGAATTCAAACAGGTGAATCTGGATGCGGTTAAAACCGGCTACGGGCTGTATACGGACGAGGACCTGCGCAAGAAGCTTACGTATGTCGAGGCAAGCCGTGGTTGCCCGTATTCCTGCGAATTCTGCCTAAGCGCACACGACAAAAGGGTGCGGGAATTCCCCCTGGAACCGTTTCTGGAGGAAATGGATGCCCTGATTCAACGTGGTGCGCGGACGTTCAAGTTTCTGGATCGCAGCTTTAACCTTAACATCGCACGGGCCAGACGCACCATGGAATTTTTTCTGAATAGGCTTGAGCGGGCGCGTTTGTCAACCGCCGCCGACAATCCCCCTTTCACCGTCCACTTCGAAATGGTCCCTTTTCGCTTTCCGCCCGAACTAATGGAAACCGTCGCCCGCTTTCCTCCCGGTTCGCTTAGACTGGAGATCGGAATCCAAACCCTAAACACCGAGGTTTCCGCCCTTATCGGCAGACCCTCGGATCCAATGCTGGAAATCGAAGCCCTACGCCTGTTGCGGCAAAAAACAAACGCCATTATCCACGCCGACCTAATCGCTGGTTTACCTGGGGAAAATCTTGCATCCTTCGGCAAGGGTTTCGACCTGTTGTGGGAAGCACTATCGCCACCCCCAGGCAACCTGGAACCGCAAACGACGGAACCTTGCCCATCGGGAATTCACCCCTCGGTGGAAGTGCAGCTAGGCATACTGAAACTTTTACCTGGCGCACCTATCGCCAGGCATTCGGCCGCATTCGGTATGTGCTACAACCCCGCGCCACCATACGAGGTAACCGAGACCGCCGCGATTCCCGCCCACGATCTGGACAGGATAAAAAACTTCGCCCGCTTTTGGGAACTCATCGTCAACCGCAACCTTGCAGATCCAGGCCCCTCCCCCGTCTTTGACCGATTCATGGCCCTGGCCGATTCGCTGCTCGCACGTTTCGGGCGCAACTGGGGAATTCCCAAGGCCGACCTGGTGGAGGCCTTGGACCCAGGAAAAATAACCTTTCCTGTTGCCCGCGTCATGGTATAGACGGCGAAATCTGCGGCCCTGACAAAATCGACTGCACAAAACGATTGGTTTGCGGTATACTGGTAGAAGGAGACCACAATGGCAGAAGCAATGAAATTACAGGAAGGAAAAGCACCCGTCTTTCGCAGAAAGGAAGTTCCCGCAAAAGGCTATACCTACAAAGACTACTATTCATGGGGCGAGGATGTCCGATGCGAACTGATCGACGGCATCCCCTACATGATGGCCGCCCCAACCGAATGGCACCAGTGGGTTGCTGGCGGGATCTACAGACAGTTGGGTGCTTGGCTGGAAGGTAAGCCGTGCAGGGTTTACATAGCTCCATTCGATGTGCGCCTGTTCTACGAGGAGGACGAATCCGACAGGACCGTCGTTCAGCCGGATGTTCTGGTGATATGCGACAGAAAGAAGCTGTCCGACGGTCGTGCCTGCCGGGGTGCGCCGGACTTTGTGGTGGAGGTCGTTTCCGACGGCTCGGTAAAGCAGGATTTTGTCACCAAGAAAGCCAGGTACGAAAAAGCCGGCGTTCGCGAGTATTGGGTGATTGACGATGAGGAAGTCTACAAATACGTTCTGTCCGACGGCAAATACCGGCAAACCGTGTATGCCCTAAACGAAGAGCTTAGAATGGACGTTGACGTGTTGCCTGGTTGCGGCATAAGTTTTAGGGAAATACTTTCGCAGGCACTTAAGGACGAGGAGTGAAAGCGGGGGCGGTCGTTTCCAGGAAATGCTTCCTGGAAACCCTAGCCAACCCCATCGTTCTTTACAAAGGCCTAACCTGCCCCACACCGCTACGCCTGACAGTAACGGTTGGATCGCCACGGTAACGAACATTGCCGACACCTGAAAGCCTACCGGTAAGGGTATCCGTTGCCCATGCCCTTATGTCGCCAACACCGGAAAGATTGACATCGACGCTTTCAGCTTCGAAATTCTGCGCATTCACATCCCCAACACCATCAAGAATTATCCCCAAGGAAGAAGTTTCTCCAGCACCGACAGTAAAATTCCCAACTCCTTGCAGACTGATGTTCCGTAACGTTGGCAGATAAACATCGATTGTCAATCTGGTCGGGTTAAAACTCGTGTGCCTTCGCGCACTTATGCGCAAAGAAGTCCCGCTGACATTTGTCGTAATATAATCCTGAATATTACTGTCAGTCGTTACCACCACCCTTAATTCTTCGCCAGGATGGATATGCACGTTTCCCACACCTACAAGCACCACCGAGTCAAACTCCTGTACCGATCTTTCCTGACCCACAACATTGCCGTTGCCGCGTGTGTTGTGGATACCCGCGTTGAAACATCCAACCGTAAGCCCCGCGATAAGGATGACCGAAAATGCCAACCACCGCCCGTTGATTTTTGTACGTCTCTTTTCCATTTTTGCTAATTCCTTTGCGGTATTGCCGCCGCCGGCTTCCATAAGTATCAATTAACCCAGTTCACCCTTATCGATCCCGACCCTGTCCGTATGTCAATATTCCTGTGAATATCGCCTTCCAAAACACCGCCGCCGCCGATAACACCCTGCACTGAATTCCTGTCAGTAAGCGGTCTGAAAAGCCGATCGTCAAACGCCGTGTTCAAATTCCCGCTTGATGTTCTGGAGGAAAAGTTAAACGCAAGACCATGCGGAAGATTCAACGTAACGCCGCCGCTGGTCGTCTCGACTGACACATCCCCCGCGTTCATGGCAAGCGTGCTTCGAACCCTGCCGCTTGTCGTCCTTATACCCACCGCCCCGTTTGCCATGTCCAACTCGATATTACCGCTGGTCGATCGTATGGAAACATCGCCGTTAACCGTACCCAGGGCAATACCGCCGCTTGAACTTTTCACGTTTGCCCTGTTTGCCGTAATGGAACCAACCGCAATTCTGCCGCTTGAGCTTTCGATATTCACCACGTCTGCCGCAACGGAGTTTGCCGTTATCCTCCCGCTTGAGCTGCTCATGCCTACGCTACCCGCCGTGACCGAATTCGCCACGATCCGCCCGCTGGAAGTTTCGATCTGAAACGATGATGCAACATGTTCGCACGATGCCACTACGTCGCCGCTGGACGAACTTATCGCGATACCCCTGTCCGATGCAGGAATCGAAATCTCGATGCGGGTTCCAAACGCGCCGAAAGTCACGGGTCTGTGTCCACCCGTGACAAGCAGCTCGTTTCCAGAGCGCGTTATGACGGCGAAAAGATCGCTGTTGTTTGTTGACATGTATTCCCTGATTACAAGCGTGTCGGAATCGTGCCTTAGCAGAATAATGTCGTCGGATCTATAGCGAATGGTTATCACATAGATTTGGTCCAACGCAATCTCCTGCGTGTTGACCAGTTCGGGCCTTCCACCTGCGTTTGCCAGTTCCAGGCCCAACACGAAAAAGACCAGGACAAAAACCGTTGCCCTCATAAATAGCTCCTTGTTGTTAGTTTCCCTAAAATCTGAACCGTAGTCCAGCCCTTGCCCCGACAACAATGGAATGCCTGTCGTTTATGTCATGGTTTACGATGCTGAAAAAAGGTTCCCGCGACGCGTCGGCGGCACCACGAGCCCAACCCCATGTAACGGAAGGCCCTGCGGTAATGCTGAAATGCCTGTTAATGTTGAACCCGACAAGTGGGACAAAGCTTAGAAGCTGCTGTGTTCCTTCCCGATGTAGAATGGGGGCAAAATTAGACGACAATTCCGGGTTAAAGAAGAAGGATTGGCCTATCGGGATGATCGAGCCTATTCCAAACCCCAGGGAAAAGTTTTCCCATGCACGATCCTCGGTTACGTCGTATGCCACGAATATGGTCGAGTAAAACCTTTCCACCCCCAATTTAAGCCCCATACCAACAGGGAAAAATTCCGAAAAAACGTATTCCACGGCTCGGAAACCACCGTTTCGTACTATCGATATAAAACCAATTGGAATACCGTCCTCTATGCTGTCGGCAAAATTTATAAAGCCAAGCTGCATCCCGTTTAAAGGTCCTGCGGAAGTATTTACAAAACCAATCTGCGGAAGCTGTCCACCCCTTAAAGCGGTATTGATAAACCCAAGCTGTGCGCCCCGCATCTCGCCCCTGGAAGTATTGATAAACCCGAGCTGTACACCAGTGGTATCGCCCAAGGAAGTGTTTATGTAGCCAATTTGCGCAAACCTCATATCGCCTATCGATGTGTTAATAAGTCCGGTCTGTGCGCCACTGACGGTACCCAGGGAAGTATTTATTAACCCGGCTTGTGATCCGTATAAATCGCTGCCCGCAGTGTTAATAAGACTAATCTGTGCCCCTTGCACCTCGCCCCTGGAAGTGTTTATTAACCCCGCCTGTAAACCAGTGGTATTCCCCACAGATGTGTTTACGTGTCCAAGTTGCGAACCAGAAAAATTACCTCCTACGGCGTTGACAAAGCCAGCCTGAAAACTCGTGAAGTCCCCAGTATTTCGGTTCACAAAGCCAATTTGGGGTAAGTTATGGTTTCCATGTGCCATGTTGAAAAATCCAACCAAGGGAAAATGGAAAGGTTCGGCGATGATGTTGACAAAAAAGGAATAAACGGTGGTACTGCCCGCGACGGGCGCGACACTGGTATCTTCACTTGTGTACGGCGTAAACTGATCCGCAAACCCAACGGTAGCCATTCCGGCGATAAACGCCAAAGTTAAAAATGTTCGTTTCATTGTAATCCTCACGTAATCCTCGCAGTTTGTTTTGTGGATGCTCCTATCGGCATCCGTATCAATTCGATTCGATTATATCTGGCGGGCATATACCCAACATCCGACATTCATGAAGCACGTCCATGTCCCAAAAGGTTGTATAGTTACCGCTTTCCTCCTTATCCTATAAGCCAAAGTCCAATCGTATGTTGCCGCTGGTAACATTCATGGTAATGGGATGCTCCCCCCCGCCCCCAGTACCGGTACGACCCCGAAGCCGTTCCCCGTTTACCCGCACTGAACCCGACACGGATGTAAAGCTATAGGTAAAGTCATTCCGCCTGCCGTTGACTTCCAGGTTTATGTTGCCCGAAGTTACCTGAAGGCGAGTACTGCCTTCACGAATATCGGCACCCGTAATTCGTATTCGACCACTTGTCGTCTGGACGTTTATGTTATTCCAGCTAACATCATTTATATTGATGCTTCCAGAAGTGCTTTCCAGCGTACCATTCGTGAAACTAAGGTTTCTACCATTGACACTGCCGCTGGTGGAACGAACCTCCAACACCGTTGCGGAAACGCCATCCATATGGATGCTTCCAGATGTGCTGGCGATCCTAACGGAACCAACCAGGCCCGCAGGAATATAAACCGTTATTTCCCTTGGCAAAGAGAAAAGGCCGAAATCCAATATCTGAAAGCCCCTTCGCCATTCATGGCCACGGGTGTCTATGATCAATTGGTTACCCAGCAATTCAACGCTGGCATCCAAATTGGTGAATCGCACACCTGGGGGCGCGCCCAGACTGGCGGGTACCACCGCGATAGTCGCGGACGTCGCGCTGATGCGTATTTCCGTAATCATGTCGCCATCTGGTATTTCCACAAACCTGCTTTCTATTTCGCCAGGCCTGTTTGGAATAACCCGAAGCCTGCCGTCCTCTATCAAAAGGCTGCCGCCCCTGGAACCAGAGACCCACCCAATGCCGAACATGATCGCCCCAACCAGAATCAGGGCTAGGGCGACTCCGATCCAGGGAATTCGTTTGGTTTTCCGCCCGTTATTTTCCATGACGGTTCCTCCTTGCAATTTTGTTGCCAATCTTTCTGCCCACAAACCGCGCGATCATCGGGAATCCTTTCATTAATACCGCCGTAAACTTGACCAGCAATATACCCAAGCCAAGACTCGCCAGCCCCCCGCCTAGAAAGAGCAATGCCGTTCCCGCATCCTGCAAAACTATCATTGGAAAAAAGACTATGCCAGCCACGCCAACGGAAAGAAAAGCCAGACCGCTTGCCCCCACTGCAAGAATTATTGCCAACAATGATATTATTAGCGAAAAAGCTATCGATGCCAAAGTGATGACAAGCGGCAATCCCACCGGTAGGGCGAAAATCGCCAGCGCGACCATCCACGCAATCCTAATGCCCTTCGCGTTGGCCTTTTGCTCCGCCTCGCCGTCCGTTGGTTCCTTTGTAGCATGATTGACAAGAATATTCGCAGCCACTTCCCCTGGCGATCCAAGCTGGGCCATCGCCGCCGCTTCGTCGTCCGCGTCGCTCAGGTAGCCATCGTAATATTCCAGCGCGTCCCGCCGCTCGTTGTCTGGCATCGCCCGTAGTTTATGGTTCAACTGGTTTATATAGTCCGCTTTCGTCATTGTTCCGCACCTCCAAGTAAAATCGCGTCCACTCGTCGCTTAAAGTCCGCCCATTCCGCCTCAAAGCTTCGGTACTTCTCTAGGCCCAGCTCCGTTATGCTGTAATACCTTCGGTTACGGCCATTGTGGGGCAGATCGTACACGGTCAGGCAGCCTTCCGTTTGAAGGCGGCGCATGACGGGGTACAGGGTGGATTCGGATACCCCAAGGGTGCTTTTCATTTGCTGGGTCAGGTTATAGCCATAGGCATCTTCACGGGCCAGTAGCGATAAAACACAACCGTCCAGTAATGCACCTGAAGCTTGAATCGCCATTCCGTTCCTCCTTAATGACCTTGGTTTGCAAACCTTTGCCTTTCACAATATTATACTGCGTATAGTATTGTGTGCAAGATGATATTTTGTCAAGCCCCCACTTGCAATATCCCGCCATTGTGTTATGATGTAGGCAAGAGGTATTTTATGGACGTAACAGGTGTAGGCGGGTATTACCCGCGAATGGAATACGCCAACCCCGTGCAGGAAGTCGGCGTTAGGATGCTGGACAATGCCCTTGAGCAGATGGACCAGGCGGGGCGGCAGCTTGTCGAGACCTTGCAGGACGCAAACGTGCAACCTATGAGGTTTGATGGCCTGGGTACCGTAGTTGACATGTGGGCATAGCGTAATATAGGGCTCACGAACGCTTTTGAAATTTCGACGTGAGCCAGGTTACGTTTCATTCATGTCAACTTTCCATTAATTCGAGCGAGCGAGACTGCAATCCAATCATACCTCTATCTTGGCTGGACACTCCAGCTGCCGTTGGTTAGGGTATATACCCCCAGCCCTGTGTCCGCTAATTGCGTGGAAATCCCTCCAGGCTACATTCGAACCAAGGAATGATGTTTGGACATTTACACCAATACTTATGCGTGAAAGGTGCCTTAAAGAACCAGAAAATACGGTTTCTCGATTGAGGTAACACTATTGCCAATATTTCCATTTGCCAACGGCGAATGGATCGATTAGTATAAAGGTGTGCTACTCACCGTTGATATAGGAACATCCGTCTTCAAGTCCGCGATTTGGGATTTCGACGGAAACCAGATTGCCTTTGACTCCAGCCCCCTTTCCATAAGCCGAACGCGTCACGAGGCGGAAAGCGGGCAGTGGATCGAGGCGTTCGAGGGATGCTGCCGGGCCCTGGGCCGGGCGGTCCCGCTGGCGGAGATCCAGGCCATCGTAATCTGCGGGAACGGCCCCACCCTGGTGCCCGTGTCGGCGACGGGCGCGCCAGTCGCCCCGGCGCGGTTGTGGCTGGACAGGCGGGCGACGGAGGCGGCGCGACGGGTTTCGCTGCTTGTCGGCGGCTTCGTCGACGCCGGTTTCTTCCTGCCCAAGGCCCTGGACATAAAAACCAACGAACCAGAGCTGTACGAAAGGACCAAGGTTTTTCTGGGCTGCCCGGAGCTGCTTGCCTACGCACTGACAGGTGAATCTTGGACGGTATTGCCCTCGGACGGGTTCGAACGCTGGTTCTGGACGGACTCGATTCTGGACCAGCTGGACCTGGACCGGGATAAGTTCCCCCCCTTCATTCGTCTAGGGGAGATCTTCGGCGGACTTGTTTCCCAGTGGCCCGGTTTCACGCCAGGCATCCCGGTGATTTCCGGCGGGCCGGACTTTATCCCGGCGATCCTTGGTTCCGGGGTTATAAAGCCCGGGCAGGTCTGCAACCGCACCGGGACCTCGGACGGGATAAACGCCTGTACGGAAAGCCAAGCCGGGGATCCCAGGCTTATGTCCTACGGACACCCGGTCAGGCCGTTCCGGAACCTTTCCGGGATAATCTCCACCACGGGCAAGGCCGTAGAGTGGGGGCTGAACCTGCTGGGCCTGGAAAGCCACGACGAGTTTTTCTCGTTTGCCGGGGCGGCGCGGGCCGGAGCGGGCGGGATGGTTTTCCTGCCGTACCTGGCCGGCGAACGCGCGCCGGTTTGGGACCCATCGGCCAGGGGAGTTCTGCGGGGACTTGGCCTGTCCACCGGGCGGGCGGAGTTCGCCCGTTCCGTGCTGGAGGGCATAGCTTTTGCGACACGCGACATCATCGATATTATAGAAGAAACGGGCGCGGCGGTTGACGAGTTGCGGATCGCGGGTGTCGCGGCGGGGAACGATCTGCTGAACCAGATTAAGGCGGACATTACCGGAAAGCGTGTTCTGGTTCCGGCACAGAAGGAGACGGAGCTGCTTGGGCTTGCCGTGATTGGGTCCTGCACCTTGGGGAAATATTCGTCCTTTTCCGAGGCGGCACGGGCTTTCGTGCGTATCGACAAAACCTTTCTGCCCAACGTGGAAAACGCCGCGTTGTACGACGGGCTGTTCGGGGAATACCGAAGGACGCGGGACGGGTTCAGGGGATCCCCGTCGGGCCAACCAGGGAACTGAAAGCCCAGGGGAAGACCTGCACGGTGTCCCCTTTTTCCAGGCCCTCCTTGTTCAGGTCGATTACGATATACCCGTCAGCTTTCGTCAACGTGCTAATCATCCCCGCCTTGCCAAAGACCGGTTCGGCCAGGTACCCCCCCCCCTGGTCGCAGTGGCGCAGGGCGATCGGCTGGTAACAGGTTCGGCCAGGGGAGCCGGCAAGGTTGCAGGAGATTTTCGCGGGAATTGGGAGGGGTTCGCTTTGGCCGGTAAGCCGCATGGCCAGCCACGAGAACAAAATCCTGAAAACCATTAACGCGGAAACCGGATGCCCAGGCAGTCCCGCGAGCAGGGTGTCGGTTTTACCGTCGTAGCCCAGGATCGTCGGTTTGCCTGGCTTTACGGCCAACCCATGGGTAAAAACACCGGGACTGGCAAGGGTCGAGAAAACCATGGCGGTCAGATCCTTGTTCCCCTGGGAGCTTCCGCCGGAAAGCGCAACCACGTCGCTTTTCCCCATCGCGTCCAGGACCGCCGCTTCCAGCGCCTTCTCGTCGTCCTTCACCGTCCGCACATCGATCACCCGATAGTGGCTTTCCCTGGCAAGGGCTTCCAGGGCCAGGCTGTTCACGTCGCGTACTTCCCCGGGCCTTGGCGACGTGGACGGCGCGACCAGTTCGTCGCCGGATGATATGATGCTGATTCGCAATGGCATGTACACCGGCACCTGGGTAACGCCCGCGGCGGCCAACGCGCCCATTTCCTGCGAGCGCAGGTTCGTGCCGCGCCGCAACAGAAGCTCCCCCTTCGCAAGGTCCTCGCCGACACGGGCGATATGGTTGCCAACCGCCGCGCTTTCGTACACGGCGATCTCGCGCTCATGGACCGTCTCGCTGTATTCCACCATTACCATCGCATCCGCGCCGTCGGGAACCATGCCGCCGGTCGGCACGTATGCACATTCCCCACGGCCCAGGCTCAGGTTGGCGGCCTTTCCCATTTCCACCGCGCCAACTGGCCGCAGCAAAACCGGCAAGGATTCCCCCGCCCCCACCGTGTCCGCGGAAACCACCGCATAACCGTCCACGGTGGACCTGCGGAAATTCGGAACGTCCTCCGTGGCGAATATGTCCCTGGCAAGAATCCGGCCTAGGGCCAGACGTGGTTCGGTTTGCTCCTGGGGAAGCTCGCCACGGTCGGCCCAGGCTTGCAGAAGTTTCTGCCTTGCCACGTCTATGGTGTCCACCGTTAAAAGTCTCATCGCAGCACAACCTCCGTCCTGCCGAAACCGCCAAGCTCTGGGAGGGAGAAATAATAATCGGCCACGGCGGGTTCCTTCTTCAAATACTCGTGAACACCCTTTTGCAATATGCCGTCGCCCTTGCCGTGAACCACGGAGAACGTGCCCAGTCCGCACAGAACAGCCGCGTCCATCTGTCGGCGCAGGGCTTCGAGAGCCTCGCCCATCCGCATTCCCCGCAGGTTGATTTCCGCGCGGGCATTGGGGGACGAAGCGTAGTCCACGCTTGCAATCTGCGGCTTCGGCGGCAGCGACGGCGCGGCGGGGGCAAGCTCGCTTTCCGGAAAGCTGATTTTCAGCGATCCCACTTCCACGATCCAGGTATCACCCGTCGGGCCCTTCTTGCCCTTGCGTACCAGTACGCCGCGCCGCCTAGATTCACCGGCAAACACTTCCATGCCCTGGATAAAGCCATCGGTACCCACGGGGGGGAGGGGGCGGCATTCCTCAGCGATTGCCAGTTTCTCCGCTTCCAGGATCGCGTCTTCCGCCTCCACGGTGCGGGCAAGTTCCGCCAGGAATTCCTTTACCTTCAGGGTTTTCTCGCGGGTTACCTCGATCTCGCCTTCACGCAACTCGCGCACCAGGTTTTCCAGGGTCTTTCGGCTTTCGTCAAGCAGAAGCCGCAGCCTTCCGGCAAAGCCGGCCTTCAGTTCCAGTTCCTTCTGCCTTAGCCGCAGTTCCTTTAAATCCGATTTGCGACGCTCGTCCCTTAGACTTGCTTCCTCCAGCCTAGCCCTTTCGGTAAGCGAGTCGAGGTCCCGGTGCTTTTCCTTGAGCCCGCCGATCAGGGCGGAAACGTCGGAATGGCCCTCGTCGATGTAATGCCTAGCCTTCGCGATTATGCCGCCCGAAAGCCCGTTCCTCTCGGCGATCTCAAGCGCGCGGCTTTCGCCGGGAATGCCGGTTATGATTCGGTAGGTCGGCGAAAGCGTGCGCGTGTCGAATTCCACGGACGCGTTCTCCACCTCCTGCCTTGTGTACCCGTAGTTTTTCAGGATACCGTGATGCGTGGTGATCAAGAGCGTGGCTTTTTTCTCGATAAGGTGATCGAGTATCGCCATAGCGATCGCGCTGCCCTCCTGCGGGTCGGTGCCGGAACCGAGTTCGTCCAGCAACGCCAGCGACCGCGCCGTGGAATGCGCGATTATGCCGGAGATGTTTGTGACGTGCGCGGAGAACGTCGAAAGCGACTGCCCGATGGACTGCTCGTCGCCGATGTCCGCGAAGATTCCGTCGAAGACCGGCAACGCGCTGCCTTCCGACGCGGGAATGGCAAGACCGATCTGGTTCATCATCGCGAAAAGCCCAACGGTTTTCAGCGTGACGGTTTTGCCGCCGGTGTTCGGCCC
>Ga0209755_10006938_pt1 | contig 12395 bp, 15 predicted proteins | sample TergutCo191P1_FD_187301 | JGI IMG/M metagenome (GOLD analysis project Ga0209755, IMG submission 187301) | Cornitermes sp. P1 segment gut microbial communities from Petit-Saut dam, French Guiana - Co191P1 (SPAdes) (version 2) | ecosystem: Host-associated > Arthropoda: Insects > Digestive system... | reverse complement strand
GTGCCCTATTTAAGTTCTATAGCAAAAAAAAAAAGTGAAGATAATATAAAGATATGTTAAGAACTATACTGGAACCTCAATCCATCGTATCTCAAGGGACCATGGAAAGGGAATGAAAAATGTGAAAAAACAACAGTGGCAGAAAGCACACAATATATCAGAAACACAAAAAAGCAACACATATTGAAAATTATAAATTTTCTACTAAAGACCACACAAATAACAAACAAGAAAAAGTTACACTAATAGCTGCATTGAAGTTACTTCTTTCAAAGAAATCTGCAACTGGTAACTGCACAGTTGAAGCCATATGTTTCAGCTGACACAGCACCAGTTTCAAGTTCAAAACATTGTGTTCATCACACTTGCTAATATTGTGTAAGTAAAAGAATGGTTTAACAGTTCTGTAAGTACCATATGCTTCATTTAAACCTGGCAATAGTTCATTATCCTTGTCCTTCATCTTCCCCACTAATCCACCCACCCACACAAGCATCACACAACTCATCCAGGCTGGAAAAGCCACATGCTGCACAGTCTTTCTCCACAGATAGGCAAGAACTGAAATTAACATCCTCAGGGCCTAGATGAATCCAGACCTCTAGGACAGCAATGCTGCCATCATTATAGTCATTTTTGTTGCCTCCTTCTCCTCCTCCTTTTCTTGTTCACATCCATAGCTACACAGATGAAAACAATTCACAATTCTCATCTCTGACTTGTTGCCCAGCCATTAGTGTGATATGCACTGCTTGCAGAACACTTATTTTCAGGTTGATGTCCCTCCCTCAGTCCATCAAGCACAAAGCTTTCAGTATTAGATGCTGCCTAATTACCTGTATGGGCAGGCTAGCGCCACTGTACATCCAAAAAAAACCGGTATTTTCACTAATTTTTTCTTGAAAATGATCGGGCCAGGTATAACATGTATCTGAACCAGGAATGTTGATTGAATGAATGAATGAATGAATGATGCAAAAAAGGGCACTTTGAGGAATGATGATTTCGATGTAATGGACTGTGTAAATAGGCAAATTTTCAGGGCAGAATCAAACGAATGATAACTGGGGGAAACAACAAAAACTGAACAATGGACAAAGGTTCACTGCATATGGCATCACATTCTAGACCAGAATTCTGAGTTTAAAGAAAGTTACAGAAAGGAAAGTTGTTGGAGGAAATAAAAGTCTAACATGATACACAGCAGAATGCATTCTACCAATTTATTTCTGGGGAAAACAAGTAAAATGTCTTATTGACAAAATGAGAGTGGAAAGTGCGAGCTCAAAGCAATCACAGACATTACTTATGCGTCAACCAAATTACATATAATTTCTCGTGACTGAATCAATTGTACTCTACAAATATGTACCTTTATGTCAACTACACACCAAAATATACCCCAAAATTTTTCTTTAAAGCAATTACTGATCTGGTCAATACGTAAATGACATATAAAAGTAAATATCTGGCTTCAAGTGTGTACAAAATGATCCAAAGGTGTAATTTATGTAACTCCTTTAAGGTTCCTGACACAAAATTTCATTAAAGTCAACTACAGGGAACTGCTGCTGCCACAGACACACAGCAGCACAGTACCACATTGCCTAGAGCTAAGGTACCTAAAACTTTAGGTCACCAAATACTCTCTGAGGTGTGTCATCCTCATTGTGTTTTGAAGGTCTAATGGTGAGTTAATTTCAGTCAGAAAACACAACTATAATTGTATGCTAGATGATGGTATTTATTAGCAAAGTATTTATATATGTATATGCACACACACTTTGCAAATAAATACCATAACCTAGCATACAATTATAGTTGTGTTTTCTGACTTAAATTAACCCACCATTAGTCCACCAAATACTCATAGTCCATTAAATGAAGGAACATATGAAAATTAAAAAGTGAAACCTCTACTAATATAGATAAAGAGGATCTTGAGGAATGTGTCACTTTTCCAGGAGCCACAAGAATTCTGATCCAGCATTCAGGATACCAGCATTACAATGCAGGTCCAGTCCCACAGTAACCCATTTGATACAAATGGTACTAGGGGGGGAAACGCTGCATAAAACCATACAGAATACTTGCGCATTGGTAGAATTGTCCTCGTATTCCTCCTGTAACAAACTTCTTGCCATCCCGATGCCAAGAGCATGAGGTCAGTGAGTCTTCTGGTGAATGAGATACTTTGACACGCAGTTCATCTGATTCAATATTCCATATCCAGAGTTCTGGACAATCCTCTGGTCCACAGGCAATCAGGTGTGTACTGTCAGGACTCCATGCAATGTATGCTACTCCATATGAGTGGCCTTCCAAAGTTTTACGATGACTACAAGTCAGTGTATACTGCAATTCAAAGACACAAACTATTAATCTGTAACTTCCTTTATCTCTACTGTGCATGTGTGAGGATTAACTGTATTATAAGTATGTGTTTTAACCCAATACAAAAATATTCACATGTATTTGAAAACCACTGTAATATTTTCAACAATTTCATTAAATCTGTGGAAGCACACAGGCTATTACTAGCAAGAACCTTTACATACACTAGGTGGCAACTTACTGAGTATTTAAGACATCACCATCTTTGGATCTGAAAATAAACCCTACTTGCAAACCATTTAATAACCGTTTGCACTGCATTATATGGCATATCTTCACTGCTCAGCATCCGACATTCAGAACACAGAAATGAAAAATGAGTGTTGTACACATGGAGTCTACTTATGAAACTTAATACTACAATGCAGCACACTAAACGGAAGTAACGAAACAGCAACTTAAATACATTCAGTTAATTTTACAGTTACTAAGACAGCAATGCACATCACTGTGCCCCTCTTGTCCATAAATATGCACTGAAATACCACATCACACTACCCCACACAACACCTGAAAATGCTCCCAACAGTAACTGGTAGTGAAGACATTTACATCTTACATTTTTCTGGCTAGGTTTCAGTACTTCAGTGAGATGTTTACATGTTATGTGTAAGCAACACAGCAACAGTTACATGATCAAAAAATGTTCAAATACTATGGGGAATGCCAATATGGCACACATCATATACAGCCTTATGAAAATAGTGGAGACACATGAATCAGACTTCACCTGTCCACTGCAATGTTCACATGCTTATCAAAACATAAAGATCAAAAGTGCTGCATCATGTGGATACACACAGGAATGAATTCTGATCAGAAAACCAGTGCTTATATGTTGTATCCAAATTCACTCACATCTTTCTATGGAGAGTATTAATACAGTCAAAGGAAGAAAATGGTTTAAGAGAATTCTTCCCAAAAACAGTGTCCAAAAATTCAGACTCCAGTGCTAAAACACATTCACTCTGGATATTAATTTCTGAACATGCAAAAACAAATTATTTAAATGTAAAGGTAAAGGTAAAGTTATCTCTATGCATGCCAAGAATGCATACAGGGGAGTGAAGGCCTTATTTTGCTTATTTTTTAACCCACATACATGATGGAGACAGTCAGCTTCACACACCAGCCACTCTAATGCTGGAGAAAGAGCACCCACCACCCACCGAACAGAAGGCTTTGTGATCTCCTAAACATGGTCTGGGTTCTTTGGAGAAAATAAGAACCACTAAACCCTCCCAGGAATTGAAACATGATTCCTTGGCTACACAGCCCACACTCTTATCAACTGTGTTTTCATGGCTGCTATAAAATAAACCACACTTCAATTAGAACAGCATCTAAAAATGACTATATAATACTTACTGGGTCAACATCCCATATTACAACTGTAGTATCCTTCGAGCCTGTGGCTAGTTTAAAGCCATCTGGTGAGAATCGGCAAAACCACACTTCATCACAGTGATCATTAAGGATTTGTATTGTTTCACATGGGAACTGTTCTCTAAATAAAAGAGATCATGTACATCACTGTAAGGATAAGACTACCCTAGAAAGAGTATAAATGCTGTACTAGGTGTTCAGACTACAAACTGTAACAATAAAAAAGTCTGGTTTACAAACAGCACCTACGTCAGACTTATGTAGATTAACCCTTTGACAGAAGTGCAACATCTATATTTCTACGTTTTTGGGCCTTTTGAACAAAAGGAACAAAATTTTACACTTCAATAAACATGCAGTGCAACCTACACTCATCATTTCTGAAGGGACCATGGAGGAGGAGGAGGGGGGGATAAATTCAGGGAAATGACAGCTGTCAAAATGCATTCAGCATGTCAAAAACACTAGAAAACAAAACAAAAAATGAAAACTGTACATTTTCCACTTACACCTCCAAAATAATAAATGGAAAGTTACTTTAATATCTGTGCGAAAAACACTTTGTAGGCGTTCTTTACAAAGTAAAGACAGAATGCGTTATGTGAAGACCACATCTGTCCATCAACTAGTATCAGCAACTAGGTTGTCTGATGGATCTTCATGAACTTTGTTCAAGGAGTTCTTTATAGAAAGTTGTAGAGCAGGTGTGCGTTTTGTGAAAGTGAAATGACAAACTTACTTTACTTCAAGAAGTAAAAGTAATTTTACCTGCCCACACAAGTTTACTGCACTTTACTTAAGAGCATAAATGAATTTACATCCACAGTTTCAACATTTAATGTCCAACTTGGGTGCGATTCTGTATGACACATTTGGTCAAGATGCTAATCAGCAACTGTGGGTTTCATGAAAATCAGCACAGGGAAGACCCTATATTTTTATGGGCAGCATAAATAAAATTAAATTTGCATGTGTACAAACATCCTTCTCAGCATCTCTCCCTCACACCTGCCACTCCTCCTCTACTTCTGTCACCTGGCTAAGTCTCACTGACATACTGTAAGTTCTTCTGTGACCACAGTTGTAATTATCAGAACAGACAGGTTACCTCTAGATTACTTTCCAAAAACATTATGTTACTTCCACCATTTTTTTATCCCATATTATCATTCTGGAAGTAATGTGGTTCAGGACCAAGAATTATGAATGACACAGTAAAACACCACTCTGAGCAACAATGCATCCAATATTATTACACACTATGTACACAGGCAATTTGTTGGGACCATAAGGAATCAATGGTACTTGCAGGAAAGCAATACATATTGAAATTATAGCTAGAGGTTTCACCATAAACCTTCACTGTCAATTTACAGTGATAACACTGGCTGAGTGGACTGCATATACACTGAAAATCTATGTACCGCACAATTCACATAATGTGATGCACAGTGTAAGTCCATGTACCTTCGCAGTGAAAAATAACTACATCATCTCACCATTAACTGGAGACAAACTTCCATTCCAAACATCACCCAACTAACAACAAACAGCACAGTCCTTCTTGATAAGCTAATAATCATCTGTTTGGTCAATAAATTACTTGCCTGTTATGGAACCTGAAGGTTCATAATGTGCATACAGGATTCTACTACTGGCATCTATCCTGAGCTACACAAATCTTTGTCCACACACACACTTCCCATTTTTATGAAATCTACTTGGTGTTAGTAGGTAAAAAATAAATAGTTATTATTACTTGAAATCCATTTTAATAATATCTTCCCTTCTATTCTCAGGCCTTCAACAGTGCTTCTTATCTTCAGGTTATGATTAACATTTTTTAAACATTTATAATCTTTCCCCCATGTGCTTTATGTCCCACCTGTCTTGTCCTCCGTACAATTACCAAAATAAGGTAAAGAGGAAAAACTGGGAAGCTCTACTTTATGTTGCTTCATCAGGCACCTGGTTACTCCTCCCGCTTAGTTGCAAGCACTGTCTTCAGCATCCAATTCTCAGACAACCTAAATTTAGGTTCTTCATTCAATGCAAGAGATAAAGCTTCTGTCATGCGAAGTCTAGGTGTAAAATTATAGCTTTCCATTTCCTATAATACGTTTTCCATGAGAATGTGTCACTTATTTTGGACTTTTCAGGCAAATAAGATTTTAAGCCTCATCAGCACACAAATATTGAGGACAGTTTTACCTACCTGGTGCAGTGGTGGTCCACTAGCAGAGAGATATTTTCAAGACCATCTTCCGTTTTTGTATTGTGATATGGACATTGGTGTTTCTGGTGTTCCACTGCTTGGCATAATAAAGTATGCAGCCTGTAAAATAAGAGGCATGTCTAATAATATCACATATCCACCCACCTTACATTATATTTACTGCAAAATTAGAGAACCAGAATTCAGAAAAACCACCATATACTTTCTGCATGTCCAGCAGCCCCAGCAGTCTTTTAACTGCATTCAATGATCCCCTGTATTCCAAAATGAAACAAAGTTTCTGTTCCAAAAGCCATTTAACACTTTTCACTTGTTCTGTCTGGTGCTCCTACACAATACTGCACACACATGTGGCTGGAATGGATAAGAATATTCATGTTTTTCTCATTAAGAAGTTCTGACTGTAAACTGCACTGCTCTTTCACATTTTAATATTTTCCATCATGTTAAGAGCCCTCTATGCTGTTTCTAGGGGCTTAGGAATCAGTGCTCTATGGATGAGCTGAACCCAACAACATTTTATGCATAGAAAACTGAATAATTGTTCAGCTCCTAGTAAAAACCTTAATTACAAAATTCATACAACATGCACTAACCTTTAAACAACCTGTGTTCCCCCAAAATTCATTTTATATATTATATTTAAGCAACAAGAAAATTTACTGTATTTGCTGCACAATCTCTGTTTTATTTTCAAAGAATTGCCAGTTATCTCATAATTTTATCTTCTTCCATTCAAATAATACTTTTTTATAACCATGTGCTAAAACTTAAATATAAACCCTGTCCTTTAAAGGTGAATGCAAAATTTACAAATGTCACAACTGCACGAACTGGGGGATGTCTATATGGTAAAATTATGTGTAAACTTCAAACAACCCAAATTTCTGGAACATGCTGGGTGAGATTCCTAATTACAGATTTACAGCACAATTTACTGTGTCTCACCAGGACTTCAAATCAACTTCTGGAAACCCAACGATTATAACATACACACAGAACAGTAACTCTGATTTTATATGGTTCAGAAACTTGGTCTCTAATTTTGCACGTATTATACAAGCCTCAAAACAAAACACAGCATACCTGCGAGGAGGAAGCATTATGGAGGGAGGTAGAAATTCCTGGAGCTTGTCCATGAGTTGAGTTCTAGATTTTAAACCTTTACCTTCCCAGCTGGCTCGAATCTGAAGCTCTTCACGTCCACTGCACATCATATAACTACAGAAATAAACAAACTGATTGTACATCCACATCCACATCATCATTATCATCATCATCATCATCATCATCCACTGAAGGTCATCTTATGACATCTTCCATACTTCCCCACATCCTCTAAGAGTTCCAATTGCAGCTTTAATGTCAAAAAAACAAGAAAACAAAACCGCATGTAGGTGACTGTCTTCCTTTTCAATTATCTCACAAGACTTAAGACCAAATAATTTTATAGCTAGGTGGTTAATGGATGTCTTGTATAAATAAATGCAATATATTGGTGGCACAGAAAAGACACAAATGGGCAAATACACGGAAATTATGAATGGCTGGACTTACATCAGTGTGGGACTCAGAAAATTTTAGGAGCTTGACTTTTGTCACACAGACTGTACTACTGTTACAGCTGTAGTAAATCCAGAAAGTGCAAGGAACATTTAACTTCTGCTTAGTATAATTCTGCATGAACTTTTTCACTGTTAATGAAAAAAATTAACTGGATGTGTCTAAGCTAATATTCATCTCACTGTAAGAATTCAGACCTCAAAATGTCATCCTAGCATTCCCATACCTCTGTCAGAAGGCATATGTACATACACAAGTAAAAAAAAAGGTAAATTTTTCCTTGTAACATCCCATGAAGGCATGTGATGCCTATGCACACGCACACGCATTTACAGAGGCATAGTTCTAACCATTCTTTAAACTCTGTGCTAGAAAAGGGTGGGTGGTCAATGCCCCTGCTGCTTTACCTCCTGGAAAAGAGACACAATAAACCAGTGTACAGGAGGCTGGAAGAGCCTTGGATCTGACCTGAATGAGTACAGAAAATCTCACACCCACCACAGTTCAAACCCCAGACCATTGAGGCCTAGTGATATGCTATACTGACAACATTATCCCAGCTGCAACATATGCACAAATGCTTGTCCTCAAATTCAATTGCATGTAAGATATAAATCACATTTCTTCTCTTATTGGAATTTCTCAAACCAAAGTAAGTGCTAACAGTGAGTCCTATACCCACATCCAACAATTCATACAGTTATTATAAATGGATGTGTATATAGTTTAGAACTTAATAAAATCAAACTTCTGTCCCTTAGATAGCTATTGTACACACCACCTCAAACCTGGCAATACTACAGACATACAATACAGACTTTTTGTTGGAAATAATAATGAATTTTTTGTGTTACTATACATAAAGACCAAAACTAATTAATTCAATATTCACCAAACAGAGATACATTCCAGACAAAATTTACAACACTCCTTCAGTTACAAAATGGTTGCTGTAGGTCAAATAAGACTTTCTCAACCCTGTAACTGCAGTAATGTGTAAGGCAGCCCACTTAAGAAATGAGTGTTCATGCTTGCTATAAAAATCACAGCAGAAATGTACATCTAGTTTGAAGTCTCAAGTCATATAATGAGAAAAGTTAAGTAATCAATTTCCCCTACCAACAAAAACTTCATTATTAACTATGAATTACCGGATGTCACAGGGTAAGAAAAAAAAATAAACAATTCAATAGGATAATAAAATAGTGTGTAATAAAGAATATCCTTTTACCCGCTGAGCTCATGTACTCTGACTGTGTTGTGCTGGAGTGGAGTTAGTTCATTACGAAGCACATGTAGCGCATCCAATACACGGCCATCTTCCAAGTATTCCAAGTATTTTTGCTCGAGTAACAAAAACTTCATTTCCTGGGAGGAAAGAAATGGTGGTCACCAATCTTACACTTTGTTAAAATACATTTAGAGAAAAAGAGATGCAGTAACTTTAAATTTACCATATTGGACCTGCTAACAATTCCTATAGTAAACTCCATAATACATCATCTTCATGTAACATTAAAAAGATACTTCAATTACGGTTTGAAAAAATATTCAGACTGAAGGCCGTATTGGTATTTACAAATGTCCCAAATGTAAAATTAATAAATATTAAAATCTTCAGAGAGACGTGCACGAAAATGATATCAAACAACATTTTAATAATTTATCTGAATGGAGAGTTTTCATACAGTATTACAGCTTCATCTTATCATTCAACACTTTTTTTTTTCTCTCAAACCAAACCAAACCTGCTGCTATAAAAACAACAGGACCCTTATCAAAGTTACCACAGCAGATAATTTTTAAATTCTGTATCCCTTTCTCATGAAGTACTTACAATAAGACTCTGTGAAGAGCTCTCCAGAAGTGACTTCAGTTCTGTCAAGTCATTGTCAGCCTGGGTGAAAGAAATCAAACATGAAGAATAACAATAAAACAATACAATTCACATATTATACCAAAATTTATTCTACAAACCAACAACATTTCAGCATACTCAACATCAACTGCATGCAGCCTATTAAAATATCCACCCATCAACACACATAGAACCAATTTAGGATTTAAAACGAGATGTGTGAATTAAAACACATGTCTATGTGCGAATTAAAACACACATCTAGTTGTACACATGCTTATTGCATGTGCTCACTCCCTGACACATTCATGTGACTTCAAATATTTAAGTACAGTTGTCAATAATTACAACAATAGTCCAAGAATACTGAAAATGATAAGGAAATAATAATGTGGACTAGTTTCATTTGGCACAGGAGTGGGACCAGGGAAAAGTTCTAGTAAATACAGTAACAAACTGTCAGTTTTCATAATAAGCAGTGAAATTCTCAACCTTATGGTCAACAATTAGCTCCCCAGTGATGTCCTATGGTGTCTGTTACTACAAACAGACCGTGATTACTGTTCAGTCACTCTGACATACCTTCTCTGTGGTACAATTTCACTAATTGGTAATTTATTTAATTATAATGTTACGACTTGTGAGTTTATGTTACGGTAATGAATGTCATAACAAGATAGATAAGAAAATAAAAACTGCCCTTTTTGGTACTCTGGTTATGTCCATAAGACACAGCAACACCCCTTTTAAGGTATTACTGTTACATCTGTAGCACAAACAACAGCAACCCCTTTTATGGTATTATCCCAAAATTTTCCTTTGCCTCAATAAACCACAAACCCTGAGAGCTTCACACAACACAGTTCCATCTGCTGGATTAAAAATCACTTTGATGTCTATGCTCACTAACAATGCACTTAACTGCTGTGTGAACAGCTGTAATTCATATAAAATTATGAGGTGTCCTGTAGGGTCTGGATGAGATGGGCAGCCCATGTAATGAGAATGGGGAATACAAGAACTACCAGAAAAATAACAGAATGGATGCCATACAAAACAAGACCAGTAGAGAGACCCAGGTTAAGGTGGATGGACCAGGTAGAAGAAGACCTAAACAGGATGAAAACTGTTGGTTGGAGGGTGTAGGTTCAGGATAGACAGGAGTGGAATAGAATTGTTGAACAGGCCAAGACCCACCCAGGGTTGTACAGTCAATAGAAGAAGAAGAAGAAGAAGTAGGGTCTGGAACTTTATATTCCAAAATATGATTAACCACACTGCAAGACTTGAGATTCTCACAGTGTTGTTGCTAAAGATTTCAAGTCATCTTGGATGTTACATCACGTTGTTGCGTACTACTTATGCAATAACAGTGTTACATCCAAAAACTCTTTCATCTACTCTACACTACTAATTTAAAGCTAATGGTGCTGCAATGGTCTACAAAAATGTTTTAGTTAATTCATGGTGCAACACCCTTCATGAAAGGCCAACAGGTGCTCAGAGAGTTAAGAAATTCCTTGTCATTGACGGAACCTAGAGTTTTGTAACCATGTTCACTGGAAGCCTACCACTAAACCTTGTCCTGATCCGGACAAAGTCAATCTACAATGTCCAACCCTATTTCTTTACAGCCCATTTTATTTCCACCATCTCACCTATGGCAAGGCATTACAAATGGCCTCTTCCCTCCAAGTTCTCCAAAACAGCTTTTGTAAGCATTTCTCACCACTCCAATGTAACATGCCTAATTCATTTCATCCTCCTTCACTTCATAATTCTAATATACTCTATGAACACAACAGTAAGCAATCTTTTGTCCATGGTGTGTGGTTTCCATATTATTACAGCTTGGTATACATATGGAGGGTAGGCATAAATATACTGAATGAACAGTCGACATCCAGCAAGGTGTAGTATTCCAGGTTGGGAGTGGATAAGGTGCTAACAAATCATAACATACAATACCAGCATGTTACAAAAGGTTGGATAGGACATAAAAAAAATGTTACTCAGTGTCACTTAAATCCGATGGTTCAGTGCTAAAGCACACACACGAATTACCTTGCTCCAATCACCATCCATTACATGCTGTCGGAACTTGGCAGCTGCTGGATGGTCTAAGCGACAACCAGATTCCTGCATCAGCAGGTCAGCAGTTCGACTGTGAGGAATACAAAATGAGGACGTTCATGTTAGTGCAACTGTGCCCAAGAGACAACTGTGACTACATGCAGCAAAATCAACTTCACCTGTTTAATTTATTAAAACAGCTTGGCATATACTATTCATTAAACATGTTTCAAAATATTGTTGTGGGTTTTAAAAACAGATCACATTCAGTACAGAATATGTGCTGTACAAATACGTCAATGGCAGTACACAAATGTTAAACATTTTCTACCTTTACATTTCAAACAATCAGTAAGCAATGGCAATGCAGTCTTTTGTAATGTCAATTCAAATAAAAAAAAAAGACAAGAAGAAACAAGCAGTATTAACAATGGATGCCACATTATTAGTTAAAAAAAACTGCTAATATTATTTGTTCTAATCACACAACTGATTCTTTACCAGTCATCTAAGGCACCATCATTAGAGCAATTTCCTTAATACTCCCACTTTCAACTGACATATTTTGATTCCATAGGTGTACCTCTGTTTGGGGGCAAATTCAGTCACAGAGAGGAAGGTGCAATGGATAAAGTGGGGTTCTTTCCTTGCAAGTTCATAACACACACTGAGGATCAACAGAACACAGTTTATTCTTGTGACATAAAATTTGATGATTCTGAAAGAATCTTGCTACAGTGTACAGTGTGACTGCTGTGGGAATATGAATTACAATGTGCAGAAAAATGCTACAGGCAACAGCACAGATAGACTAGTACTTCACCAGATTTACTACTGTTCAGATCATTACATTGTGTGCTCAAAAAATGCATAGTGGTAGTAATT
>Ga0209755_10006937_pt1 | contig 12396 bp, 9 predicted proteins | sample TergutCo191P1_FD_187301 | JGI IMG/M metagenome (GOLD analysis project Ga0209755, IMG submission 187301) | Cornitermes sp. P1 segment gut microbial communities from Petit-Saut dam, French Guiana - Co191P1 (SPAdes) (version 2) | ecosystem: Host-associated > Arthropoda: Insects > Digestive system >... | reverse complement strand
CCCCAGTGGCGCGACAGGTCTTAGTGGTCCAGGGCCTCATCATTGTGGCTTCACGATCACACTCAGGCACACCAGACTCGGTAGGATTCCTCTGGACAAGTGATCACCCCCTCGTAGAAACCTCTACCTGACAACACAGACAACAAGAGACACACATCCATGCCCCGACGGGATTTGAACCGGCAATCCGAGCAAACGAGCTGCCGCAGACCCACGCCTTAGACCACGCGGCCACTCGCTCATCAGTCAGAAATTTTAAATTTTATTACACTGACTAACTGGAACAGGGATTTAAGGAATAACTATTCTTTTCTTCTAAACAGTAGCATTATATCTAGTGCACAGGATATACAAAATGTCTATAAAGTCTTGAGGCACAGGAATTATATTGTAACTGTTCCGTGTATTGACCCCTTAGACGAAACCTTTTCTGTACATTGCGTAAAATATCGTGAATATGTTTCAACATAAAGACGCAATTTTCTGGCTGGCGATCAGTAACATGGCGTTTCTTCTTAAAATTGAAATTTAATAAAAACCCCCTCCCCCTCCTCCCCAAAAAGAGAACCGTCCATACTGCTAATGTCAGGATACAATGGAACCAATTCTGCTTCACTCTGTTGTCCAACCCAACGAGTAGACAGTGTTTTTTTTTACACAACGTTGAAATGGGCTGCGTTTTGTTAATTTCTCGCATCGCCAGAATTTATGGACACCTCTAGAGCGACTGATGTGTGAGAAACGGAAAATTTATATTAATATCATAATTTCAAAGCAAAAAAAGCAATAATGCTAAAACTGCGTATAATAAGGAATCGTATAATTTGAAGAGGAGTGACTGTGGATATACTCGGACTACCTACAGATCAAGAACGCAAGGTAACTTCAACATGTAGGACTAAATCGTACGTAGAAAGTAAAGACAAAATACCGGCACTGAAAACATCAGTGAATGTGCAGATGTTCTCCTTCGTAACTTATCAAGCCTTAAAAATTTCAGATTCTCACCGCCGTTGTTACGAAGTTATGCCTGCGGCGAAAGGTCGGTTAATCCGGGAACTGCACGTTTGATAATTTCTTCCTTCTCATTAGTACGTTTAACCCTACCAACTACGTAATCAGAAATCAGTACTTTCGAGTTTGTGGGTTTCCACAGCGAGGTAGTCGAGTACCTTAGTCTGCCAGGATAATGCCACGTCGCCAAGCCAAGTGGCTCTCGATGCTTCGAAGTAACGTGACGTGAAGCGGCGTTTAACATCCAAGACGAACAGCACTACCACCTCAACTCTTGTCAAAAGCGGACAAATGCGTTTTTAGAAACAAGCTTCTCGTATGCACTGAATGACTGCTAGATAAAAATTAACCGAACGTGTTTCTTCTTACATAAACACTTTCAACAGAGAATGGTGGGTGTTGACATGCCTTTGTTCACCTCTGTACTGATCGAGACAATCATCGATCGAACGGACACACCTGTTTGTTTAGAACGGAGGTCCAGATTCCTCGTGTTCTGTATGTATTAGGCACCTCTCTCCACTTCATACATACAGTATAGTTTTTATTTTAATAGATACGTGAGGGGAGGAGATAGGCATTTATCATCTTGTTTTATGTATATATGAAGGCAGTGTGTAATTATTAGGTTCTAAAAGGGCCTTAAGATGTTAACGTTTGCTTGGAGTAACCAGCAAATTCATCATTGAGACAGGAGCTGGGAGATAGTGGTACAGTACACCTACAATAAGTAGGACTACACAAGTGACGGTTACTGTCGTATAACCAGCTGAGATGCATTCAAACCCTTCATCAGCCTGTTTCAGTGAAGTTGGACGTATCGATATCTGTGTAATATCAAGCACGGAATTGAAGGGTATCTTCCAAGGCTTATTAACTATTTAAATATGAGGAAGAGTCAAAGTCACACATTACGACTGAACGTTAATCTGTCAGTATGTTATTCAGTCAGTCCGTCTTCGTGCCGATGCCCTTCTGCAGCTAATGACCAGATTTTAGTCCACAGATTAAATACTACTGCATCTTAGTGTTCCATCTTAGATGAGAGTGTGGAACTGTTCAAAGACTAGATTAATTAACATAAATTATATTCAAAGAATCAGCTCGTACCGCGCAATAAACACATACCGTCTCGGTTTTAAAATCAGTCAGTTAACGCTGTGTGGAGATAGAATCACTATTTGTTTGGAGAACCATATACATCTAAACACACTGTGTTGCAAAGAAAGTATGTATAATTTTTAGATCTTAGGCCTGGTAGTGCATAAAGAAACAACTGGGTTTTAAACAGTTAATGTAAATTCATATTTAGTTCTCGCCACCGTCGTTACGGACGTTTCGGATATTCTTGCTATTACCGAAACGTCTGAAATAAAAGTCACATATACAAGGTGCAACAACTCACAGACAGGAAACACATTAGGACACAAACGCCGAAATATTCTACATAAAATAGTACGATACTTATTTACACAGTAATTATGCTGAGTTATTTTTATACTCTTTAATTATTTTCAAGCACACAAGTGTTAAGATATCAGAAGGCGTGGAAAAGGGTTAATCTTGTACAAACGGAGTACCATTCATCAAAAGTTATTTCTGTTGTGTATTTCCACAGGAATTAAAGATGTAAATTTTTTAACGTTACAATGTCAATAGACATCATCCATGAAATATTGTTGGCCATGATGAAGGCTAAGTTGGAAATACATATCATATAATATACAGCAATCGCTATACAGGCCTGGATAGGCCCTAGAGCTCTAGGATGTTGAGGTTCTCACAATTTCTAGATAATCGGCACATGAAAGTAGCAAAGTTGTCAGGCCTACGCACTGGCCGCCTTTACTCTCCAGGAAATATTCCTTGTTCCCATTTGTTAGAACCTGAGACGACGCCAGGCCCAATGAGACCATTGGGAATGGAGTTATTCGCACGGGTACAATAAGTTCTTTAAAAACGTGACAATATTTGGCGCTCTTATTGCTAACTAACTGTGAGTTGTCATGCCAAGAACTCATTCACATATTTATGATTACATTCAGCAGTCAACCCAACCACACACTCAGCTGTCCGCAATGCACTCATCCGTCGGCGCAGCAAGCCACTTACTCGCTCGCCCATTGAGTCAGTCAAACACTTAGTCAGTCAGTCAAGCAGACATGAACGAGTTGGCAAATCCTTCATTCTGTCAGAAGGCACGTTTATAAATAAATTCAAATAATTTTCACATAAATATACGTGTACAACTTTATATTATCAACATGTCTCAATTAGATGTTAAATGTTATGAAGGTCTCGATATTATACGAACTCTAATGCAGGTCCACATGCAAGAAAATTACACATCCCGAACTGACGCTAATCACACGCCAACAAATATTATCGTAAATAGTTCTGTCAAAAGATGTGTTCTGGCCCAGCCCAGGCACTATATCTGCTGAACTCCGCCCCTCAACTGGAGATGCATTATAAGCACTATGCATTAGTCTTCAGCAAATAACGGTGTAAATTTATGGCCTCAACAAGCAGAGTCTCCCAGACGCGTAGAGTTGCTTCTACCCAGAATAGAGCACGAAGTTTATAGCTCCAAAGAATTATGCAAAATTTTATCTACAAAGTAATTTCAGTTAATCATCATATACGTGTTTACACAACATTGTTCTATCTATCTATACGCTTTGGTTAGCTCCCCTGCTATGAATTGCATACAGATGTCAGTTCCAATTATTAATTCATTCTTATCTAATGAAAGGTATTTTACCTCGGACATTTCAGCCGCGAATTAGTTAAAGTTTATGAATAAGCAATGAGGTGAAAACAGTAATCGGGCTAAGACAAACAGCCACAGTGTGGAATGCGTATCTCCATACACGAAGGTGTTATAACAATTTGTCTTATCATACGGATTTATGAGTAGTCATGCTATTGTAATAGTTATTGTTAGTGCTGTAATAGCAAGGAACTTAAAGTGAGACACCAAAATACAACAGCGCGTTTCGTGTAGCGACCCACGGGCAGTACAGGTCCGTGGTCTTCCGGGCAAAAACTAAATAATTGGAACACATCTGGTTATTCTTACCCTTAAAATTTCCGAAAAAAAATAAGTATTTGAAAGTGAAATTCAAAATTTGTCAAAAAACTTATTTACAGACACAGTGTATGATACCTGTCGTCCAGTAAGTAAAGTACTGCACTGAGACTGCTATATATTGGTGTTTTAGAGTAGCGCAAGAATAATATCAGCAGAATGGGCAGACGTTTAGAAAATGCGGTACTTCTAATTAGCGTACACAAGATAAGTAGCTTTCAAATTTATATAATATATTTTATGTTTTACCAGAACACCTCTTTAAGAAAGTCCCCAACACAATGTGAACAATAAATTCATCATCACATCTTATCTATGACACGTGATTATATTGTCTCGAGAAAGTACGGTGAAGGTAAATTTCATGGTTTTCAGAATAACACATCCATTCCTATACTAAACGCAGCTCAGGTCCAACAAGTGAGACCAGAAACATAATATAGTACTTTGGTCAGGATAAAGCCACACGTACACAGAGCTATTTTCGAAGGTGCAACACAAACCGAAAATTTTTGGAATTAATATTAAAAACGGTAAATTTTCATCAATACTTCCGTTTTCATGGTCCACAAGCAGCGTTAACCACGTTCAACAATCAGGCGTTTTTGTGAATGGACGACGACGAAGTTATGGACCTGTCTGAAAGGCATCGATGTCTCTTTTTCAGGCAGCAAGGTGGACGAAGCTTGAAGCATACCACACACCTCCAACTAGTCGATGTAGCTGTTGATCCAAGCGATTCAGCAGCTTTCCCACCATTGGATTTTAGTAGTTAACCCATGTCAACGTTGAATGTTGAGCTGAATCTGACGCAACTTCGTTTTAAGACTGGCCACATCAAAATCTCTTGTTACACGACCACAGTGGGGGGGATTATTTCCTATAGGTCCTTTATGGCCGATCCCAGTAGCCGCACGGTCTAAGGCGTAGGTCTGCGGCCGCTCGCTTGCTGAGATTGTGGGTTCGAATCCCACCGGGCATGGATGTTTGTCTGTTGTGATAGTTGTGTATTGTCAGGTAGAGGTCTCTGCGACGAGCTGATCATTCGTCCAGAGGGGTCCTACCGACTGTGGTGCGTCGTTGTGTGTGATCTAGAGGCCTCATGAATGAGGAGGCCATGGCCCACTGGGGGCTGTTGCGCCAAATAAAAAAAAAACGTCCTTTACGTAAGGCAACTGTGTGCAACCAACAAACTGTGTGTGTCTACTGCTAGTGGGAAATTATTTAAGGAACAGACACGAGCCTGCCGCTATACATACCGCTGGTAGGGCAAAGCAAATCAAAGCGAAACGTGTGTCAATTAAAATCATATAAAATTTGCTACGTCTAGGGACAGCAATGTTTGCTTGTACCCAGTTGCGTTTTATTAAACTGGAAAATAACGCACTCAATACCAGCTAGTATCTTTGTCGAAATGTATTCTATGTGCCTTTAAACCAAACATCCTGCAAAGACAGTTTCACAGAATTAGTTGTGCTGATACCTAGAACTAGAGCATTAACAAGAAAGAAATACCGATTCAAATATAAGCATCAAAGCCATCGAAATGCCAATGAGAAAATCTGACAATAATAAACCATCTCGACAAGGACTATGGTTTCCACAGATATAGCTTCTAATGCTCCATTCGAACAAGAAGCTTTTTTTGGCGCTTCAGCAAAATTGAGAAAAGCTACTATTAGATTCGCCATGTATGTCCGTCCGTCCGCATTGAAGAATTCGGTTCCCATTTATTGGATTTTTCATGAAATTTGTTATTTTAACATTTTTCGAAATTCTGTCGAAAAAAACAAGTTTCATTAAAATCTGACAAGAATATCGGGTATCTTACATGAAGATCAAAATGCATTTATGATAATATCACGCTAAATTCTTCTTAGAACGAGAACTGTTTCAGCCAAATTTGTAGAGATAATCAAAACACTCACTTTAGTACTGAATAACGTTCATAAAATATGGTGCTGTTCATAAGATAATGTCAAAAATACTGTAGACCCGGGAAGGCAACAGATGACAATATGGTGCACGAGCATTTCATGCTGGATACCTAAAGCTACAAACACACTCTCAAAATATGTAAAACCTACTATTTTTCCACTGCAACAATGGTTACATGATCGCGCCTCAGTGTTAGATTATATGTACTTTCCCTGTCATTGTATGCCACAATTTCGTTGACTGGCAGATTACCACGCTGAAAAATTCTTGAAACAGCTTGCAAGATTACTGCGTCCTGCTACATACAGCTGACGTTCTTTTCGGCAAACACCTAAAATCATCAACATCATCTTCCTCCATGGATTAGGTCGTTTGACCTGTTCCGGCATCGACGCATTGCCATCGTTTCCTGGGGCGTCCACGATCTCTTCTTCCTCGAAGTTTGTAGTTGAGGGCGTGTTTCGGGAGTCTTGTGTTGTCCATTCTTTCAAGGCGGTTGATTCAGTTTTGTTTGTATTTGAATCTCACGTCTTGTATTTTAGAGATCTCTAGTTCTTTCCTTACGACTTCGCTTCTTATTTTATCCAGTCTCGTGTATCCCGTAACACTTCCTACAAAGCGCATCTCTGCAGCTTCTAGGCGAGTCATGTCTTCGTGGTTACCCATGTTTCGCTGCCACCGAAAATATAATGCATTTTTATAAGATTCTGCATTGAAGAAGATGGAGAGAAAATGTTGTAAGTGGACAATGTAGATACGTCCTTTTGTTATTCTTCATTTTCTGAAAGGCAAAGTTGTCCCTTTCCAGGCCATTAAGGCGTACGGGATGTGAATATATAGCTTCGACCGTTCTTAACTTCAGCACCATATAAAGCGCGCTGCTCAATTTCACGCCTCGGCTGCTACACCCCCGTGAAGAAAAAATGTACCGTACTCGCTGGATAAGGGGCTGGGTGGGCCCCAGAGCCAGTGTGCAAATTTCTGAGAAGAGAAAATTCTCTTGCCTGTGTCGTGAATCGAACCACTAATTCCTCAGTTGACCAGCCCGTAGCCCAGTTACAATACTGAGACATTCCCGCATCTCTGTACTAATATGCGATAATAATAATTACAACAATAAAATAATAATTGTAATAACCTAACAATAAACCGGATATAATCCGTGATAATAAAAAAAAAAGGAACATGCATGTTAATAGATGTCGCAATTACTGGATACAGAAATGTGAACAAGAAAGAAGCTGAGAAGATATTAAAATGTAAAGACCTCATAACAGAAATTCAGCGCCTGCGGAATGTAAAAGCTAAAGTGATACCGGCAGTTACTGGGGCGACTGGAACCATTTCAAAATCACTCAGACAGTTCCTCAGCAACATACTACGAAAGAAAGAAATTAAGAAATTACAAAAAAAAAAGTCACATTGGGCACTACCTGGAAAGTTTTTAAATGTGGTGCTGGAGAAGAATGGAGAAGATCAGTTGGATCGATCATGTGAGAAATGAAGAAGTGTTACTTAGAGTCAATGAACAAAGGAATATCCTACATGAAATAATAAAACGGAAGGCTAACTGGATTGGTCACATCTTACGTAGAAACTGTCTTCTAAAACAAGTTATTGAAGGGAAAATAAAGGGACAGATAGAAGTGACAAGAATACAAGGAAGAAGGTGTAAGAATTTAATGGACGACCTTACGGACAGGAGAGGATACTGTGAATTGAAGGAGGAAGCTCTAGATCGCAATATGTGGAGGAACCGTTTTGCTAGAGGCTTTGGACCTGTCGTTTGACAGATTACTGATGATGATGATGATTGGGCACTGCACACATTCTACGGAAAGTGCTAATCTAAAAGTACAAAACATATTTCACGGAAGAAATAACATTACATGTACCACAAATTGTAAATATAGAACAGCTGCAACACTATATACCCTGGAGACAAGGTTTGTTTTAGGTATATAATTGTAAATACCCCGAATACAGGTAATAAATAATAATAATAATAAACACTTAAACTTTTTCCGTGCAGAGTCGATTGTTTACTGTTCTGCTGAGACAACCTGGTACTCTAAAGCTCTTTGTTTGCCAACGCCTGAATGCTAATCTCTGGACGGTTATGAAGTTTATTAATGAAATGAAACGCTTTTGATCATTAGCGTTGAAATTAATAATAGAATATAGAAGCAACGGAACATGCCTTGCTATGATTACTTCTCCAGTCACATGAATCCCGCACAAAACCTCACCCAAAACTAAGGAACAATAAACACGTGCCTCACCCAGTCAATGGAAGCTCTTATACTTGCGGTCACTTCAGGCTCACTTAACCATTAAGTTTCAGAAATACAGCACCGTAATATAAATAAGAAAGGAGGCAGACTGAAGTGAACAGCTCATCCGATTCTGAAATGTCTTGTTCTAATGAAATTTTGGAGCTACGTCAATTAGGACTAAAAAGAATACATTAGTATTCACCAGTCACACCGAAACTGTTCCACGCCTGCACTGTCATGTATATCCTTTTTACATTCAGCCAATATGGTTATCTGACGCATGCGTGCTCTTGTTACTATTATCAGTACCAGAAGCTGTATGTTGGTATTACAGACTGAAGGGAGAGTAAACTAACATGCGCATGCTCTGTGGATGCTGCTTAATTTTGATCAATACTCTCAGAGAAATTCAAGTCCCACTGCCTCCTGTCCGATCCAGTCAAAAATCTTTATTTTTCTCCTATAGGTTACGCGAATTATTCTATTTCAGTGCAGAACATTCATTTGTCCATGTCAGTGTTTCGTAATTCTATTCCAGCACAACGGGAATCCCATACGTGTAAACACGTTCGTCCTGATGTCCTGGATGTCCTAAAATCTTCCTTTGAGAGTGATTTTCTCTGCAGGAAACAGAAAAAGTAGGCTTGTTTGAGATCACGTGAGTAAGAAGTTAGCTGATCACCGCACCCCGATTCTCCAAGAAGTGCTTTACTGTCACGGCAAAATGAGCACGGACGATGTCACGCAAAAAGACCCACTGCCCTTTCCCCAAATTGCTGCCTAATTCTCCAAATCCGAGGTAACTTCTTGGAGAAACTGACGCAAACCACGAAAATCGTCAGTCAGAATGTCCTATGTCCCGGCCGAGATTCCTACCGGGAACTTTTCGCACGCACGCGTATAACGTTACGCTACTCCATCTGCTCGACCATCAGGTTCTTTCCATCGCATAAATTATTATTAAACTACAAGACTGTGCCTGTGCACGTCAAGAAGGCGTATGAAGAAGTGTAGGTAGAGCACGGCACGTTCATAAACTCAGTACTAAATCTAGGTAAGAAATCAGCTTCACGTTCTGACCGATTTAATTCCTCAGAAAGAGCCCCCTGTACCCATTGTATAGGAAGATGAATGGGCCACAGACCACACGTTTGGAAAAGGAAATAACACGACTGCCTCTTCCGGGAATCGAACCACAGTCGCTCTGTCGTCCGTCTCAGCCTAGTCACTCTACTGACTGAGCTATCCCGGCTGTTACATTTAAGAACTGCATTACATATTCTTTTGCACTTAGGTGTCAATGTTAGGTAGGCAACTACCACGATTGCCATATGCACCAAACGTTTTGTTTCGTAAAACTCAAGGAACAAGAACGCTTGCTAGATATTGCTTAGATGGAAGGAAGATACTAAACCGGAACTCAGAAAAAACCGGATATGTAAGTGGGGTAGTTTCAACTGGGAGTGCCGGTGGCGGGATATTGTGAACATGAAGCAGGAACAGTGGGTTCCAAGAAAGTAAGGAATTTATTGACCAGCTAAACTATTAACTGCTAACCTCTTGCACTGCGTGGTCAGTCTGTGTGCAGCAACACAGCTGAGATATCAACTAATTATATCGGAAGAAAAAACAGGATATACGAAGACAAAGACGGAGAAATATGTTGGCGTATTGTCAACGATGTTTCCCGGCTTTTGTCAAATGAAATCTGCAGCTCGATGCGATTACTGTAAATCAGACTGACGTTTCGAGAAAATACTGCGTAATCCCTTTTACTTGACATCCGCCATCTTGCGCCAAGCAGACAGGAAGTCTGGTTACAACACAGACCCCAACTCAATCCCATTTCAAACCCCGGTCGTTTCATTTCCCCTTCTCTCCCCCAGCACAATCATCATGAATCTTACCCCACCGAGTCTCCAGGGGCGATTAAACTAAAGGGACCAATCCCGGGGCAGTATTTACTGGCGGCCTGAAACGGCGCCGGCGCTAATAGGTGCTATCATGGAAACACGAGCGCTGCTCCGCGCATGAATGGCGCAGAGACGCGAGGTGTGATACAGGAAACGAATATAACAGGGTAACAGTTCAATTAGGCTAATTAAAACTGGCAGAGAAAAACTGTGGGAAGGGCTTAAAGTGTGCTTGCTGCAGTGGGTCGATACAACGACAGAAAAGAATGCTAGCAGAAACGTATATTCTCAAGACGCATTTTATACGTTTATCTCAGTATTTAACCAACTTTATGCACAAAATTTGTTTCACAATAAGTTTTATTTTATGCCTCTACATGTTTCGAGCAAATGTGCTCATCATCAGGAGGGCAAAATTGCATTACACAGCCTCTGGTATCATCACATCTATAGGTGTGATGATACCAGGGGTTGTGTAATGCAATTTTGACCTCCTGATGATGAGCACATTTGCTCGAAACATGTAGAGGCATAAAATAAAACTTATTGTGAAACAAATTTTGTGCATCAAGTTGGTTAAATACTGAGATAAATATACTGAGATGCACGGTCAGAAAAAAGTAAAAAAAAAAGCCATTTATACAGTTTACTTGCTGATGTTGAACGTAAGAAAAATCATTTCCAGCAACGGACATAAAAAAGAAGACAACGGAACAAACCAACTAGACTGCAAAAAATAAAAAATAAAAAAAATAAATAAAAAATAAAAGGAAGAAGGAAGAAAAGAAAACATCAAGAAGACAGGCAATTTACTACAACGTAACATTGAGCGGCGTTCGCGTAACAATTGCTGCCGTCGAAAAACAATAAGTATTACATATTACGAGTGTGTGTTTGTAGTTTTATGTGCCATATTGTCGAATGTGGTTTACCCGGCTCTACAATATTTTACACATTATCTCACAACAGCCACAATTTTCGAAAGTAAAAAAAAAAGTTATTAAACGTAACGTGTGTTTTGATTTTCTCTACACCTTCTGTCTGAAATATTTCTAATTATAAGCAGAATTCAGCAAGATATGATGGAAAATTTATATTGGTTTTCATTTAAAGTACCCGTTATTATTGTTAAATTTTCTTATCAAATTTGAATTTTCTCGAGATTTTCGAAAAATATTCGAACATTAATTTCATGAAAATCCGCCCAGTGGGAGCCGAGTTGTTCCAAGCGGACGGACGGACAGACAAACATGACGGAGCTAATAACTGTTTTCGAAATTTTGCGAAAGCATCTAAAAAGGAAACTGGAAGGCCCTGGAAGAATATCATGATAAAATATCCATCGGAAAATTTTAAGTAACAATACCACACTTTAACAACCGAAGAAAATGATCAAGAAAAGTATAAGAAAAAGTAACAAAGATACAAGAAAATAAAAAAAGAAAGACGGAAAAAAGGAATGAAGACGGTGCTGTAGATATTGGTACGAGAGAGAGAGAGAGAGAGAGGAGTGGAGTTCCATCCAGCTGAGAGAAACTGACTGACATTAGTAACTTCCGCCCCTGGCATTGCGATCCATTAAAGTTGATATGGCCTTTAATCTAAGTTAAGCCTCTTTTAGAGTGTTTCCATGTTCCTTGTCCGCAGGGGTTCCTTTCCCTTGTAATTGGCAATATAATCTGAGAATTATACGAACAATGGAGCAGAGTAAAATTAAAAAAAAAAAGTCTAAAAGAACCCGGATATATTGACCGGTGCGCCAAATTCTGAGTTCCCTGCACCCACAGGCGCCAGCCTAAGAGCACGTCATACCCTGCTAACTGGATGTTTCCAGTAGCACACACAAACACACACACAAAACACACATACACACACAAAACACACACATACACACGCAAAACACACACACAAACACACACAAAACACACACACACAAAACACACACATACACACACACACACACACACAAACACACACACACAAAACACACACATACACACACACACACACACAAAACACACACATACACACACACACACACAAAACACACACACACAAAACACACACACACACACACACACACACACACAAACACACACACACAAAACACACACATACACACACACACACACACAAAACACACACATACACACACACACACACA
>Ga0209755_10006936_pt1 | contig 12396 bp, 14 predicted proteins | sample TergutCo191P1_FD_187301 | JGI IMG/M metagenome (GOLD analysis project Ga0209755, IMG submission 187301) | Cornitermes sp. P1 segment gut microbial communities from Petit-Saut dam, French Guiana - Co191P1 (SPAdes) (version 2) | ecosystem: Host-associated > Arthropoda: Insects > Digestive system... | reverse complement strand
AAATATTTTACAAGAGCGCAAATGGGTCGGTGTCAGGGAGGTTTTTGCACTTATAAAATTATTAAAATTATAATGAGGGAAACCGGTTTGTCTTACAATGAAGTTACAAAGCATGGCGCTCAAAGCAACATTTTAGAGAGTGTGCTATGAGTGGACGATTGCAAACCATAAGCTACGACGCTGTTGTAATCGGCGGAGGAGCCGCCGGAATGACAGCGGCTCTCGAACTGGAAGAAAACGGGTTTTCCTGCGCGATAATTGAACGAGAAGATCATCTTGGCGGAATTTTAATGCAATGTATTCACAATGGTTTTGGTCTTCATGAATTTAAAGAAGAGCTTACAGGTCCTGAATTTGCCGAACGATTTATTGAGCGCGTAACAAAATCAAAAATTAACGTATACCTGAATACAACTGTAACAAATTTTATCACTGCCGATACAAATAAAGAATTGCATTGCGTTTCGCCTAACGGGGTTTTGATAATTCAAAGCCGCGCTGTTATATTGACAATGGGATGCCGTGAAAAAAACCGAGGAAACATTCGCATACCGGGTTCGCGCCCGGCAGGCATTTATACGGCAGGGCTTGCGCAGCGCCTTGTAAATATCGAAGGTTACATCCCCGGCAAAGAAGTGGTGGTAATAGGTTCAGGCGACATCGGGCTTATTATGGCACGGCGCATGAGCTGGGTGGGCTGCAATGTTAAAGCAGTGGTAGAAATAATGCCCTATCCTGCCGGATTGACACGTAACATTGTCCAGTGCCTAAAAGATTTTAACATCCCTTTGTACCTGTCTTCGCAAACCACATGCGTTTACGGAAATGATCGTGTGCAAGGTATAGAAGTTAGCCCGATGGAAAACGGCATTATTGTGCCGGGTAAAAGTTTCCGTATCGACTGTGACACAGTGCTTTTGTCAGTTGGTCTTGTTCCCGAAAACGAGCTTTCCCGCGCGGCAGGCATAGAAATAAACAGCGTAACAAACGGACCTATTGTAGATTCGTCGCTAATGACAAATGTACAAGGTGTTTTTGCCTGCGGAAATGTTTTGCATGTCCACGATCTTGTAGACTGGGTTTGCGAAGAAAGCCGCCGTGCAGGTCGGTTTGCTTCCGCATGGCTTCGCGGAGAACATCCGCCATTGCAGATAAAAACAAAAGCCGGTTCCCATGTGCGTTATGTGAATCCGGCAAGAATTGCGCCTGACAGAGAAAATATTATTTACATGCGTTCAATGATTGTAAAGAATGACGCTGTTTTGGAAGTGCGCTGCATGTCTTCGGTAGGCTTAGGCGAAAAAGTGATTCGCAGCACAAAAGAGCGTTACCTTCAGCCATCGGAAATGATCAGTTTTAAATTAGGTCCAAAGGATTTTGAAGGTCTGCAAATTGATTCCGATTCTGTTTTGGAGTTTAATATTTTATGAAAAGTTTAACCTGTATTGTGTGTCCAATCGGCTGCGCTCTTGAAGTAAACGAGGACGTTTCTTCGCCGGCAAGCTGCATACCTTCGGCAGGCTTATCCGTTACGGGAAACAAGTGTTCACGCGGCGCCGAATACGCTCTGGAAGAAATTCGCGCGCCAAAAAGGGTAGTAACTGCTACCGTTTTAATTAAGAAACAGGCTTTGGCAATGACAAGTTCTATAAACCGCATACCTGTTAAAACTTCTTCTCCATGCCCGCGCGAAAAAATCCCAGAACTTCTAAAAGATATTTATAAAATTGAGCTTACTCCTCCTGTAAAAGTTGGTGATGTTTTAATCGCCGACTGGCAGGGTGAAAAAATTAATATAGTAGCGACAAGGACGATAAACTAATGTGGTTAAAAAAAGAAGAAAAATCACCTGACACTTTCTGGCAGGAATACGAAGAAAAAACAGGCGAAAAAATTCTAGGACGCGGATTGGGAAAATATATATCAGGTTGGGTGTTGTTTGACGAGAAGAAACTAAAAGGAATATGGGGTCTTGTAATTACAACCACAGGCGGCTTTCGTTTCCATCATTTTTTTCAAAAAACATGGATGGACTCGTTATTCAGCTCTACTCAGCAAACAGAACTTCCCAATGATAAAACAATATTTCTCCCTCAGGAAAAAATAATCTCGACAGAGTTCATCGAAGAAAAGAAATGGTGGAAAAAGATTTTCACATCATCAACACCGCAGTTTGTTATTGTGTATAAAGATGAATCGGGAGAAGAGAAAAGGCTCATTTTTGAAGCGGAGTATACGGCAAAGTAAAAAAAATTAACCATTTATTTGGTGATAGCTCAATTTTTCCCTTGTTACGCTAACCTTCGCATTTCCAACTCAGTTGAAGTAAGCAATTCTTCAACGCTGCCGCTGCAAAACTTCTCCGCTGCCAATAGTGCAATTTTTCCGCAAGTCAGCGCGTCATCAAGAGCATTGTGAGCGTTATAGATAATACCGAAATTCGCAGCTAAAAAAGACAGCGAATGTGATTCAAGCTGTGGCCAACTGCGGCGGGAAAGGCTGCATGTGCAGAAGTATTGTAAATCAGGAATTTCCTGTCTATACCATATAAGAACAGTTCTAAGTACATCCATGTCAAAATTCGCGTTATGAGCGGCAAGCGAAAAATCTCCAATAAAAGGTCTTATGCCATTTTCCCATAAATCAACAAAAGAAGGCGCGTCTTTTACATCATCTACAGTTAAGCCGTGAATTTCTGTAAAATCGGGACGTATATATAACTTTGGCGGACGAATCAGCGAATAATAAGTGTCTGCGGCTTTCCCGTTAATAAATTTTACCAGTCCTACAGCACAAGCGCTTTCCCTTGATTTTTTAGCTGTTTCAAAATCAATACTTACAAAGTCCATAATAATGGTATTTTAATTAATTGGTCTGTCAGGAAGTGATAGATCAATTAAATTTCTAATCTATCACTCTATGACAGACTAGAATGATATTTATAAAGTATGAAATTAAATATACCATTTATAAAAAATAAGTTATCTTCAGAATCAGTTAAAGCTGTAAAACCTGCTTCGGCTGATGAAATGTGTATGCTGGATCATATAGAAAAAATCATCGAAGTTTCTAAAAAATATGGAATAGACAAATGTTTTTCCAAAGGGAAAGTACATTTTAGGTATGTAATGGAAAAATTAAATATTAATTGTGTACAAGCGGTGATTTTTTCTCATTTTATGGAAAGAAGTAATGAAAACCTTATAAGGATAAGCGATGTTGCCGAAGCTATTCATTGCAGTATTATAAGAATTATTAAATATATGAATGAATGTGAGGAATTAGAAAAAAGAAAACTAATACGCTGTATCAGAAATTCGGACGGTACACATTATAAAATACCTTTTTCTGTTCGTGAATCTATGCGTCTTAATAATGAGCTTGTGCCGGAAAAAATTGATGATTTGCCAATCTTAAAATTATTTGCGCTGTTAGCGCGTATTTTTAATGAAAGAAAAGAAGAAGAGCTGACATATGAATCAATGAAGCTTGAACTTCTGGATCTGATTAATCATAATATGCATCTTTTATTTTGTCAAAAAATAAAGAGCCATAATCTGGATGAAGATAAAATTATTTTACTTCTATGTTTTTGCCATTTAGCAAAAAATAATGATGATGATAATATTCATTTTCGGGATCTGGAATTCATGTATGGAGATATAATGTTTTATTATCAAATTGAAGATGCTCTAACCAGCGGAAAACATATATTCTTTGAAAAAAAGCTTATTGAGTGTTCTAACAGCGATGGATTTGCAAAGAAGGATGAATGGAAATTAACAGAGTTTGCAAAAAAAGATTTAATGTCAGAGTTAAATTTTAACAGTAATGTCATAAAAGATGTTATTCTTTGTAAGAATATTATACAAAAGGAAATGTTTTACAACATTCGTGAAACAAACGAAATCCAAAAGCTTGCTTCTCTTTTGCAGGAAGTTAATTTTAATAAAATTTGTGAAAGACTTGACGATAAGGGAATGAGAAAAGGGTTCGCCTGCTTATTTTCTGGGTCTCCGGGAACCGGTAAAACAGAAACTGTTTATCAAATTGCCAGGGAAACCGGACGTGATATAATGATGGTTGATATTTCCGACACAAAAAGCATGTGGTATGGTGAAAGCGAAAAAAAAATAAAAGAGATCTTTAACTCCTACCGTGAAGCGACCGAAAAATCTGAAATTACTCCCATTCTGCTTATTAATGAAGCTGATGCAATTATAAGCAAACGTAAAGAAATGAGTTCTAATAATCGTTCTGTTGACCAAACAGAAAACGCTATTCAAAATATTATTTTACAGGAGATTGAGAATCTGTCAGGCATATTAATCGCGACATCAAATTTAACTCAAAATATGGACAATGCTTTTGAACGGCGTTTTTTATATAAAATCAAATTTGATAAACCTGGTAAGGAAGGACGAAAAGGTATATGGAAAGCAATGATGCCGGATTTATCCGAATCTGAAACAATACAAATAGCAGAAAAATTTGAAATGTCCGGCGGGCAAATAGAAAATGTTGCGCGTAAAATTGAGGTTGATTCAATATTAAACGACGAAAAGTTAACCATCGAAAAATTATTTGATTATTGCAAAATAGAACTTAATAGCGGATTTAATAATGATAAAGTAATTGGATTTGGAATGTAGTTATATGAGTAAATCTTATATATATCCAACATGGTAATAAGGAGAGTAATTATGAAAAAAATTAAAGAAATATTAGGTAAGGTTAAAACATCATTTCCAATATTTGCAATATTATTAATCGTTTTATTCATTGTTCTGCCGTTTCCAATAATAATATTGGACATATTCACAGGGTTTAACTTTTTATTTGCTATTCTAATTTTACTAATTGTTTTAAACACAAAAAGAATTGTAGATTTTTCTTTATTTCCAACCGCGTTATTGGTTTCGACAGTATTCACATTTGCAATTAATTTTTCAATTATAAAAACTATTTTATTAAGAGGTTCTGAGTACAATGGGTTAATAATTCGTTTTATATCACACTTAATAGCTGGTACAGGCGAAACCGCGAGATTATGGTTAGGTTACATTTGCTTAATGATATTTTTATCGTTAATGATAATTATTATAACAAAAAGTAGAACGATTGTAGCTGAAGTGGCGGCAAGATTTACACTTGATAATATGCCTGTTAGGATGATGGCTATTGATACAGAATATAGTGCAGATGTTATAACTGATGAAGAAGCTAAATTAAGAAAAAATGAAATTCAAAAAGAATCGGATTTTTATAGCTCATTAGATGGTGTGATGAAAATTATATTAGGAAATACTAAAACTGCAATATTTTTAATAATTTCTTTAATTCTGGGTGGAATAATAATAAATTATCTACTTCATGAAACGGTATTCTTAGAAACGTTAAAATTTTACAATTATATTTCTATGGGAAGCAGTTTTATATTTTTTTCCCCAATATTTATAATTTCATTGGCAGTTAGTATTAGTATTACACGTTCGGCTTTGCCAATAAAAGAGACTGAAAACATAAACGGAACTTTTGATGGAAAATGGAAATGTAATGATTTTGAACTAAAAATAAAAAGTGGTACTTATATAAGTTTTCTAAATGGATATCGCTATGGAAAAGGTAAAATAGAATTTGAAGACAATTGTTTTACTTTAACATCAACTCATGCAAAAGGAATGTTTTTTTGGCAAATATTTGTTGAAAAAGTTAAAGGGAAATATTTTGTTTCAGGTAATAAGATGAGTATTTCAAATATCGAAGGTAGATATGAAAAGTACAATGGAATATGGGAAAAAATATAATGAATAATAAAGAAAATGTGTTTTTAAAAAATCAAACTGCTAATTTCCGTGAAATCTGTATGGGAAATATTGTGCCAAATAAACTTTTTCGTAGTAGCCATCCAATAAAAGAAAATAAACAGGAAGAAACCATTTCTCTGTTAGCTCAAAAGGTTAATATTTCTACGGTTATCAATTTATCAGATACCATGTCAGGCATATGGGGAAAGGCAGCTTATGCTCCATGGTACAATAAACTCCTTAGCAGCGGAAAAATCATCGCTCTTGGCATGGATTTTAGCTGTACAAGCACTGGTTTTCGTAAAAAATTAAAGGAGGCGCTGCAATTTATAATCCGCACTGACGGTCCTTATCTGATTCATTGCTACGCTGGAGTTGATCGCACAGGTTTTGTCTGTATGGTATTGGAATCATTTATGGGCGCTTCACTGGATGAAGTTATTAAAGATTACTTAATGTCTTTTGACAATGATTTTAAATCAAGTATATTTTCGTTATCAGTAAAGGCGGATGCCGATACAGTAATGCAGATTCTTTCCGTTATGAGTGATTCTCAGGCAATAAACGAATATAATCTGCAGCATATCACAGAGATTTATCTACGAAGTAAGGTAGGTTTATCTGTGGAGGAGGTGGAAGTGTTGAGGGGGAAATTATCAAAGAAATCAATTTAGGAAGATGGTTCGGATAAAACTCCTAATTTTTGATATTCTTTAGATGCAAGTTCAAGTAACAATTCTACTTCGCCTCTTGTCATGTTCAAGCCATTGCATATTTCTTCAACCGTCCAATTATTACTTTTAAGACGCAAAACAGTATCACGCTCCATTTGATTTGGCGCTCGTTTAGAAAGAATAGAGCACTTTTTGATTTTCTTATTCATCATAGACTTCAGCAAATTAAGATGAAACATTACATCTTTATTAAGTTCTTTAAACTTGATTTCTGTCTGCGTAAACCATTCACACGAGATATGCAAGTCAGCGAAGCGTTTTTCTGCAAGTTCTTTCCTAATTTGCTCTTCCAATGCAAGATGTGTTTCGTTATCAATGTAAAAATATTTCTTCATATATTTATCATAATTAAAAGGTCTATCAGGAAATGCTAGAGGAAAAGTAATTTCCCTATAGCATTTGGTGATAGATCGGTAAGTTATTATAATATTTGGAAAGGGGGTATAATATGACAATCGAAAATTTAAAAAAGGAAGAAGCCTTATTGGATAAATATGTAAAGTTATTTTATCCAAAGATTAGTAAAAATAAAAAACCTGTTTTAGACGGAATAACTGATGTTGAAAGATATATAAAAAATGAAATGCAGGGAAAATACAAAATATGCTGGGTATTAAAAGAATCATATGATGAAAAAGATGGCTATGGTGGTGGTTTTGATTTACGAAAATTACATAAAAAATACACAAAAATGAAAGACCATTATTTTGGTCCAACATGGGAAACAGTTGGAAAAGTATCCTACTCAATTTTAAATAGGTTTATTTCTTATTATAATGTAATGGAATTAGGAAGAAGTAAATATATGCAAAGCCTTCTAGATATATCTTTTATTAATATTAGTAAAATGCCTTCAAAAAGCGGTCCAGTAGCAAAGAATAAAGATTTATGGAAATATTATGAATTATGGAGACCAATTTTAAATTGGCAATTATCAAAATATGATCCAAACATAATCATATTTGGAAATACATTTGACTATTTTTGGGATGATTTGAAACTAAACAAAGGTGTTTATAAAAAAAATAAAAATGGAGATTATGTCTTAAAAGATGGTAAAATTTATATTTTTGCACTTCATCCTGGACAAAGAAAAATCTCAGGAGACAGATATTTGAATGGAATAATTAATGCAATAAAAAATTAAATTTTAAAGGAGAAATTTATGGCAGAAAGAAGAACCTTTAGTAATGGGAGTAAAACATTATCAAATTATGTTGTAGTTCCTAGTCAATGTCCAAGTTGTAAGCATTTTTCCAGTGATGATAATTCTTCTGTTGGACCATACGTTTGTAAAGCAGGGTCAACTGCTTCGGGCGCAAATAAGGCACATTCTAGTTCACCAAGAGGTCAAACTTTTGATACTTGCAAGTGCTTTACAAAGAAATAAATTGTAACAGGGAGGTGTGGGAGCTAGCGTGAGAGGGAAGTTATTAGGTAATTAACCATGAAAAATATTAATGATGAAAAAAGAAAATTAACAGATGAAGAAAAAGAGAAAATTATGTATGTTTTAGATCATTTTATTAAAACATATTTAGCGGAAGAACCGGAGGATTCAGAATATGTTACCGAATATGATATATTAATAAAGAAAAAAGAAGAAGAATTTAAATTGAGTTTTTTAAAAGACGAAATACCTTCAGAAATTAATTTATTAATAGAGAGGTGTGATGAATATATAGAAGAAGAAAAAAATCCAAATAATAAATCTTTTGGCGCAGCATTTGGTTTTATTATGCAGTACGATATGTGGATAAATGAATGTTCTTTTTGGCCAACTAATAATCCTGAGTTGTGGAAAAAATGGGATGAATTAAAAAAGATAAAATTTGGTGCTTAACAAACGGTAAATGCAAAATGTATTGTTTGAGTATTTTGGATTAAGTTCGGTTAGGTTATGGCTAAAACTAGGGCTCATAGAAAAATTTGTGTAAATCAAAATTCCATTTTTTCATTACTTCCTAAATTTACTTGATTTTTAGCATAGCTCCTATTAAGGCTATCTCATATTTTGTGTAAATTTGGAAATGAAAAAAATAGGGCTTTATAATTTACACAAAATATTTTATGGGTTCTAAAACTATTCCCACGCTTCCATCACCCACATTTCGTCAGTCCTGATCTTGCTTCGCAAGCCCTTATTCTGGCTGGCAAAACGTAGGTTACTGTATGTTAAGCGATATATCTCAATGATTTACCTAAAGAGGTTGACAAAAAATACTCGAATTTGTACCATAGTAGGTATGGTAAATTTTAAATTTAATGACTATAAATATTCATTTTCTCGTATTGGCTTTATTAAATTAAAAAAATCAAAATTGGATAGAAATTTTATTTATAATAAAAGAATATCATTTAATTCTATTTTTCCAAAAATAAAATTAAATCAATGTATTAATATTATTAATATTCTTTCTCCAGATGAGCCAAAACATTCAAAAATAATTGGTAATTTAATTAATCCAATTGAAAAGCATGGATATGGTTATTTGTTTTTAGAATTATTCTTTAAATATGTACTTAATGATCCAGATTTTCATGTTTCAAAGGACGATAAATGGATTGTAACCATAGAAAAAGAGGGAAGATTTGATATTAGAATAAGAAATCAGAATAATACAAAAATTATTATTGTGGAAAATAAATCTAATAATGCAGAAGATCGGCCAAATCAATTATATAGATATTGGTTCTATGGTATATATCAACCTCAATCAATAATATCAAATATTAATCCTGTATATAAAAAATTACTCTATTTAAGTCCAAGTTTTTCAAAAAAATATGATAAACAATCAATAACACGTCCTAAAGAGCTTGAAAATACATTACCAGAACATGTGCAAGAAAATTTAATAAAAATTATTTATTTTCACAAAGAAATTGACAGTTGGTTATCTATTTGCATGGAAAATGTTGACAAATATTCTGAAATATATTACTGTTTGAAACAATATAAAGATTTTTGGAGATATAATAATGGATAAAATTACTAATGAAGTAGAAGAATTGTTTAGAGAAAAAGAACAATGGGAATCATTCCTTGAATTAACTCCAAAATTGGAAATAATTAAGAAAGATTGGTTTTCAAAATTAAAACCTTCTCTGAATAGTATATTTAATGTTGATGATAATATTGAAGAATGGGAATTTGACTCAACTGGTGATAACGATTATAGATGGTATTTAAAAGAATTTGGTAGAAATACTATCTATTTATTTTTTGACTGTCTTAGTTTTGGATTATATGCAAATGGAGAAATTATGAACATTCACTCATTAAAGTCAAAATTACGAGAAAAAATATTTCTTCCGATAAGGAATAGTTTAGAGCGTTTGGATTATTGTCTTGAAGATGATGAAGAATGGTATTTAATATATGAAACTGGAAACTTCTCTTTTGGTTCAATGTCTGATAAAAATTTAGATGAAAATTCATTAGCATGGTATGCAAACTATAAAAACGAAGAATTTACTATTCAATTAAAAAATAAAGTAGATAAATTTAGAAAAAATAAAGATATTATTAAGTTATTCTTTGAACTTAATAATTGTACAATAAAAAATACTAAAAAAAATAGATAATTGAAAACGATACTTCTCATGACAAACAATAACTGCTCGCTGCTTGTTCGGCGGTTAGGGCTCCAGAATACCGTAGTCTGGTTGCGTCCTTTGTTTGGCTTTTTCCACCACATTTTGCCAGTCCTGAGCTTGCTTCGCAAGCCCTTATTCGAGTTGGTAAAACTTCAGTTAACTAGAACGTTTGGAATAATTTTATATTTTTAAAAAATTAATTATTTTATTAACCATATTTTCTTCTTTATAAAAATAATATGTTAATTATAAAATAAAAGCTCTATCATATAGTGCTAGAGTAAATTACTTCAACGCTTTTTTATTCCAATTTGCTCTATCACCGTATGACAGACCAATGTGCTATAATTAAAATAAGGAGCTAAACCATGAATAAAAGCAAAAAGCCGGTAAGGGAAACGCTGCCAAAAACAGGACTTCCAAGGGTTTACAGGATAGACAAGGAAATTGCTTCAGGACGCTTTCCAAATTCCGATGATTTGGCACAGCTTTGCGAGACAAGTATTTCTACAATAAGCCGTGATATAGAGTTTATGCGGGATCAGCTGCGCGCTCCAATTGAATATGACGCTTTAAACCGCGGTTATTACTACACAGAAGAAAGGTTTCGCCTGCCTGCCGGTTTTACAAGCGCAGAAGATTTGCTTGCTTTAAGTATGGCAAAAAGTATTTTTTCGCTTTACAAGGAAACGCCGCTTTTTGAAGCTTCCAATAATCTTTTGGAAGGTATTCTTACTCCGATCACGTCCGAGGGAAACAGCGATTGGCTGGATAAAAGAATTTTAGTTCCTCAAGCTGCTGCCGCTAAAGTGGATAGTATTGTTTGGGATAACATAATTTCCGCGGTAAAGCAAAACCATATTATAAATTTTTATTATCTGGGAACATGGGATGAAGAGCCGCAATTCAGAAGAGTGCATCCTTATCAGCTAATTTTCGATTCCGGTATTTGGTACTTATATGGTTTTTCCGATGAACGAAAGGCAACAAGACTTTTTTCTTTATCGAGAATTTCGCAGACAAGAGTAACAAAGGATAATTTTACGCTCCCAAAGAATTTTAGTTATACGGATTCAACGAATGATAGTTTCTTTGGCGTTTTTATCGGACATGAAAAAAGAACATTTGTGATTGATTGTTATGAAGAAGCGGCTATATTTGCGTCAGAACGCAAGTGGGCAGTAGATCAAAAAATAAACAATAATAAAGACGGAAGTATTACAAATGAGTTTTCCAGCACTCAATATGACAAGGTATTAAAGTGGCTGCTTTCCTGTGGCTGCTGTGCTGTTCCAAGGAAACCTAAAAAATTAGTTGACGACTGGAGCTGGCATGTCCGTGAAATGCGTAAAAATACATGAAAATAATTTCCTTGCTAAATCAACATAATACCTGTATAATAAGCCATGAATAGAAAACAAAGAAAGAAATTTAACTCCGAATTCCTGCGAAGGTTTGCGATCGTTTTCATGCTGGTAATAATTATCGTATCAATTGCGGGGTTTCTGGTTTTTCGCTTTGCTCCCGAAGATAATAAAATCAAGGATATCTTTGCCATTGGGAGCGAAGGTATAAAGTACAGTCATATATTAATAATCGCGGGAATTATTCTGGTTATAGTGCTGTTTTCGTTTATATCTCTTGCTGTTCCAAGACGGCAGAAAAAGATAAAATCAAAAGTTAACAGATACGACGCGCTCTTTAAAGAACATAAAATTTATACCAAGAAAAAAATCGTTAAGTAAAATTAATAATTTAAATTAGGCTTTTGTTCTCTTTGTTAAAATAACTGTACAGGTATTTATGCCCGTTTATAAATTTATCAGGATCCATTACGGCATAATATGCCTGGCTTGCTTTTTTCTCATGGTCGAATAACACATAACTATTTGCCCAGCCTGCGCCTGATTGATTCCATATAGTAACATGGTCGATATATTCTTTGTATTTATCAAACAGTTTAAATAAAAGGGCGTACTGATACCCAATTGCGTCAGCTTGTTTTTCGTTTAAGACATCAGGCGCAAGCGCTTTCCCGCCGGGAGCGGTTTCCGGTTGTTTTAAATCCAATTCAGAGAAACATATAGAATCCAATAAATTATCGTCAATAAGATCTTTGAACATAGTTATTGATTTTTCATTATAGCTGATTAAATCAGGGTCTACTGTGTCATGTCCCTGGAATCCGATACATTCTATTAAATTTCTGTTGTCATACAAGGGGTCTGTCTTCCAGGCAAGATTTAATTCTTTAA
>Ga0209755_10006935_pt1 | contig 12397 bp, 15 predicted proteins | sample TergutCo191P1_FD_187301 | JGI IMG/M metagenome (GOLD analysis project Ga0209755, IMG submission 187301) | Cornitermes sp. P1 segment gut microbial communities from Petit-Saut dam, French Guiana - Co191P1 (SPAdes) (version 2) | ecosystem: Host-associated > Arthropoda: Insects > Digestive system... | reverse complement strand
GTCAGTTTAAAATATAATAAAATTCATACCTTAATATTAATAAATAAAGGTCATAAGTATTGTTATGATAAGGCCTGTAATAATTGTAAAATATGTAATGTAAATATGTATATATATATATATATAAACACACACACATATGCATGTCAGTCTGATTAAGTGTCAAATATACATAATATCATAATAATTAATATAATTTATAAAATTATATATTTGTTAATAAAATTTATTATTAGTACTTTTTTTAAAAAAGAATCACATTGCTGTGACACTTCTAAAAAGTGCCCAGATTGCTCCTTAAATTACATTCAGTGTATTTATTACAGGAGTAAAGAGATCCTGCTAGAAGCAACTTTTTAAAAGCCAATTTAAATTTGTTTGTATCATGAGATAACTGTTTAATATTTATGGGAAATTATTGAAAATTTTAATTCCAGAGTAATATTGTCATTTTTGTGCTTTTGTCAGATTTGTTATTGGAGACTGTAGGTCAAAGCATTGTCTAGTGTTAATACTATGTATGGCAGAATTCAATTTGAAAGCATCTGTGCTCTCAACTACAAATATTGATAATGGAAATATGTATTGGGAGTAAAGTGAAAGAATATTAAACTTTTTAAATGGTGGATGGCAAGAGTCTGAATACGCAGCATCCATTTTTTTCCCCCCATCCTAAAAAATAGATTTGCTATGGGTCAAATTTCCCCAGAAAATTATTCCATACAACATGATGGAGTGCACATAAGAATAATAAATTATTCTTAAACTTTTTTGAGACACAATCGACGTAAGGGATCAAATAGAATAACCCGCAGAACTTAAATTAGATGCTAGTTGTTCAGTTTGTTTCTTCTATGATAGGGTGTTATCTATGATTAATCCAAGAAATTTTATATTATAAATATTATTGAGTTGAATATATTCAAAATATACATTTATATCAAGTTTTGTATTTGATTTTGCTGTAAAGTGCACAAAATTGGTTTTATTAAGATTTAATGATAATGAATTGATTGCAAACCATAAGTTTATCTTATCAAATGTCATTATAAATTCTTTGGCATGATCAGTGGAATCAGAGTTAGAAAATTTAATACTAGTGTCATCAGCAAACAAAGTTGATTTAGATATATTATTTATTATGTCTGGTAAATCTTTAATGTATAATAGGAAAAAGAGTGGACCAAGTATTGAACCTTGTGGTACACCGTGACTTTGTCCCAAACAGAAGTATTTTTGTAGTATACACATTTTATGATTTCTCTTTGGTATCTGTCATTTAAATAGGATTTTTTCAGATCACCTGTCTTATCATTAATACCATAATGCTCCAATTTTCCAAGTAATATATCATGTTTCACACAGTCAAATGCTGTTGTAAGATTACAGGGTAGTCCTCCAACTATCAGTTTATTATCAAGTGCTGTTAAAATGTCATTTATTAAGTTGTAAATAGCTAACTTAGTTGAGGAATTGGTTCTGAAACTGTACTGTTCCTGTGCAAGAATATTATTACTATTTATATGGAATTGCAATCTATTGTAAATAACTGTTTCAAAAATTTTGGAAAATAATGTGAGTAAAGATATTGGCCTGTAATTTGCATTTGTCTTGTAACCTATTTTAAAAATTTAACTATGTTTTAGACACATAGGTAATACACCTGAAGATAATACCTTATGACACATATAGGTTAGGGGGTATACGAGTACTGTAAAGGGCATACTTATTTTTAAGATTTTTAATGGAATTTCATCCTATCCTTGGGAAGTTTTCCACTACAGTGATTTAATTATGTCTTTACTTTCTTTGGTAGTTATGGGTGTCAGTTTTATGTTAGGGAATGGTGTTGAAATACCTCATGAACTTACCTTTTATAGTCAGTTACATTTGGGGTTTTGTTTATTTACTTTGAGTTATTGATAGACACTTTGTGTGAAAGTTATATAAAATAATTATTGAAAGTATTGGCATTAATTTGATTATTGCTGCTTAGTTTACCATCAGTGTTTATTAATGATATTGCATGTCCATGAATCCAAAGAGATGAAATCAAGCTTTATCACTATACAAGTAAATCAACACAAGAAAAACATGTCTGCACTGACCAGCATTCTGTCTTGGACTGGCATGATAATTAGACACAAACTCTAAAAGCCTGTCTGAGGTTTCTAAACTTCAAAATAACATAACTCATAGCATGCTTAATTAAAAAAACAACACATGTCTCTATATTCTGCTGCATCTTGTACTAGAAACAATGAATTAACAATTTTTTCAGTAAGTAATGGCATCCCTGTTGAAGTTTAAATTGTCTGTACAGGCTAGCAACAGATCACGAAGTTGATGTTACTCATAAAGAACCAGTAACATTGAAGATGCACATAAAGCTACACAGGAAAGTGTTGGCTATGTGCTCACTGTTTATGGATTTCATCCTTGTCAAGAAGAAGCATGGGAAATTGTACATTGATTTGTATCAGGCTGGTCCAAGAATGTTTCCAACAGAGAAGAGATTTTCAGCTGAACTGCAGCAGGCTCCATGTGGTGTAAGTGAAGTAATTTAAGAATGTGTACGTGTTGGAAGCATGGTTTTGGCACAAGGATGTGACAATCTTCTGTAGACTGCTGTGAGAGACCAGACAGCAAATGAAATGAAACATTTCAAGATATAACTAGTATCATGATATCAATTAGCATCCCTACTCTACCTACTGAATATTACTTTTTCCAGATGACATGGAGTGTCATCTGGACACATTGCAATAATTTCTATATAATGTTCTGCATAACTCTTTGCAGTAAAGCACATTTAATTGCTGCAGTTCGCTTTAATTCCTTGGGTGTAGTGGGGGTGAGTAACATAAACTTTTGGACTTGACATACTGCCACATGGAGAGGTTTTGGACTCTCAAGTCTAGGAAATGTGCTGGCCATGGAATATCACCAAATTATGAAATTAAGAGGTACTATGCTGCAAACTGCCTGTGTGTGTAAATGGTCTAACTTATTTCATTGAAAGTAATTGAATTTTATTTAATGGATTATCATGTTATGTATGTTACTGCCATTACTATCTGTTTTTCTACCACAAAACTTTTCTTTCATAGCATCTGAAATGTTTCAGATGAGTGAAAATAGAAAATCTGTTGTTAACACAAACCTGAAATGTACATTATATTGTTAGGGTCTGTGGTTCACTGTTAACAGAATTTGCAAGTTTGTGTCAACCCAATCTGCCAAGATACTGCCACAAACTGTGCAAGACAAGAGATGTTATGACATAAATGTGCAATACAATGGGAGAGATGTGTGCAAGATAAACAGATGTGGAAAATTAAATTTGTATGTAATTTTCCCATTTCTTAGTACATTGTGTATGTAAACTACATTCATTGGAATACTGTCATCTTAAGAGCTGGCCATATGAAATCAGAGCAAGCCTAACTACATTTGCAATTGGTTCACAGTTAGAGATGAGCAATAAACCAAATGTGTGTTTCATTTTCTTTTTCAGTTTTTGAAATGAATCTAATATTGTGACAATTTTACACATGCAGGATGTTTCTTGTACACTAACATCTGTAAGATGTAGTGATTTGGATCCAACCCTAACAAGTTTGCTCCTTGAAGATATGGCATTGGTCTGGTCACATGTCATTTTAGTTGGTTTGGATTTTGGCCAAGTTTACTGTGTTCCAGTAGCAGCAGAAAGCAAATCTACTCCACTGCCCGCACCAAAAATCTTGTACAATACCACACAGTCTATTGCTGGCATTGTGTGTCTCAAAGGTTGGTGAATCATGACTAGGTAAATTCTAATGTTTTTGTCCAATACAAACAAGAATGGAAAATGCTTGCAAGTTAAATGTAAGGTGTCCAGCTAGCTAAACACCAAACTGTGAAGCCAGATGACGGACACAGTAGTAGAGTGTTGCCCAGTTTACATCTTAGTGCTAAATATAAGTGAGGTATTAGATTATTGCTGCAGTTCCATTTACCCCAGGGAAAGTGCTTCTAGTGACCATCAGATTGTAACACCAGGCTCCTGAACAAAAGCTATCTTCAGACTGAAATAAATAATTTTGTCATGTTTCTCAGAAATAGCTAGATAAATTATGTGCCTTATTATCTACTACTTATGAAATATTTGTAAGTTAGATGTGTGATTATGAAATTCCTTGCTCTGTTGTTAACATTCTGGTAGAAGTTAGTTCAGTGAACCTAATTTTATGTGTTACTTTCACAATTTGTTGCAGATCCACTGACAGGTCTGTATTCACATGTGGGTATTGTGCTGCACAGTGGTTCAGTGGTGTACATTACTTCCAATCATCAGAAGTTAAGTTACCATATGGTATATCTCCCAGGGTCAGTGGAAGGATATTGTCCTGTGAAAGATGGAATTATGGCTACAGATGGTTTAGATCTTTGGCATAGCAAGCTGACCTGGAGTAATGGGGGTCAACCAGCTGTGGAGAATAGTGTGATGGGAATAAAAGGAGTATGTGCCTTGGATGTGTTCCCTGATACAGATGTCATCATAGTGGTTACAGTAAGTACAGTTAAAATGCTGCAACAGTTAACTTGCTCAGCAGAGCCTGATGGAGTTTTATCATACAACTGCAACATATTTGCCCAAGAGGCTTGCAGTGTTTAGGGAAAGAAATAGACTTACCATCTCCATCATTACCTTCTATCTTATGACTGTTACTTTTTTAAGGAAAATTACAGTGAGAATAAATATGAGTATTTATCTTATTTTTTAATTTAATTTTGTGTCCATAGATGCTTTCAGTCAGCTGCCATATCACGTTTATCAAGTAGCATTCCGCATTCAAAGAAGGCTGGACCTTTACAAGATAATGTAACATTTCAATATGGTGTTTTATTTTTACATGTTGCTTTAACTTCGTTTGCCGATTCCTGAACACTGTGATATCTGCTGACTGGCTGTCAAATTGTGTGAACAAATGCTAAACCCTGCCCTACAACACACATATCCAGCTGCACTTAAAGAGGGAATTGCAGACCAGAAAGTGTTCAATTTCTTGTTCAGTTAATAAATTAAATTAAATCCTTTCTCCAAGCATGATTAAAGTGCTGTATTTCATTCTGTATTTTTATTCCATTGTATCCCAGTTGTTGTTACTGTAAATCACTTTTTTGACAGATTCATCTCACATTTTACTGTCTTGACCTGGGACCAAAAGTGTCAGCCTCTCAACAGAAAAATTTTATTCTTCCACCCAACATTATGGCTGACATGGACATGAAGCTGCAGCATCTTACAAGACTAAAACAGGAAATAGCTGTGGAGGAAAAGATGCTGGAAGCCATAAGCATTACTAAGAGAGACAAACTTCTCCAAAATACATTCACTCTCACTGTACAGGTGTAATGTATTCCATACCATATGATGCCAGTGATTCACTAAGTGGGGGTTTCTGTAAGGGATACAAAGGGTCTTGTCTATACTGTGATATTCAGATTGTACAGCCAGTGGTTATTATATGTACTGCCAGGTTTAACACCAAAAACTCAAAATTTTACCTTCACATTGTAGTTAGTTTAGTACAATCCTCACAATCAGTGGGAATTATTCCCCTCTACAGCATTCACTGATTTGTCTTTCTAATGGAAGCATCCCTTGTTTTCTGTGATGTATGAGCTGAATATTTATACATAAAATGTGGAGGTAAAGCTGTTCCAGTGCACTCAATGAAAGCATATAGTGGGAGCAAAGTGTAGCTCCAGTCATTATTAACCTTGGCACTAGTTGGAAGTGATTGGTCAGCCTAATGCCTCGGCTGCTTGACTGCCATAGAAAGAGTCCCCACAACTGGTCTGGACTTTTGAAGAAGAGAAAGATCTCTTGACTTTTCTGGGAATCAAATCCTATAAATTTTTTTGGACAGTCTCATAAAAGCACACATACTGTGGCATTTGTACTTTCTGAAACATGTTATCTTCTTCATATCTTTACTGCTAACCAACTTACTGTATCTGCTCATAGAACATTCTCTGAAATGCTACAATTTTAAGTTCCTTTACTGACATGTTGAAATGATACTGAAGGAGACTTTGTATGTAAATTAATGTAACTTTGTGTATGTTTAATTTTGACAGGTTCATGATGCCTCTAAAGACAGCGACACTGCACAGTATGGTTTTGAAATCCATTTGAAGAACAATGAAGATCAAGACTACAGTCCAGAATTTTGGTTGTTGCATGTGTCTATAACTTCAGAAGGAGTAAGTGTTAATCAAACTAGCAAGCTGGAACAGAGGGTCAGAAAAGGTGTCAGTTTGAAGACATTTATCACAGCCAGCATTCCAGAACCATTCTCCCTCATTGAAGTGTCTTGTAATTTGGTTACCAAGATCCCAGACGGCACAGACACAGAAGCCAGACTTTGGGCAGCAATTCCTGTTGCAGCAACAACATTGGATGTATCTTATTTCTTGTGCCCCGTTTCTAAGAGCACTAAGAGTTCATTGTCGGAGAACCTACTAAAGATTGCCCATAGTCATGTAGGAGAAAATATGAAGCAACTGGATTCAGACCAGAGTACTGAACCTGGTCAGTGTACATACGAGTTGAGGTTGGTCAGTGAGTGGGCAACCCCCCATGATGTGTGGTCTGCAGTTACAAATAACAGCAGGCATCTCTTTACTGAGGTAAGCTGTCACATAATTTTCATCAACATCATTAGCCAGTGTAGCACAGTATAGTGGTTAGGCTATGGGCTTTTGGACAAAGCAAGCTTGGTTCAGCTCCACCCAGGTCAATTCTGCCTTCTCCAGTGTCCAGAGCAGCTCTGGGGCCATCTAGCCATCTACATAAGCTATTTTGCTTTTGAAATAATGCACCTTACTGTTAAGTATTGGTATTATGCAGGTACCAATGGGGAGAGAACTGCAGGTGTATGTTGGATGCCACTGTATCAAGCTGCTGCTAAATGCTGACTGCAACATAATGCAGCTAAGATGTGAAGACATGGACGTATTGCACCACATTAAAAGCAGTCTGGCTCAACTTTTGACAGGAGACAGAAAATATAAGAGACCTGTACTGATAAATCGGACCATCCTCAGCATGGCTCAGGTACCTTGTGGTGAAACCTCATTAATCCAAAGCAAAAAAGGCCAAGAATTTGAGCTTCAATTTAACATATTGTAAATTGACATTCTGGCATATGACTTTTGTCCTTCATTTTTTATTTGGAAAGTGTGTGCGTGTGTGTGTTTGCATGCATGTGCATACTCCCCAGCAGTGTTTGAAACACCTATCAATTTTAATTTCATGAAGGGGATTACTACAGTTATGGTACAGTTGTATTGTGAGAAGCACTGTATTTGACTCATTTTCAAAAAAAGTTGGTAATATGTGGCAATTACTTATATAGCATTGGATGGTAGAATGATAAGTGAATAATGAATTGAAAAGGGTGTGGGTAGAAGTAGTCATTTGAGATACAATCGAACATTTGCCTGAACGGAAAAAGGAATAACAATGCAAACATCAAGTAGTTGCACCCAAAAGGGTACACAAATTCGTGGATCACAAATACATTTATTATTCAACTTCTCATACATATTTTGGTCATGATCTGCGACACGGGGTAGAAATGTACAGAATGAACACATTAGTTCGGATATAACCCACTTTCCGAGATTAAAGCTGGGCACCTATTGCATATAACGTAGCAGCATTATTACCACCTGAAGCAACGTGCTTAGTACTTTATTATGACATATCAGTCACTTCAGTTCTTTGTAAGCCCATATTCATACATTTTATGTATCATAACTGGTAATTTGGTAACTATATGATATATTGAGCACCGTTTTTGATGGAGTTAAGAAGAAACTATTACACCATGGAAATTACACAAATTAAAGGTGAAAAATTTTTGGACATACCCAAAAATGTCATATGAATGATTTACTGTGTTTACACAGCTAGAAGACAACAATTTTTTACTAATTAATCATCTGAAGAACTGCAGTGACCTTATGCATGAATTTAAACATGTTATATATATATATTCCTGAAAATTTAAGATGTGAACTGGGGCCATCTGAAATGTAATGTCACCTCACATCCAGTTAAGTATGACATTTGTGTCAAAAATTATAAATATGGTGAAGGTGTGAAACTTTGAGGTTATGTTTCAGAATTTTCAGGCAGTGATATTCCATACCAGTTGTAATTTTACATAAAAAAGTGATATTCCATACCAGTGGTAGTTTTACATAAAACATAAATTTTTTCTGGGAGGGTTGAAGAATTTGTAAGAAAGCTTGTATCTGTAACCATTAGAAAATATGTGATATCTTTTATTAAACTAATCTTGACTGAAGTTTATGTATACTGTATTGTTTTATCCATACTTAGAAATCATCACAGCCTAGAAAAAAGGGAAAAAATTTGAAATGAGGGGGTATATTTGCAAACTGTATTCACAGTTGACCACTGATGTGGGATTTTACAGAATGTCCTCTTACATAACAGTAGCTTGCATGCTTGTTTACAGAAGCTCAAAGCAGATGTACAGCTGGAAGGAAAGGACCTGAATTTGCTGAGAGAGGAATGGCGAGGCATTGTGGCCAGACATCTACCACTCTAGTAATTCTCCCACAAAAATGCTGCTATCTGTGTCACTGAACACATCATAGCTTCCTCGCCTGCCAGTTCTTACAGCTGCTATAAAACAGCGTGAAAAAAGTTTCCAGAAATGCAGGAGCCAATTCAAAATAGCAAGTACCAAAATGGTGACCAGACAAGTTTCATACTGAAGACACAAAAATTCTAGGTACTACTGTACAAAATTTAGTTGCCCAGGATTTGTGCTCACATGTTACAAGCAATGTAAGTTTTGTTTAGCACTTCTTTCCCACTATAGAAGGAGTTCTTAACCTTTTTTGTGCCATGGACCTCTTCACAGAAATATTTATTTAAATGAATAAAATAAAGAAAACATATATATATAAAAAATCCATGTCTGTGTACTGCAATCTGTATTATGATTTCTATTATAGGGGAAACCAATTATGCTCAAATACAGTTTTCAAAAATAAAAAGTATGTAATATGGTAGTATATATACTTCCTTTTTAATCCATTAAATCAATAACAAGACATGAAATAAATTTAAAATAAGGTGAACTGGGGTACATGTAAATTCGGGACAAATGGAACCTGTGCCTGGTATCTTGTATGACACTGCTTTTGAAGTGGCGCTGTCTACCAGATTTATACTGTACCATATTCTAGAAAGTGTGTGTATAGCAGCCGAACCGCTTCACGGTCATTTGAGTAGTGGATGTGTGGGCATGTAGAGGTGCGTAGTTTTTCATCATCGTGCAACCAAGGGTAGTCCGTGGATTTACTGTTACATAAAGCAATATTTCACTGTGGGCAGTGATATATTTGCAGTAAGTATTTACTAATTATTACTTTAAGATATATTAATAAGTGTCATACAAGTACTACTGTTCTCATATCTAGAAGCCGTGTTGGCTCTGCTTCCTTGACAAAATGGTCGGCTAGGGTAAGAGTAGCCCCGCATAGGTTACTATTACCCCATACTCAGAACAGTCACAAATCTAATATTTATCATCAGCTTTGTTTCTACTGGCGATATTTTTTTCACAGCATATCTTGCAGATATGGTGCTTACATACAAACGCAAAACATTACCCCCTTCTTATTCGAAAGAAGACTCGGCCATAAAAAATGTGAAAAGTGGCTGGATGACATTATATAGGGCTGCCAAGCTTCATAAAATACCTAAAGCTACATAATTTAAACATGTGAAGGGATTGAGAGGGGGTAGAAAGCCAAATGTTGGGTCAACCAACTGCTCTCCCCTTCCATGAAGAGGAATAATTGCAGAGTGTCTTAAGTTGATGGAGAAATGGGGCTTCGACCTCTCCAAAAAAGAAGTTCTCGAGATGAGAGGCTGGGCTGTCAATGAAAACAAAATACCCACACCATTCAGAGGAGTTCCTGGTGATGATTATTCCATCTGCTTCAAAGGAATGCATAAGCTAAGTGAAAAAGGCACAAAGCTTTGAAGCATGCTGAAAAAATAGTTATTCACCCCATCATAATTTCTGAAGTAGTAATAATGCCAGGAGAGGTAAGGGAAAGAATAAAGGAAACTGTGGATAAAACATGTGAAAGAGAGGAATAAGTATTAACTTGAGAACTATAAAACATAACACTTTAAACTGTAGCATTGCACTTTTTTATACTGAATATTTTGTCATAATTTTGTGTGATTTTGCCATAAGCTTTGAATTCTATCTGCTTGCACAAAAGTTTCAGTTTGGTGTGATTATTCATAGTGTGATTTGAGTGTTACGTTACTGGGGGCGTATGTTTTTAAAAGGACTGTAACACTGCATCGTCTGCAACCTTTACTGTCTGTGTTACATCACTGTAGTGGCATGTGTGGCTGTCCAACTGATCCATCACTGACATATTGCTTTAAAATACCCTCTTATTTGAGCCATTCTGAGGTGTCTGTGCCACAAGAATTCTGCAAGGTGTTTTACATTGGTTTCTGTTATGCATTCCTATGTGTTACTGATGAACATCAACACTAGCAGGGTCGTAAATGCTCTAGTCATGTTCTTTCCATATGATGATTCTGTCATCATGTTATTTACACTCAAGATCTTGTCAAATACAAGATAGAAATGCCTGAGTCAGAAGGAAAGAAGTGTCTGAGTCAGAAGGAGGATCAAAATAGAGTACTGTTTGTGTCTATCTGGTTTATCTCCCACACTTGTTTCAAGACTTTTCTTAAATGGCCAGCATCCATATTTATTTATAATTATGCCCTTCACATTCACTGTGGTCCTGTAAACTTTGAGACTGTCTATAAGTCAGAACAAATACCAAAATAAAGGTTTGTGTTACTGTTTGGCCTTTATCCACACTTGTTAAGATCTCTCTAAATTGCCAATAGCCATCTTGGCATGCAATAAAAATGTCTGCATTTTTGGATTCCCTCTCCTCATGCAGGGCTTTAAATTTTCTGTTTTAATCCTGTTGCTTGAATTATATGACATTACAAGTAATAAAATGAAATTTATGGTTACTTTAATTATATTTACAATGGATAAGGTCACAAAAAATATGCATCCTCAATATGTTGTGTCACAGATTTACGTTGCTGCAATCAGAACCTGTTGGGCAGTTAGGTTCATGGACCAACTTTTGCAAATCCCTGCTGTAAACTGAAAACCAGGACAACCTTACCAGTGAAAGACAGCACAAAAGTAGGTGGGCAGTGACTTGGTGCAGAAGAGTATAAATTGCTATACACTGTTTGGTGATAAATAGGACTAATGGTAAAAGCATACTATGTAATAAGTAATTGATTTAACAAACCAATTCTCCTCAGATAAGAGTTCTTACTGTGCAAAACACAAAACACAAATGCCCAAAGCACACCAGTACTTCAAGATTTTCACATATCATCAAAAGTATTCAGGCAGAATCACACTATATAATTCAGCATTATTTATTTTCTCACAGTATGCTTTCAAAAAGAACTTCCTCAATATACTCTGTGACATTTTGTCAGTATTACAAAACAACATAAATATTCCTTCATCAAAAAAGTTTGGAAATCACTAAACACACTATTCCATTTTTTTAAGTTCACTCTGAATTACTGGATTTGAATGCATGTTACAATGCCCCAGGATGTAGCTCTGGTTTTGAAAACAAAGTTGTCTCACTTCATCTAGTTCCTTATTTGCATCAATCACCAATACAGGTGCAGGTGTTTGAGCTTGAAGCAGCCACTCCTCATAAGATTCATGCAGTTCCTTCAGGTAGCTCAGAGACACAGTGATCTCTTCTGGACGCTTGCGCCTCTGAATCCTCTCATAACATACTTCTGGATTACTGTGAAGATAAACTGTTACAAAACACATACATTTAGATTTATTCAACTCCAAGTGTTAACCCTTGCCCAAAGAATGTAGAAACAGCCATATTTTTTATATGAATTTTAATGGGTTAAACCATTCCCAACAATTACTGAAAAAATCCTTTGAAAATAGAACACAGAATCAAAATATGTCGTACATGTCATACACTTTATTTTCCCATGCATGCCAAAGAAAATTTTAAAGTACAAGTGCATACCAGTCCATTAATACATCATATTAAGACTAAGGAACCATGCTGAAGATATATCATGTGGAGTTCTGACTGAAATAATTTTCATATGGATCTGAAGAAACAACTTGTGAAGTGAATCAACTGAACTGGCACCTGTAACTTGTTTGCGTGTTCACTGTCCTTATGGAAGAAGCAAAATGGCAGAAAATAAGCCAAATAGGTACAGAAAACTTGTTTTGTGAGGGTCAAG
>Ga0209755_10006934_pt1 | contig 12398 bp, 14 predicted proteins | sample TergutCo191P1_FD_187301 | JGI IMG/M metagenome (GOLD analysis project Ga0209755, IMG submission 187301) | Cornitermes sp. P1 segment gut microbial communities from Petit-Saut dam, French Guiana - Co191P1 (SPAdes) (version 2) | ecosystem: Host-associated > Arthropoda: Insects > Digestive system... | reverse complement strand
GGGGGGGGGTTGCGTGGCGACTGGGGGGGTAGTTGCGTGGCGACTGGGGGGTAGTTGCGTGGCGACTGGGGGGGGGAATAGGCTTCTTCGGCAATATCCTCCGGGCTATATATCACGTACAAGTTACTGGTCTGGCCGCCGTTTGCGCGATGCTGTTGTTGTTTGGTAAGAAGCCCACGGCTGATAAGGCCATTGATTCCTTCTTTCACCGACGAAATGCCGATACCCATTTTTGATGAAATTGTACCGTGGGATGGGAAACTTTCGTGTGTGGCATTGTCGGCGCACTTAGAAAGGAAGAAGTAGACGAGATATTCGTGCTTGGTCAGCCCCACTTCAAAAATGCTGTCGGGAATCATTGTGAATGGGTGCTTCCTGTGCCGCCTGATTTTATCGCCGGCGTTGACATTTTCTTCTTCGCGAAGAATGGTCTTGGTTTTTTCCATTAAAAAAACCTCCTTGATTTTTTTTCGGAGGCACTCTCTCAACTATTCATGCGCCATGTGTCAAGGAAATTTTTGTATTTCTCCCTTGTCAACAGGGTTTACACCCTGTATAATACTTGTGGCGAGCATTCGTAGGTGGTGATGACCTCGAGTATTCGCAAGCGGCAAGCGGGTCGGTCAAACCCTCTTGGTTGCGATTTATAGCAATATATTAAAGCCCACGCCTGTTTTTGTCAAGGCAATTGCGCTTTTACGGCGTGGCAAAAAAATTATACCTCTCGGCCAAGATTTGGGCTGAGAGGTTTTTCTGTTTTGTTTGTTTACGGATGGGCTCGCCGCTTTCGCCGCGTAAACAGGGTCATGGAGCCTCCCCGGAAGGTTCGTTTCCGGAGCGTATGTACTTTCCCGCTATGAGCTTTGCGGAAGTTTCACGAACCAAATCCCGGATGAAACTTTCGTAGGCCGCCGGGGTTATGCCCCGGCACTCCAAATACTTTTCAGTCAGCGCTCCAATCTCGATGAGCCTCCGAGTCCGGGCTTTCCTTTCGTGCCACGAGTTTTGCCTTGACCTCGCTTTTACGATGCCGCCCCTATTTTCCAGTTGCCGAAGTTCTTCCCTAAGGCTTTCAATCCTTTCGCTGTCATTGTTCATCGATGCGCTTCCTGCGGCTGGGTTTCGACACGGTTACATTCACCAGTTTGACCTTTCTGATTTCATCTTTGACCCGCTCGATGTCACCCGGCGTTGCACTTTTGCTCCTGTCACATTGTGCAAGGAAGTAATCCTTCAAAGCGGAATCGCCCATCGCTTCTAAATTTTTATTAAAGAGCGAAGCGACCAAAATTTGCATCGAACCGACGTAAGCATTTCAGCTCCAAAAGGTAAATCAAACAGCCCCAAGCAAAACAAGAAAGGAAATTAAGAAAAGAGCAAAAGAAAAATTCGTACGCCCACGCCGCTAAAATGTCAGACATATAAAAGGCAAGGAAAACAAGCCTTAGAAAGACTTAGATTCTTGCAGAGTGCTTGTCAGTACGTTTATGTGTTGGTTTGACACCCCCTTTCTCCGGCTGCCACCGGTTATTCGTTGTATTTACTTACATGCATTCTTTCAAAATCCAAATCACTAGCTTCAATCGTTTGCTTTTTAAGGCTCTCCAACAGACTTTCCGATATTTCTGCCAATGTCCTCTTTATTACTCGCAAATCTTTAATTCCCCATTCGTACATTTGTAGTAGCATGTCTGCCAATTGAGTCAGAAGGTAGTGGTTCTTCATCGCGTTGTAGTCCATGCTGTTTGCGTGAGTGATGAAATACCTGTGGTTTTTTTGTATGTTAAAACCCTCGTTTTCTATAAGCCAGCGCTTCCTGCCCGTATCAGCAAATTCAGAAGCGGTTCTACCCATTATTTTCATACTCGTTACCCACTGGAACTCCTTCCAATCCTTGCCATCTTTTTCTATCACTAATTCCATTACCGCAACTTTGTGTCCATAATAGTCCATGCCATTCACCCATCTCATTTTGTGGATGGCTTTCACTTTCGGCTTGCGCTTGTACACAGTTTCAATTTCAATTACTTCCTCTTCGCTTTCACCCATATTTTTAATTTCATCGTATTCTTCAGCTAAGGTGGGTATGCTCCCGTCTTTGTAGCGAATTAAATATTCCCACTTGTTTTTCTTGCATATGTTAAACACTGTTTTGTTTGCGTACAAACTATCCCCCAATAAGCATATAGGTAGCCGCGGAAACATCTCTTTCAATGATTTTGCCAATCGTACAAACGATGCTAGTTCACAGTCTTGTTTTGTTGGATTTTCCTTGGGGTTTTCGACAAACTCTGTTGCTATACTCACTACTATAAAGTCGCCCAACACCAGCTTTGCTTCAAGTACCAGATGGTAATATATTGTGCGTTCTTCTTTCGTCCCTTTGTTGAAGGTTTTTGTGAGACAGTGAGGGCAATGTCTTTCTTTGAAACAAAACAGTTGTGTAGCATCAACTATTACCAACCAGTGTGTGCCAAGAAACTTTGCGTGATCGAAACTTTTCTTTCTTATCATTCCATAAATCATTTTTTTCCTGAGCTTTTCCAGTTCACCACTGTCGAGCCTTGATAAGCACTCGTTTATTGTCACATAATGGGGTAGATAGTCTTTTTCTTCTAGCCCGAGTATCTTGTATATATTTTTTACACATTCGTCCTCATTGAATGTTTCGGTCATTTCCTGCATCGATGCCAATGAACACACGTTCTTTAGCAACATAACATATAATATTACTTCTATCTCATATGTTATATAGCTTTGATGTCTGCTGTCCAAAACCTTCTTTATGTCTCCAATCAAATCTGGGAAGTAATGATCCTGAATCCTTAGCAGCTCCACTACGTCTTTTTTCAGCTGCCTTTTTATTTCCCGCTTCTCTGCGCGTGTCATCTTCATAGCCCCTTTGCGAAATAATTTCTATTATTATCACATCAGGACTAATTTGTCAGGTGTTATGACGCTTTTTGTGCGAAATTTATTTGCCTTTCAGCGCTGTAAGCATTTCGGCTGAGCGTGTCGTTTACCATTTGGTTTTCCAATTCGTTAATCTGTGACCTGAGCCTTGCAATTTTTTCATCCGCTGAGAGCTTCTTGCGCTTCTTCTTTTCTTGAGTATCGGTTGCGGCTTGCTTGCCTTCATTGCGTACTACGCTTACATCTTCCATATAATAAAGCTCCCTTCAAGCAATATCGTTACACAAATTCTACGGGAAATAGGCTTGCATGTCAACGTAACCCGTGATATAGTCGATACGCCAGTACCCCGAAGGGCGCACTTACATACCATAAACAAGTTCATGGTATAGTGCGCCCTGCCGGGGGCTTCGCATACACTAAAGCGTTATGCGTAAAATCAAAACTATCTACAACATTTTCTTGGCATAAGAAAATGTTGATATGCCATATAAACATCGTATAAGTGAGGTACACAATGGCAATCTACCACTGTTCAGTAAAAACAATTTCAAGGAACAATGGGCGCTCAGTTGTCGCAGCGGCAGCGTACCGATCCGCAGAAAAAATGACAAACAATTACGACGGAGTGACGCACGACTACACAAAAAAAAGCGGCGTAGTACATTCCGAAATTATGCTTCCCGAAAACGCTCCGGATAATTTCCAAGACAGAAATATTTTATGGAACGAAGTAGAGAAAGTCGAGAAAGCAAAAAACTCCCGGCTGGCCCGTGAGTACGAATTGGCATTGCCGATGGAGTTGAACCTACAAGGGCAGATAGAGCTTGTGCGGTCGTATGTAAAAACTTCATTCACGGAAAAAGGTATGTGCGCCGATATCTGTATCCACGACAACGGCTCAGGGAACCCCCATGCCCATGTACTGCTGACCTGTCGGCCTATCAATGAGGATGGTGCATGGGGGGATAGGTCAAAAAAGGTGTACTTGCTGGACCGCAATGGCGAGAAGGTCTACGACAAGGCGAAAAAGACCTACAAGTGCCGAACGGAAAAAACCACCGACTGGGATGAGACAGATTTTTTGGTAGGCTGCCGTGAGCGATGGGCTGTATCCGCAAACGAGTTTTTAGAAATGGCGGGGAGCGAAGAACGGATAGACCACCGGAGCTTCATCGACCAAGGCATCACCGATCTGTTGCCCACGATACATTTGGGACCGGAAGCGCATAGCATGGAGATGAGGGGAATCGAAACCCGAAGGGGCAACTACAACAGGGACATTGCCGAGCATAACCGCATCGTTTCTCAGATTAGGGAGTTAAGCGAAGCAGTCTCTGAGGTTCAGAGGGAGAAATTCGAAGCTCCGGAGCCTGCTGTTTTTAATAAGGAAGAAACACACACCGTCGAAGCAATTAAGGCAGACGAAGCTCCTGCATCCATTAGCCCGGAGCCACAGGTAGAAGAACCATTGACCACCGCCTTGGTGTCTAAGTCCGGTGCCAACACCACCAAGCCAAAAGGAAGAACGCAGGTCGGCAAAAAGCCGCCTGCAAATAGCAATGTGACCCGGATCAAAAAAAGTCTGGCGAATCTGAACGCCAAAATAGAAAGGTTGGATGAAATCAGGGAAAGAATTAGGGAGATTCTTCACGGCGTAAAAAACAAGCATGGCTGGGTAAACTCAGACAATACCATACATGACATCCAATGGAAGCTAGAGCAAACCTCTTGGTGGAATCTCGTGGATAAAGCCAAGTTGAACAGCCAACTGGAAACGCTGAGGGTGGAATTGAAAGAGCTTTTTGGCGAGCTTAGAAAAGACTTTGGCATCAAGTCTACGAGGAACGAAGGGTTGGAGGCTGTTGCCGAGGAAGCGAGAAGAATGTATGGTGATTATAGCAGCGGAAAAATATCAGCCAAACAAAAGCAGTTGCACCAAGAGCGTAAGCACTTGAGGTCGGATATATTAAGAATTGAGAATAAAGATATTACCAATAGCGTAAATGATTTGACTCCAAATAATATTAGGAGAGAACAAAATGAACCAAACACAATCTCGCATGTAAAGAAAAAGCCGACATTTGAAGAGTCTCTGAGAAAAGCCAAAAGAAAAGCCGACGCATACAATACACAAAAAGCAAGACCCTCAAATCTTAAGCGCAGCAAGAATGAGCTCACGCAATAGTTTTAGCGGGACATAACAAAAAGCCATGCAATATATGCATGGCTTTTTGTTATTATTTGACCCATTTATTAGGCAGCTTCTGAAATAGAGCGCATTACCTCAATTTGTTTCATTACGTGAGTTCATAACCTAAAATGTTATTATAAAGCTTCTTAATGTTAATGCGCTTAACTACAATAAAGGCGCAATACATCTGAATACACGATATAATTGCGTGAATGAACATGATGACAGTAAATTCCCATAAGCTGGATGCGTTCATCCTCAAGGCTATTAGCCATACTGTACGAATGGCTAATAGTGTGCATATTATCCCCATCATCACTACGTTGAGCTTTCTTTTACTTACAAAAGTTGAAATTATTACATTCAACAACACAAGTGTAATTATAACCAACGGAACTACAACAATAGAAAATACTATCCTGTCCTTCAGCACTGTTAATTCATCGACTTCTGACAAAATCAAATATATCAGTGAATTGAAAGGCTCGCCTACGAATGAGGTTCTGTCAGCCAAAATCATAAAACCGACAGAGCCCCAGTCGAACCACTCCAGTACCCACATTGAAATACTAATGCCTATTATTGTACAGATAAGGATAATCGTTTGGCGCTTGTCAATTATTCCTGTTACCATTTGAGTAGACTCTAGCACTCACACTAAAATTGTTTGAAATACCAACATGTGTTGTAGCGGTGAAACTAAAGTTCACTTGTCTCCATTGACGACCAAGGCCAAAAATAAAGGAAGTGCCGTTACTCTGAGTTGTACTTCTGTTAGTAATTCTAATGCTGTTAACTGTGTCATACACATGACCTCTAATATTTGACAATGTAACTGTATTATTTTGACTGTTGTATGAGAAGTAACCTTCAGCCCAACGAACTTGTGCAGACCCATGCCCCATGGCCCATGTGTGCGTACGTGACACCCTATGCCTTCCACTTCCAGTCGCATTACGAGCATCTGCTGACGCAAGTGCTTGAGAATCCGCATACATGCGTATTGACTCAATAAAGCCATATTCGCCAATATACTTAATTTCTTTTACCAAAAACAAATCGCTATCTTCCTCATGGACAATCAATCCCATTCTTTGTAAGGGGTTCCCACTAATACTCACAAAGTATGTTTGCGATATAATTTGTTTATCATCTTCCAAATCCAAATTCCACACACTTTGAAATACACGGTCGTGATATTCTAAGCCTGAGGCCAACACCGGCATAGCCGCCATTGCCATTACTAGGAAAAGTGTAAACGCTAACATTTTCCTAAAATAATTCATTATTTTCATTTTATGTCCTCCTTTTAATTTTAAGCGAAACTACCTGACCTGAATTTCGGGGAATTTGTTACAAAATAAACATATCGCACTACCACGACACTACCCCATGAAATGTAAAAAACACACGTTCAAAAGTGCCATCAGGACTAGAAACAAATACGCCATATCGTTCACCAGGGAAAAGAAGAAAATGCGCAATGCTACGATTTGCTCCAACATACCAAATAGTATTTGAGCAATCGCCCCATTCGTTAGTGAACCTTATATCAACACCAAGTAGCCCATTTGGATAATTGTGGGTCAGGAACATTACATGATGATGAGCGCGTTCAGTTTGAACAAATCGATTGAGAAACAATGTACTATTCCATGGTTGAGGAATTATTGCAAAAGGAACACGCGCTAAAGAAGAATGAACGAAGCGCGGAGCGATAACAGGATCGGATTGAACTAATGTATAATTACCATAATTATCGTACAAGGTAATTATGCCCGTTAATCGGTCAGTAATAGTTACATTCCGATTGATTCCTCTTTCTTCCATTCTGTGCATTGATGACAACTGCACTGTCGCTTCTCTGTTTCTCCTTATCAGAGACCAAAATTCGTACTCGCTTTGATTATATCTTGTGCCAGTATTAATCCCGTACACATCGTAAAACGAAATCTCGCCCGTTGCAGGGTCAAACACGACAGTTGAAGAAGTTCCATCAAGGATTGATATTAATTCTTCCTGTAGCAATTCTACCCTTTCGTTGTCATAAGCAAAAACAGCCAATGCCATGTTAATTGACAATATCAAGACAGATAACAAGCTAATAAGCAATTTAGTTTTCATTCTAAAGCTCCTTTGAATAGTGTGAATATGCCTCTATTCTGCAGTTTTACCGTATATGATTATTGAATCGCCTAGCACTTTTCCAAAAACCTTCCCCCAACCTACTTTGAGGTATGACGAGTAACCTACCTCTCAGTCCCTAAATAATATTCAGTGCCTATCCCATGTATTGCACATAAAGGGTTGCGACATAAGGGGTTGTTGGAAATCCTCTTAGCGTAAGGGTCTGCAACTCCTATTTCCAACAAGTACTGTTCTATAAACCTGTTCAGAACATAATCGCATGTAGTTTCATCAAAATCGCTGAAATCAATTATAAGCTGTTCATAAATTACAAATCCATCAGGAAGGTTGTCTTCCTCGCAAGTATGCAGCTCACCATCAATCCATATAGCGCGACTTGATATGGCAGAAAAAACTACTGTAGGAACCCCGACCATTAGCAATACTAAAGTACAAGCAACAATTAGTTTTGCTTTATTTTTCATGGTATGCACACCCTTCCTACTTTGCATCTGTAAACCATTGAGTGCTAGAACCAAATAGTCCTATATTCTGTCCATGTACCCGCAAACAAACCACATCTTGTACATCTAGCCGACCAATAATCAATAATACGTATACCACGTAAAATTCTTTGATTACAAAAAATTTCCTGAATCCTAGTCTGCCATATCCCTGCCCCTATCGAATGCCCCAATAACAAACATACGACACTGTTTTCTGAAACATTTTCTTCTGTTTCGTACACCATTTCAACTTCGATATGTTTCTCCAACATCATACTGTCTATTAATGACAAAATTTCGTCTTTACTAAGCAGTGATGAAAAAACATATACTTCGTTTATTACGTTGGGTTCATTGTTTTCAACCCAACTAAACTTGTGGCAACCAGAATACGAAGCGTCATCGCACGGATAATCACCGCAGGCATATACTATAATTGGCGCTATAGCTAAAAACAACGCCACAATTGCTGCACTTGTGAACTTCTTAATCATATTGCATCTCCAATCTTATTGATATTTAAATGAAATGTTTGGGCATGGAGTTACGAGACACCTTCATTGCTCTATGTCCCTAAACTTAATCCCCTAACAACTTTCCAAAGTCAAATGGCTGGGGAGCCTCACAGGAAATAGGCGGTTGACGCTCATCCTGCTCATGAGCAAATACTGCATGTGTGCCGACCGTCACAACCCCAAGTACCGCTGCCAGAGCCAATGCCAAACCAACGATTCGCTTTCTCATCATTACTAACCTCCTCTCAATTTTTAATTTTCATAATGCTACCCCATAGCTTGAAACCTGTCACCAGACATAATTGTCTGGTGCTACCAATTCTAAAAAATGTGATAAATAAAAAAAGATACGACACCTCATATCTTTTTTGTTGTTTTTTATCCTATATAAAGATTATATTTTTCTGTCGCAAACTCCTTAACCATTTCGGCCATTTCTTTTTTACCTTGAACCTTGTGTGAAAAGTAGGAACTCCTAAAATTTTCCGCAGCCTTATCTTTTTCACCCATGAGGTGCTGAGCTTTCGCTAAACTGTAGTATAGCAGCCCATCCACCCTATGACTTCCGACCATTTTTCCATGCCGCAAACCGGCTTCGCTGACTTTTACTGCTTCTTCGTACTCTTCTAGGTCAGTTAAAGCATCCGCCAAATTGTAGCATATGGTCGACAGCATTTTATTTCTGATTTCACTAGGTAAGGCTTTATTTTCAAGGGATTCTTTTATCGCCCTGTAAATCTCAACCGAAGCAGCTATATCTTCCTGACGTTCTTTTATAGAAGCCATAATATTCATGATACGGTACTCATTCAGTGTAAAAATATCGGATGCCACTTGAGCAAACGAAACCTCGCTACCGTCTACAACAATATGGGGGGATGTCAAAGACAGCGCACTACATAACCTTTCCATGCACCCGATACTATTATTATCGTTTTCCGCTTTTTCTCGGCATTCGTATAGCATAACAGCCTGCTTAATTAACGGCTTTTCTAAATCAATAATAGCCTCGTTTATCAAGCTTTCCATTCTTGCCTTCGCCTTGTCATACTTTTTTTCAAACAACAAATCCCAGACTTCGCTAAATCCGTTCAAGAACAGTGTTGTTTCCGGCCCGCCATCAACTTCGTTACAGAACTCGGTATAGCTCATACCAAGAACCGCTAAAAAACCTCTTAGGTATTTTTCCGAAAACCACGTATCCCCTTTCTCTATCCTGCTCAGTGTCTTTTCCGAGCATATGTAGTTTCTTGGATCTTCTACCCCGCATAACTGTCTCTGTGTAATACCCTTTTTCTCCCGAAGCTTTCTCAGAATGCCCCCATGTTTAACATATTTTTCCATATCAGCTATCTCCTTTTCCTTTGTTTGTACTGTATTATACCGCTTATTATTGATGAATGCTATGTTTAGATTAGTGCATGTTGGAAAGAAGAACCTGTGTCAGTCACACAATGCCCCTTATAATTAACAGTAAATTTAATGAATGCGTTGCGCATAATGCTAGTAACAATGAATTGTTATACGTGTTCGTATATACGTTTACTTTTTTACGTATACGTATTTCAAACCCACTATTGACACTATTTTATTGGTGATGATATAATACGTTTACGTATATCAGAAAGGACGTGAACACATGAGTACAGTGAAAAAGATAGCTCAGCGCCTACACGAAGATACCACCACGTTGAACCAGATTCTCGATGGTATTGAACGTCAAATCCCAGAAAAAGAAGCATCCCCACAAGTAAGGGCGGCCCGGAAGCACGACGAAAAGATGGGGCTTGCAGCTCGTACCTACAAGCTGAAAGCTGATGAATCCGACGCTTTCAAGGAAGCCTGTACCGACAGGCAGGAAAGCCAAGCCTCCGTACTAACTCGGCTAATGGCAGAGTACGTGAACCCCACCATGCCATCCAAGGAAGAAATCGAGACACAGGCAAAAGAATTGGAGTATGTTAAATCACAGCTTAGGAGGCTCACACAGGCTGAAAACAACCTCACCACAATGGATAAACAAGCCACCCGGCAAAAGGGGCAACTGGAACAGGCAAGCTCCACGGTCTCGTCGTTGTATGGAGAAGCCAAGGAGATTGAAAACGCCCTGAAAGAAAATGCGGCCCAAATATCTGAACAGATTGCCTACAATAAAAAACTGGCGGCCGACATTGCGAACTTGGAAAACGAAGCCGAGGGGCTGAAATCTAAAATCAACGACATGAAAGCCATTCTGGGAGACAAAGAACGGCTTATAGCTGAAAGCGAAGCTATAATTGCCGAGCAAAGAAAACTACTGGAGCAGGCCAAAGCAAGCACTAAAGAGCATGTAGCCGCTTTAGAGGTAAAAGATAGGCACATCGCTGAACAAGCGAAACAACTGGAACGGGCAAACGCAAAAATCACGGAACTGGAAGCACTGACTGGCACCGAACAAAAAGCGAAACCTACCATCAAAACCCAAGTTACTAAAAAGCCTAAAACCGACCACGTTCAAACCGTTACCGGTGGGCAGACGACACACGCCGAAAATGATGAGGCGTCTAGACCCGAATACGAAAAGCTGAACCCCAATCGCAAATCAATTTGGAACGCCATTTTAGCCCATCCCGACAAGACCCTTTCCGTGCGGGAGATGGCACAAGTTATCGGTGTAGGCAAATCCACCGTGGGCGATGTAATGAAGTTGATGAAAGAATGCGGGGCATTATAACCGACAGTTGCGAAGCCATAACAGCCGCCAAAGCAGTGCGGAGGATATAATCTATCTGCTGTTATTTTTGTTGTACTCTTCAAGTGCGGCAAGCTCATCCTCGTCAAGCTTGAAAAACTTGCTGCACAAACCTTTGGAAATATCGGCTACGTCACTAGGGCTGTAATGCTCAGTAACGGAAATTGAAAAGCCGTGTTTCCTTATTTTCTCTGCAAACGGGTTTTTACGCGCCTTGGCAAAATCCTCGGCAGTCAAAGCCCTGATATCCGATGTGTCAACCATTCCTATGCACCTCCATAATAATCTTGCTCTTCAGCCGTTGCTTTTCGGGCAGAAAAAATCCGAACAACATCCCCGTCATCCCTATAGCAGTGGCACACGGTCAATAAACGGCTACTATCCTCGCTAAACCCCACAAGGATGAATCTATCCTCGTCATCAGAATACCCCTCGTCATCGCAAAGTGCGGAATTTGGGTCAAAGAAAACTGAAGCCGCCATTTTGAATGGTACGCCGTGCTTTTTGATGTTGGAAATATTTTTTTCCTTATCCCATTCAAAGCACTGCCCCCGCATAATAAATTTTTCGGTCGCCATAGGCAAGCACCTCACTTCATAAAAATACCAATACAAGAGCCACAACAGATTTTATAATGGCTATCTGATTGACTTCAGCAGCGGAACGCTTTACAAAATGCCTATGCAGCAGCAAATTAGTTGTCGCCGTAAAAGCATTTACAAGACAAACTTAATTCGGGGGCAAGGGGTTTGCCCACATAAAATTCGTTTTCTCGGGTAAGTCTGCCCCACCGAAAGAATTGGTTCACAGCAATTTTCTTTCTGCCGCTTTAAGCCTGTTGTAGTTGAAGAAATTCGTATCGCTAGTCGGCATTTCTTGGATAGCACGGTAGAGGCAGGTTTTGATGTAGGCACTCTGATGCACGATAGGGTTTGTGACACCTTCGATTTTTTCGATGATATGCTCGATATGAAATTGGTTCAGCTTCAGGAAGTTGGAAACCACGACAGACTTAACCATGTCATTCCCACCGATGCGGATAGTCCCGCTCTGCGATGCGAAAACCTCCTCGATGGAAGCCAGTACACTGTCAACCATTTCGATTTTATCGTCCTCGATGTAATCGTAACAAATATTGTTTCTGACCTGTTCCATCCGCTGCTCTATCAATTCAATAGTTTCCGGATACTTAGGATCCGATTGAGTAGTGGGGGAGGTATGTTGCTTCCGGTTTTCCTTTCTGCAAGAACATCCGGATAAAAAGTCATTGTCAGTGTCATCGTCAGTGTCGGGGGTTTTGTAGTTGACATGACTATGACGTTGACTTGAATTTATGTCAAAAGATGATTCTAGTTCTATTGATTCTAGTTCGTAGCCGCCACACGACTGGGGGGGGGGTGCATGGCGACTAG
>Ga0209755_10006933_pt1 | contig 12400 bp, 11 predicted proteins | sample TergutCo191P1_FD_187301 | JGI IMG/M metagenome (GOLD analysis project Ga0209755, IMG submission 187301) | Cornitermes sp. P1 segment gut microbial communities from Petit-Saut dam, French Guiana - Co191P1 (SPAdes) (version 2) | ecosystem: Host-associated > Arthropoda: Insects > Digestive system... | reverse complement strand
TATTAAATAATAATTGAAGCCGAGTCTACCTTTGGTAGACTCGGCTTCAATTATTATTTATCGCTAATTCAATAGACATATTGCACATTTATAGCTTACAATGTAATCATAAATGTTGTCATTCGATGCAATTGTTATAGGCATTGGCCACGCTGGTGTAGAGGCGGCGGTGGCTCTTAGTAAAAAAGGCTATAAAACGCTTGCGTTATCTATTAGTTTAGATAATGCGGGTTTTTTGGCATGTAACCCATCTATTGGCGGGACGGCAAAAGGACATTTAGTTTGCGAGGTTGATGCTTTAGGCGGCGTAATGGGGGTTGCGGCAGACGCTAATACTACTCATATTAGAATGTTAAATTCGTCTAAAGGTGCAGCGGTGCAAAGTTTGCGAGCCCAAATAGACAAATACAAATACCACGACTATATAAAATCCCTATTAGAAAACACTCCTAATTTAACTCTTCGCCAAGGCGAAGCGGTAGAAATTCAAACTAAAGACAATAAAGTCACAGGTGTCAAAACTCGTGTAGGGCTAACCTACAAAGCCAAAACAGTAATAGTAGCAAGCGGAGTTTATTTAGAAAGTAGCATTATAATCGGCGACCTAATAGAAAACTCTGGGCCAAGCGGCTTTAGTAGAAGCAACCACCTAGCAAACAGCTTAAGAGAATTAGGTTTTAACTTACGCCGTTTTAAAACAGGCACTCCCGCTAGAATTAAAAGGGACAGTGTAGATTTTAGCCAGTTAGAAGTGCAAGAAAGCGAAAATACACCGTATACTTTTACAAGGAACAGGGAACAGGGGACGGGGGACAGGGATTGTGAAATGCAAGAAGAAAGTTCAAGTATGTTTATAAAAACAAGCAAAAAAGTAGGGCAGAGCAATCCAACAATCCCTGTCCCCTGTCCCCTGTCCCCTGTCCCCTCGCTAGACCATTGTTATCTCGGCTACACCAACCCCGATACTCATCAACTTATCACCGCTAATCTCAAAAAAAGCCCTAAGTACGCAGGAATTATTAAGGGTGCAGGGGCAAGGTATTGCCCAAGTGTAGAAGATAAAATAGTTAGATTTTCTAATAAAGAACGCCACCCTATTTTTTTAGAAAGCGAAGGGGCAAAAACAAAAGAAATGTATGTGCAAGGTCTATCTACTGGGCTGCCAGCAGATATTCAATTAAAGGTTTATTCTAGCATAAAGGGACTAGAAAATGTTGAGATTATGCGTGACGCTTACGCTATAGAATACGAGACAATCGACCCGCAAGACTTATACGCTAGCCTAGAGAGTAAAAAAATCAAGGGGTTATTTTTTGCAGGGCAAATAAACGGCACAAGCGGATATGAAGAAGCAGCCGCTCAAGGATTAGTAGCTGGGTTAAATGCGGCGTTGTTTTTAGGTAAAAAACCGCCTGTTATACTCCCTAGAGAAACTAGTTATATTGGAGTTTTAATTGACGACCTAGTCACAAAAGGCACGGACGAACCCTACAGAATGATGACAAGTCGTGCAGAATTTAGACTGCTATTAAGACAAGACAACGCAGACCTAAGGCTAACAGAAATCGGCAGAAAGGCAGGACTAGTAAGTGGTAGCCAATACGCAAGACTAAAGGCTAAAAAAGCTGACTTAGAAAAAGCAAAAAAAATTCTAGCTAAAAGAATTCCAATGGCAGAGGCAAACGCATTTTTAGAAAAAATAGGCGAGCCAAAAGCCCATACCGCATTAAGTGTAGAAGAGGTAATTAAACGCAACAGCGTAAATCAACAAAATTTTACCAAGCATTTTGACTTTTTTAATAGCTTATCTTTTTTAGCCGTTTACGACACTTTTATAGAAACAAAATACGCTGGCTACATTGTGCGAGAAAAACAAGCTGCCCAAGATGCCGCCGCTTTAAGTAATCTAAAAATCCCACTTCATATTGACTACAATAGCATTACAGGCTTAAGACTAGAGGCAAGAGAGAAGCTAAACAAAATAAAGCCCCTGACAATAGGTCAAGCCAGTCGCATAAGCGGAATAAACCCGGCAGATGTAAATGTGCTAATTATAAGCCTTAAAAATAATTGAATAATGAATATTTAATATTGAATAATGGTTGACTTATAAGTTAGCTATTTAATAACGCTAGGAGTAATTCATTTTTACAAAATATTAAGTCCGACATTATTCAATATTAAGTATTCAATTATCTTCCAAATATTACCATCAAAAAACGCTTGCATGTATACAAAAAACATGCCATTATAGAATAAGTATAGCTTATGGGCAATGTAGTCTATAGGCTTTTTTTATTTTCAAGGAGTTTAAAAAACTTATGTTAGGCGTATCACTTCTATTTGTAGGCATTGTGCTAGTATCTAATGGCATTTTGTTTATGTCTAAGGTCAAAAAAGAAAAGGTCTTAGAAAACGGCGATAAAAAAACAGAGCTTGTTCCGCTAGTAGTAGAAAGCCCCAAGTCAATCGCATTTTTTAATGTGATTGTTGGTGCGTTGCTTTTAATAGGTAACTTTATTATGTTAGTGCATGCTCCAAATCAGGTTAATGACCCGTATGGCTTGCCTAACTATGTTATCTTTAATAACATTGCAGCTGGCATGGTGTTTGGCGTAACCTATATATTTTTAGCGGGCAATCTACTATTTAAATTAGACATGCGCCCATTTGGCTGGTTTAGCGTAGGGGCAAGCTTGTTTGCCCTTATTATGACGGGTTATAATTTTTATTGGCTTGCTTTTAATGCTTTAGATGGTTTTGGTTTAAATATAGATTTCTTAATCTTAGGTATTTTATGGTTTATTTGGTTTATTCTATGGTTTACAGGCGTATTACAATTTATCTTTAAAATAAAAGCAATGGAAAAAATATTCCCCCCAACCTCAATAGTAATAGGCATAATAGGTGCATTCATACCGGCGATTATGCTGCTGCTAGGAATATGGCCATTGCTTTAAAAGAATAAGGCAAATGAGGCAAATTATTGTGGAGCGATTTTAAGTATGTAATAACTTTAAAGCTTTTGCAAAAAGTTAGATGCAATTTAAAAAATGTCCTTATAAAGTTAACAAAGCAATAATTATCCTTAATTTGCCTCATTTGCCTTATTTCTCATTTGCCTCATTTAAAATTTTTCCGCAAAAAAATTTTATGATTAACGCTGCGTTAGTTTTAGAAGGTGGCTCGTTTAGGACTTTGTATACGAGCGGTATTTTAGATGTCTTTTTAGAAAACGGCATTGAGTTTGCTTGCGTTATTGGAGTATCAGCAGGTGCACTTAATGCTACAAATTACATAGCAAAGCATGTTGGTAGGTCTGCTAAAATAAATATTGGGCATAGCCAAGACCATCGCTTTTTTGGAATAAGGCAATTTATGTTTAAAAAAAGTGCCTTTAATTTTGGTTATTTATTTGACGAAATGCCACTACTTTACCCATTTGACACAGAGGCTATTGCAAAAACAAAGCAAAGATTTTTAATTGCTGTTACAAACTGCGATACTGGTAAGGTGGAATATTTTGAGCCAAAAGAAAATAAAGAGATGTTTCATATATTAAAAGCGTCTAGCAGTGTTCCATTTTTATGCCCGCCAGTTAAAATAGGCGATACTAATTATTTAGACGGGGCAATAGCAGAGCCTATCGGTATAGACAAAGCAGTAGCAGAAGGCTACAAAAAAAAGGTAGTAATCTTAACAAAAAAACTAGGGTATATGGCAGGTAAGGTAAATAAAGGAGAAAGATTTTTTATTAAACTAAGGCATAAGTATCCTAACTTTCTACAAACTTTTTGTGCTAGACCTCAGATTTATAACAGCAACCTAAACACAGTCCGAGAATTAGAAAAAAAGGGGGATGCATTTGTTTTTAGACCCACAAACGAATTTAGCGTAGGCAGTTTAGAGCGAAATGCAAGAAGAATGTTTAACCTATATCAACACGGCAGAGAACACGCTATTGAGTTATTGCCAGCGATGAGGGAATACTTAGGGAATGAGGCAAATGAGAAATAAGGCAAATGAGGCAAATTGTTGTCTTTATGGCTTAGCGTGTCGCAAAGGGGACAGACCCTTAAAAAAGTCGATTTTACTGTTATGCGATTTAACTTGTTAGTGCTTTTTTAAGCGTCAGTCCCCGTTTGCTACGCACAAATTTTAAAGTCCGCAACTCCCTAGCGTTACCCCACAATAATTTGCCTCATTTGCCTTATTTCTCATTTGCCTTATTTTTTACAAAGTAAAACCCTTGCACTACGCCCATTCCCCATGCTATACTAAACTCACATGACTTTTATTTCACAAAAGGCAAATAAAATATCGCCATCTCTTACTTTGGCACTTACGGCTAAAGCGGCTAAGTTAAAGGCTGAAGGCAAAGATATAGTATCCTTTACGGCGGGCGAGCCAGATTTTAACACGCCCGATTTTATAGTCGAGGCGGCTAAAAAGGCGATGGATTTAGGGCATACAAGGTATACGGCGACTAGCGGCATAATGCCTTTAAAGCAAGCAATTTGCGACACAATTAAAAAAGATAAAATCATAGACTACTCGCCAAACCAAATTGTCGTATCTAACGGGGCAAAACATTCGCTTTTTAATGCATTATCGGCAATTTTAAACGAAGGGGACGAAGTTATAATTTTATCGCCGTACTGGCTAACTTACCCAGAAGTTGTTTCGTTTTGCGGTGGCGTAAATAAAATAATAGACTTAAATAGTGCTAAAGATTTTAAACTAACAAAAGATATTCTAATAAAGGCTATAACTAAAAAAACTAAGGCAATAATTTTAAATAACCCATCTAACCCTAGCGGAATTGTTTACACTAAGGACGAGCTTAAAGCACTTTGTAGCGTAATAGAAAAAGCGGGCATTTATTTAATAAGTGACGAAATTTACTCTAAACTAATTTATGACAACCTAGCATTTTATTCGCCTGCAAGCTTTAGCGACAAGCTAAAAGACAAAACCATAATAATTGACGGGCTTAGTAAAGCCTACGCCATGACGGGCTGGCGGATTGGTTACACGGCAAGTAATAGCGACTTAGCGGCGGCAATGGTTAATATTCAGTCGCACACAACATCTAATGCTAACTCTATCGCCCAATACGCAAGCGTAGAAGCCCTAACAAATAAAAAAAGCGACTCCTTTTTATCTGAATTAAACACCACTTTTAAAGAGCGAAGAGATTACATTTGTAAGCTATTAGATGAAATTGACGACATAAAATATATTAGACCAAGCGGTGCATTTTATGTTATGGTAGACATATCCAGCTTTTTTAATAAAACGCTACACGGCACAAAAATTAACACAGCCGCCGAATTTAGCGACCTACTAGTAGACAAAGTTGGCGTAGTAACAATCCCCCTAGAATCCTTTGGCGCAAAAAACTATATAAGATTAAGCTATTGTTTGAGTGACGATGGGATATGCGAAGGGATTAAAAGACTTAAACAATTTGTAATGCACAATGCACAATGCACAATGCACAATGAATGTTAAAATAATGTTGCACAAAGTAAATCTTATATTAAAATAAAAAACAATAATTGTGCATTGTGCATTGTGCATTGTGCATTGTGCATTATGCATTATGAATTATGCATTGAAAAAAACATGTTTCTTTCCACACGCAACAAAAAAAAATCGGTAACTGCTTCTCAAGCTATTATTAAAGGGCTAGCAGATGACGGCGGATTATTTGTCCCACATGAGTTTCCAGTTTTAACGGGGGACGATTTTGTCGCACTTTTAGACATGGACTACGCCGCTAGGGCTAGCTTTGTAATGGGCAAATTATTTGTAGAGCTAAAGGAATTTTTGCCCGATTTTACAAAAACGGCTTACTCTAAGTTCGAAGAAGATGACGGTGCACCACTTGTTAAGCTAGACGAAAAGCTATATTTTTTAGAATTATGGCACGGCCCAACTTATGCGTTTAAAGACATTGCACTAACTATTTTGCCGTCACTTTTGGCTAAAAGTAAAGAGCTAGTAGGCGATAAATCTAAAACGCTAATATTAGTCGCCACAAGCGGAGACACGGGTAAAGCCGCCCTAGAAGGCTTTAAAGAGGATATAAAAAGCTCGTGTGATGCGGACTGCGTGCGTCATGCGGCTGCTAGTCGGGATTTATCGTCTTCTTCTACGCACCCTCATGCCGCCTGCTGTCCGCCTGACACGGCTTTTTCTACCCTCTCAACAAATGCTTCTAAAGAGAAAACTTTTAAACATGGTGGCATAGATGTAGTAGTGCTTTACCCAACGGACGGCGTGTCTAATTTGCAAAAACTGCAAATGCAAACGACTACGGGCGGCAATGTAAAAGTGCTAGCAATTAGGGGCAACTTTGACGATGCACAGTCATCAGTAAAAGAAATTTTTGGCGATAAAAATGTAGCTGAAAAGTTAGCCAAAAACAACATAAACTTATCTAGTGCAAACTCAATAAACATAGGTAGACTTGTTCCGCAAATTGCATACTACTTTAGTGCGTACGCAGATATGGTTGATAGCGGCACTATCAGCCATGGCGACAAGATTAACTTCTGTGTGCCGACTGGCAACTTTGGCAATATCTTGGCGGGCTACTACGCTAAAAAAATGGGCTTGCCTATAAATAAACTAATTTGTGCTTCTAACAAAAATAATGTTTTAACCGACTTTTTTAACACCGGCACATATAGCTTAAAAAGAGAATTTTATAAAACGACCAGCCCGTCTATGGATATTTTAATTTCGTCTAATTTGGAAAGGCTAATCTTTGAATTTAGCAACAGAGACGATAAATTAACCGCAAGCCGCATAGCCGACTTAAAAATAAAGGGTAGCTACTCGGTTAGCGATAAGGAATTAAAGGAACTACAAAAAGAGTTTACTGCAGACTTTTCTTCTGAAGAAGAAGTCGACAAAACAATAGACGATACCTTCGAAGAATATGGTTATATAATTGACCCTCACACCGCCGTTGCGTTATCTGTATACAATAAATACAAGTTAGCCCAAAAAGATAAAACCCCAACTGTCATTGTGTCTACCGCAAGCCCATATAAGTTTACCGCCGATGTTTTAACCGCAATAGGCGAAACCCCTACAGGTAATGACAAAAAAGATATATTTTTACTAGAAGACCTAACAGCTCTACCAGTCCCAGAAACCCTAGCGGACTTATTTAAAATGCCAATCTTGCATAAAGAAGTGCTAGATAAGGGGCAGATTGTAAACGCCATATTTAAACGCTATATTAGCGTTTAAATAGTGATAAGTTATAAGTGATTAGTGATAAGTTGAGGTTAAATACTTAAAGCTAGCCAAGGCTTAAGCTTTAAATAAAAACAATAGTTTATCACTAATCACTTATAACTTATCACTATTAAAAAGGAAAAACTCTTATGCAAAACAATCAAGAAAATCAAAAAATAATTCTAAGTGGTATGCAACCATCGGGTGATTTGCACATAGGTAACCTTATTGGTGCTGCAAAAAATTGGGTCACAATGCAAAATGACTACCAATGCTTTTACCAAGTGGCAGACCTGCATGCCATTACAGATAGTAAAGAGCCAGCCGTCTTAAGAGAAAAATCGTTAGACCTTTTTAGCTGGTTTATTGCCCTTGGCATAGACACACAAAAAACCGTGCTATTTATTCAGTCGCAAGTGCCAGCCCATGCAGAATTAGCGTGGGTGCTAAATTGTTTTACGCAGTTTGGCGAGGCTAGACGAATGACACAATTTAAAGATAAGTCTGCTAAAAATAGCGAGAATATAAATGTTGGATTATTTAGCTACCCCGTTTTAATGGCGGCTGATATTCTACTTTATAACGCAGACCTAGTGCCAATTGGTAAAGACCAGCAGCAGCATTTAGAGCTAGCCCGCACTATCGCAGAGAGATTTAATAATCGCTATTCGCCAACCTTTACAGTGCCAGAGGGCTATTACCCAAAACTGGGTGCAAAAATTTGCTCACTATCTAGCCCGCTTAAAAAAATGAGTAAAAGTGATGAAGACCCCAACGGCATAATTTTATTAAAAGACGACCCAGAAACAGTAAAAAGAAAATTTAAAAGGGCAGTAACAGATAGCGAGACGGAGATTAGTTATAACCCAACTAAAAAGCCGGGAGTGTCTAACCTTTTAACCATTTACGCAACGCTAAAAAATATAGATATTAAAAAGGCAGAAGCCCACTTTAAAGGCAAAAGCTATGCCGATTTAAAAGACGAAGTTGCCGCCGCCACAATAGACGCCCTTGCCCCCGTGCAAGCAAAGTTTAAAGAGGTTAGGCAAAATAAACAGCTACTAGCAACTCTAATGGCGGAAGGCGCAGGCAGAGCCGCCCTAGCCGCAAGAAAAATCCTAAGCAAAGTCTACAAAAAAGTAGGATTCGTTGTTTAAAAACATTAAAAATGTTTTTAAACAACAAATTACAGTGTACAGTGTACAGTTTACAAATTCGGTCAGCTAATTATAAATATGCACAAGCTTTAAAGTTTGCAAATATTTAAAGTAAGCCCACAATATTTGTAAACTGTAAACTGTAATTTGAAAATTATGTTTGGCTATATTACTCCAATTAAATCAGAGCTTATGTGCTATGACTATAAGCTGTATCGCTCTTTTTACTGTGGACTTTGCAAAACTATTGGCAAATTCTACGGTCAGCTGCCTCGTTTTACAACAAATTACGATGTAACTTTTTTGTCGGTTTTACTCACTTCTTATACGGGCGAAGAATTGGAATTTAAAAAAAGTGCGTGCATACTTAATCCATTCAAAAAAAAGGAATGCGTCCAAAAAAGCGAATTAGTAAATTCTATAAGTGCCGCTAACATAATGCTAAGCTACTATAAAGCACTAGATGGAGTAATAGATAAAGACGGTTTAAAAATGCGAGTAGCTAAGGGAGTGCTTGGTAGAGCTTATAAAAAGGTTAATAAATCGCATGGCGAGTTAGAAAATATAATAAAAGCTGGTTACGCTAAATTACGCTTGCAAGAACAACAAAACTGTGCTAGTATAGATAGGGTAGCAGATAGCTTTGCCACTCTTTTAAAAGAAGTAGCGGCGTTTTTACTAGCGGTAGAAGCTACAGACGAAAATCACCAAGACATTTTGGCACTATGCTACAATGTGGGTAAATTCGTTTATTTAGTAGATGCCCTAGACGACTTAGCGGACGACTTTAAAAAGAAACGCTTTAACCCCTTTTTGGCAGAATACAAAACTTTTACTAACCGCAAAGAGTTTATACAAACTCATAAAGACGACCTAGAATTTTATTTTGCAGTCCCCGTAAATAGAGCAATAGAAAGCTACAACAACATAGCCCAAAAATTCACCCACGGCACAGGACTGTTGCAAAATATTTTGTACAAAGGCCTAAGAGCCAAAGTAGAAGAATTATTGGCAAGCAGCACTAAATTAAAAAAACCAACCATATAGTGTACAGTTTACAGTGTACAAATTCGGTTAAAATTTTAACAAATGTAACTGCCCGATGCCAAAAATAATATCAATATTTGTAAACTGTACACTGTAAACTGTACACTCGAAAAAATGACAAATCCATACCAAACATTACAATTAGACAAGAATTCCCCTATAGAGGTGATTCGTGCAAAGTATAAAGAGCTTAAAGATAAATATCTCGAGGACAGATTTTTGCCTGGAGTGGCGGGTAACGAGGCAGCGCACAAGCTAACAGAATTAGAAACAGCAATTAAGATAATAGAAGCGGACCATATAAGCGAAGAGAGTAAAAGGGGTAGCGAGGCACTTTGTTTTGTAGAGATAAATAACCTAATAAACAACAAGCAATATAATGATGCCCAAGATGCACTAGATGCAATAAATAATCATTGTGCCGAGTGGCATTATTTGCAAGCCATGCTTTTTTATAGAAGAGAATGGGCAAAAGAAGCAAAAATACAGTTAGACATGGCTTTAAACCTAGAGCCACATAATCAAAAATATATTCAAGCACAAGAGCGACTAAAAACAGTTATGGGTAACCCAAAGACTCCACCGCAAAACCTAGGGCAAAATTCATTAAATGACCCACTAGACCCGCTAGGCGGTGGCAGAGCAGGCAGACTTTGTGGCCCATGCGGCACATGCTGTATGGCAACAGCTTGCTTAAACTGCTGCTGCCCAATGCTAGGCGGAAACATGTGCGGCGGCGGAATGTGCGGTTAAAGCAGTTTACAGTGTACAGTTTACAAATAAGGTTAACATTACTTTGTTAAAGACAAAAACCGTAGGGGCGGGTATTAACCTCCCGCAATGTTCATCGTAAGATTATATTATAAAAAGCAAAAAGTTATATGAATAATCAAGCTAAAAAAATAATAGTTGTAAAAAAACCTAGTAAAGATGATAAGCTAGTCAAAGAAGTTTTACAAGTAAGTAAAAATTATAAAATTTTAACTTACAGCGAAAGCTACGCCATTTTAGAGAAAAAATTAGATTTCCCCCCAACACAAGCTTAAAGGCTAAGTTTTGATATGCAAAAAACGCAAAAAGAAATAATCATTATAGTAGGGCCTAATGGAAGCGGCAAGTCAACACTAGCAAGCCAATTAGTTTTGCCAGACCCTTTTATAAATGCGGATATGTATGCAAAAAGTCAGTTTTTGCATATAGCTTGCGAGCAAGAAAAAGCGCAAAGAGCTTCTTTTGCGGTGGCGCAAAAAATAAAGGAATGTTTAAAGAAAAATAACTCATTTTCTTTTGAGAGCGTTTTTGCTTTAGATAAAATCCCAGAATTTTTACTTGCAGCCAAAAAAAACGGATATTTAATAACGGTTCACTTTGTTGCACTGGATACAGTTAGTATAAATATAGACCGAGTTGCATTGCGTACAAGTCAAGGCGGACATAATATTCCAACAGATTTAATAATATCTCGTCATAAAAAAGTTTTGGCATTATTACCAAACCTAATAAACTTTGCAGATAAAGCAATACTCTACGACAACACCAGCAAACAGTCCACCCCATTTCTACTAAAAGAAAATAACCAAATAAAAATACTAAACGACATACCCCACTGGGCAATAGAAACTATTGCAAAAATATAAACAAAAAGCTCGCTTATTATGGCGGGCTTTTTTTGCTGTTCAAAATAATTTCTTTAACTAAACTCGCCCATAACATGCATTTGACAGTAAAGCTTTTTTAAATTAAAATGCTATTATGGAAACTATTGGTATTGTTTTTATAATCTTAGGCGTAGTTATCGTTGCTGCAGTTATTCCCACAGTAATAATATTAGTGTTAAGGGGTAGGGGTAAGCAATCATCATATTTACAAAGACAAGCTATTTCTGCACAGCAAAAAGGGATAGAAGGAGAAAATTTAATTATTTCTATACTGGGCGAAGATATTCCTAATCAAAGATACACCATTAACAATCTTACTATTGTAAGTCAAGGAAAATCTAGCCAAATTGACCATATAGCAATTAGCTCTGCGGGCATACTGGTTATAGAAACTAAAAATTATGCGGGGCAAATTTATGGCAGTAAAGAGCAAAGAGAATGGGTACAGGTTTTAAATTATGGGAGAACTAAAAACAAATTTTATAATCCCATTATGCAAAGTAATACACATGTTTATCGCTTAAGACAGGTACTAGGAAAATTGGCCAAAAAAGACTGTTTTATTCAAGCTGTTGTTTTTCCTGGAGCAGAATTAAAAACAGGCTATATAGATGGTGTTGGCAACATACAAAGTTTAATAAATACTTTAAATGTGCCAAGAGAACAAATTTATAATGCTAATGAAATTAACGAGATTTATAACTTACTTTTAAATATAAAAAATAACCCAGCCGTAACTGACCAAGAGCATATCAACAGCATATACCAAACACAATTAGACATAGCAAATAATATTTGCCCAAGATGCCAAAAATCATTAGTTTTAAGAAGCGGTCAATACGGTTCTTTCTATGGTTGTACAGGTTACCCCTATTGCAAATTTAAAAAGCAACTATAAAAAATTAAAGATACCCAACACTAAAGTCAACAAAAAAACACTACTTATAGAATGACTCTTAAGTAGTGTTTTAAATTTCGCACATGGTTAATGTGCTTATATTTCATTGTAGTTTGAATAGGAACTTCCGAATTAAAAGGTAGGATAATCCGTGGGACGATTTTGTTTGCCCAAACTCGTCCAATTTGGGTACAAGTAATACTGGCTTTGCCAGAGTAGGGGAGACCCTACTAAAAACTACTTGCCTTATTGAAGATATGTGCCTCTAATTGGCACGCTCTTAAAGGAGGTGATCCAGCCGCACCTTCCGATACGGCTACCTTGTTACGACTTCACCCCAGTCATCGGTTTTACCTTGGGCTGCTGCCTCCCTTGCGGGTTAGCTC
>Ga0209755_10006932_pt1 | contig 12400 bp, 7 predicted proteins | sample TergutCo191P1_FD_187301 | JGI IMG/M metagenome (GOLD analysis project Ga0209755, IMG submission 187301) | Cornitermes sp. P1 segment gut microbial communities from Petit-Saut dam, French Guiana - Co191P1 (SPAdes) (version 2) | ecosystem: Host-associated > Arthropoda: Insects > Digestive system >... | reverse complement strand
TGTTCAGGACGCTTGCAATAATAAGATAGATGAGCGGTGCGATTGCTTCGCCCATTCCCCGAAGCAGTCCGGAAAACATATTGAAATAGGCAAGCCCCAAGATACCCCACATCAATATATTCATATAGAGTGCGCTGTCGTCAAGTATCTCTGCGGGTGTTTCGAGCAGGAGCAAAACAGGTCTTGTTACGAGCGGCCCGAATATAGTCAAGACTGCCCCGACGAGTGCCGTCAGAGTAATTGATGTGCCTATCGTGTAAGAGAGGTCTTGGCGACTTTTTGCACCAAAATATTGCGACGTCATTATTCCCGCACCAATGGCTATGCCCATAACAAGCATTAAGATGAGAAAGAATATAGCCATTGAGCTGCCGATCGCAGCAAGTGCGTTATCGCCGACAAACCTTCCGAGGAAGATGGCGTCAACAGTGCTGTATAATTGTTGAAAGACGTTACCTATTAAAAGCGGTACGGTAAACATGAGGAGTTTTTTATACGGCACTCCGTCTGTCATGTCCACTGCCGCAAATTTTTCCATAAATTGCCTGATACTATCAACCCCCCTGCTGATATAACAGTTTTATTTGGTATACTATCATAAACGTGAACTTTAAGCAAAAAAATTATCCTCTTTTTCCTGAGAATCTGCTATACTGTGTTATAGTGCTTATCGCACAACAGAGAATTATTTAGGAGAGATTATGGAAACACCGGTATACGCACCTTTCAGAGTCAAAGTTCGTTTAGAAATAACAAAGCTCCGCACAATGAGTTTCAAAGAAAAAGCGGAGTATATCTGGGAATATTATAAATTGATTTTAATAGGGATAGTTGTTTTTTTACTTATTGCAGGAAGCATAATTAACACAGTGTTCATCAACCCTCCGGCACAAACAGCATTACTTATTGAGTGGAGCGCGGACTTTGTTATGCACGAGCAGTTAGAAGGCTTGGCAGATGTCCTGACAGAGCACCTTGTTGACGAATCGGCTAATGAAGTTGTTATGGCGTCTCTGTTTTTTGAAGATGTCCCGGACCCTCAAATGCAGATGGCGATGATTAGCAGAAGAATGGCGATGATTGCAACGGGAGAACTTGATGTGTTTGTTCAAAGTGCAGAACAGCTTGAAGAAAACGCCATGATGGGAGTGGTTATGCCGCTTGAGAACATGTTGGCTGATATTGAAGCAAGGTATCCTTCGGTTTTTGGCACTATCGGAGAAAACCTTGTTTATGCACAGCATGACCTACATGAACCCGGTGGTTTGGGCGGTCAGGAGCGCATAGTGGGCATTGATATAGGTGGCAGCCCGTTACTTCGAGAACTTGGGTTTCACGAAGGAGAATTTATATTCAGTGTAGTCGCCAGCTCAAACAGACTCGAAAATGCTCTCAGTGCACTTGTACTACTGTTTGAAGGTTTATAATCTGTGAAAAATTAGGGTTAAACTAAATTTAAATTTCAGGAGATTGTCTATGCTGAATATAGATATCAGATCAATGGCTCCAAAGGAGCTTGATACCATAGCTGCATTTATTTCTGAGGGCTATTTTGACGACATATTTTTTAAGTGGGTAGTCCCTTCGGACGCTGAGCGGCTCTCCGTTGTAAAGGATTATTACAAAATGTATCTGGGGGCGAAAGGAGCCTTTATCTATGTGGCAGAGGAAAGCGGAACTGTTGTCGGTGCAAGTGTTTGGTTGCCGCATGATGTTGACGCGTCTATCTACGACGACATAGATGCCGCTACGGGTGAGTTTGCCCCGAATTTTCGCGCTGTTGCCGATTTGTCCCACGAGAGTGAGCCAAAAAACACGGCGTTTACGCAGTTGGTCGGCTTTGTGGTAGATAAGGCGCAGCGAGGCAGAGGTATCGGCGTTGCACTGATGAAAGCGCATCTTGACGTAATGGACGAGCGCGGCATTCCGACATATCTTGAAGCAAGCACACCGTTTCACGGCGGCGGTGTGTACGGTAAATTCGGATACACAATGTATGGCGACCTGCTTGTGTTTTCACCCACAGCGGTACTTTACCCCCTGTGGCGTGCAGCAGGCGGCTTATAAAGCGAAAATAAAACAAAAAAACGGACACCTCTTTTGCGGGAGTGTCCGTTTCCGTTTTGCCATCACAATCAGCGTATATAACCATCAACCGCCGAAGAAGAAATCATCAGAGGGCATTGCGCCGCCAATCAGGTTGGGGTTTTCATCAAAAATAGTTTGCAAGAAGGTTTCAACCGCTGACCTTGCTTCGGGTGCGCGGGTAAAACGCATGGGAATCCTGCCCGCATTCATGGCAGCTCCGATGACCTGTCCGTTCGGGATTGCAACAGAGCCAAGTTCAACAAGCAAATCCCCTGCTTCAACAGGACTCTGAACTACGAAGTTGGTCGATTGCTCAACCGCCGCGATAAAGCTGCTCAGTAAATCCGTGTCGCCATCAAGCAGTCTTTCGTGGAATATCAAGGCGGTTTGCGGGTATACTTCACCGTCATTGTTCCTCGCCCACTCATCTTGCAGGTTTATCCGTGCAACGAACCCTTCTCTCCCCATATTGCCCGCAAAGCCTGTTATTGCAGTAGCCACAGGCTCAGCCAAAAGTGCAAAACTAACTTCTTCGCCGCCGACGACCATGCCCGTTGCAACCGCATCCCTGACATCGCTGGGTGCTGTCAGATAAATGATTGCCACTGCGTCAGGGTCAGGAGTGAAGTCTGCCGAGTCGGGCTCGATAAACGGGATTCCGCTTTGCGTGAGTACCGCCCGGAGTGTGACCCCCGGTGTGCCTGCTCTGGCAAAAGCGATTACCGTTTCGCCGCGGAGTTCTTCAAGAGAGCTTACATCACGGTCTGAAACGATGTGCATTAAACCCCAAGTCGGAATTGCGGCGAGGCGATACCCGCTGCCGTTAGCATGCATCATCGCCGCTATGTTTATAGGCGCTATTGCAAAATCAGGCTCTGAGTTCATCAACGCCGCAACAAGTGTGTCTACATCATTTGTCATTGTATACGAAATCTCCATGCCGTCTACTCCGGCAAATTGCTCTGACATCATGTAAGCCATGCTGAGTCCGGGTGCTCCGTCCACCAGCATAACGTTTATTTGCACATCTTCTCCGGCTTCTTCTGCACAAGCTGTAATAAACAGAGCTGCAAATACACATAGGATAACTAAAATTGCTGCTTTTTTCATAATTTACCTCTTTTGATATTGTAATTTCTAATGTACTATACTCCTCAGCTCGGACACTGTAACACTCCGGCAAAGCGAGGAATAAAACAGTTGCGTCTTGGTTGTTTTTATGGCATACTTGATAAATCCAATGCTTAAAGGAGGCTGTTTTCATGGGAGCAAAACGTTTGTATCGTTCACGCAGTAACAGATGGCTTGCAGGGGTTTGCGGCGGTCTTGGTGAATACTTCAACATTGACCCTCTTATATTTCGTTTGGTATTTATTTTTATCATAGGGCCTAACGTGCTTGCTTATATTCTGTGCCTGATTTTGATTCCGTCGGAATAAAGTACGGTGAATATTGAGTTATTCACCATATATTTGCTCCAGCGCGTCCAAGCTTTTTTTCGCTAACTCAAAGTCAAAATCGTACATCTGCTTGATAAGTGCAGTAGCCTCAGGGATACGGCGCAACTCATCGATAAACTTTAGGCTGTCAGCATTTTGTGCGTGAATCAAAGGTCCTACCTTGTCCAGAATCCGGGTGATTTCATCACGCGGCATTTCATCGAAAGCGTATACAGTCTCAGGAAGTTTTATGTTATCAATTACACGATTAAGCTCTTTTTCAAAATCGGACAGCTGAGTTTCGGAAAGTGTTTTTTCGTCTCGTAGTGAATCTTCTGCGCTCTTTGCGATTTTTGACAGCGCATTTTCGCCGATAAGTGCAGCGGAACTTTTTATTGTATGCGCCAGCCTGTGAGCTGTTTCTGTATCTCCTGAGTTTAATGCTTGTGTTATTGTCGTGAATGCATTTTTGTGGCTCCCGGCGAAATCCGCACGCAATTTTTCCAGAACCCTTTCATCTTGGATAAAAGAATCAATATCATTTTCCTGCACTAATTTACTCGTTAATTGACTCGTTTTTGCCGCGGCGATAACCTCAGGAGGTTGTTTGTCGCGTATAAACTTGATTAAAACATCGTTAAGCTGCGTTGATTGTATGGGTTTGGAAACAACATCGTCAAAACCGCTTTTTGTGTATTCCTCAGCTTGCCCGACCAGAGCATTTGCCGTGAGTGCTACTATGGGATGGCTGTAACCGTTCTCCCGCATTATACGCATGGTTTCCGTGCCGTTTTGCTCGGGCATTAAAATATCCATAAAAACGATGTCATACACAAGACCTTGCTCAATTTTGCTTATTGCATTTTGTCCGCTTGAGCAGGTGTCTACGGAAATGCCGTAAAAAGCGAGCAAGCCCTTTGCAACGAACAAATTTGCGTCCACATCGTCAACAACAAGCACCTTGCCATAAGGCATAGGCTCAGGTATAAGCTTGAATTTCTCATCAGTCTGCCATGCATTTGACTCATAGTTTTGCAGCTTTTCGACTGTTTCTTCGCCCAATGCCTCAGAGGTACATATTTTCTGCGGGATAGTTACACGTGCGGTGGTACCCTTGCCCACTTCACTTTCAAAATCAATTTCACCGTTCATTATCTGCGCCAAACTGTATACTATCGGTATACCCAGCCCTGTGCCGCTGATGAAGTTATCCTCAGATTCGTAAAATCGAGAATATTCGCTGGTTTTCATGACTTCTATTTGACTCTCGTTCATGCCATACCCTGTATCTTCAATAATAACAACCAAGTCAATGTAGCCGGCATTTTCTTCACCGCGCACAAATGATAAGGAGACATAGCCTGATTCTGTATATTTAAATGCATTTGACATTAAATTATTTACTATCTGCCTGATACGCAGCGTATCGCCTATTAAACGGGTGGGTAGCTGCTCATCTACATTTACATGAAGACCGACAGTTTTATGCTCCATATATACAGTATGCATTTGCGTCACATTGCCTATCAGCTTTGCCACTTCATATTCCCTGTCAATAATAGGCATTTTCCCAGCTTCGATTTTTGAAAAGTCCAAAATATCATTGACGATATTGAGTAGCGTCTGTGCGGAATCATGAATTTTGCTAAGTGCTTCTTTCATATATTGCGATAAGGCAGAACTTCTGAGGCATATTTCAGATATACCCAAAACCGCCGTAATAGGCGTGCGGACTTCATGGCTCATACGAGCAAGGAATTTACTCTTTTCTTCGCTGGCTTTTTGAGCAACCTGTGAAAGTTCTTTTTGCCTGAGCATTTCCTCAGCGGAGTCAAGCAACGTGTTTATTGCAAGCACGGTTTCTTTGTGCTTGCCTTGATAACCGTCAGGGTCAATCCGAACGTCCATGTTGCCCTTTTTCCCCTCGTCTGTTACATTATTAATCTCATTAACAAGATGGGAAAATACATCGAGCGTTTTTGAAAATACCGTAGTTATTTCATCTGTGCCGTTTTGCAGATCCGGTTCAAAGTCGCCCCTGGCAACTTTGTCAGCCGCCTCCTCTATGACTTTAATGCGATTGGTAAATGTCCTAAGCATTGAAAACGCCATAAGAAAAGCCAAAACAAAAGCTGCCGCAAGAGATATTAGGGTAACCAGCGTAGAGTAATTTTGAATTTCTACAATTCTTTCCTCAGCCGCATCACGATTAACATTTATGAAATAGCGCAAAAACTGGAGAAAAATCTCTGCTGCACCTGTGTAGTCCATAACGTCACCCGCATCAAGGCTCATATTGCCGGACAAGAAGAAATTTTCACGGTAGACGTCATAAATGGTATCTATATGCGACATAACTTCGCCCATAATAAAAATACGGCTATCACCATAGGTCGCAACGATTATCGGGTCTGCTATAACGGACGCTTCATAGGATTCCTTTAAATCTGAAAGCCTTGTATGCAACGCGCTGAGGTTTTGCTCTGCTAAAAGCCACTCAGCCTCATTTGCGGACTCTGTCCAGCTGCGGCTTAAAAAAGTTTCGCGCAAAAGCCGTCTCAGCTCGATAAATTCCTGATGGAAGGTAAATAGTGTTTCCGAGCGTTCTGTCAAATAGTAAGAGTTGTGGTAATTAAGGCGGTCTATCTGTATGTCAAAATATGCGTCTATGCCGACTTGCGTGGTAAAAATAAGTATAACAATGGAAAACGAAGCGAACATCTTCGTTCTGATAGCGGCAGACTCAATCCTCTTGAATATATGCGCTACAACACCCGGTCTTGCATCACTGCGGATATGCTTTACAGCAATCAGCTTACAGACACCCGCCGCTGCAAGCAAAAACAGGGCAAGCAGTGAAGCCGACACAAACATATTGTGACGATAGGTTAGGTCGTCAATAATGCCATGTGTGCGTTCGTTTACCGTCTTGCGGAGTTCTTCGCTCAATATAGATATGGGACTATCAAGCTCCGCAACTTCCGCGCCAAACGCGGTCTCCAGGGCTTGCTGATAATATCCTGTGGTACGTAGAAGTATTGATTGCGCTTCAATCTGCCTGAGCAGGTTAAGCCTGCCCAAAATGTCAACGAGTGTGTTTATTTCACTGCTTTCGGCATTTAGGAGAATAAAATTCCCCAAAGCATTTCCAAACCTGTCGCGCTCCAGCTCCGCAAAATACGAATCATGCTGAGCTTCATTGCCGGTGATAACAAACATTCTTGACATTCTTGTCAGGATTTCTCCGCCGCGCTCTGCGTTATAGGAAGCGTTTATAAGTGCGTATTGCTGCTGATAAGCGTCAAGCTGCTCTCTTGCCGATGTGCGGGACAACACAGAGAAAACCAAGGCTGCACATGAAAAAACGAGCATTAACATACCAAAAATTTCCACTCGTCGGGGCATTGCGCTTTTGCCGACAAGAATCAGCAGTAAAACAGCCCCCAATGTCAGCAAAACAGAGACAACTATGGATAAATCTTCAAAAATTTCAGCTATGCGCCTATGCTCCAGAGCAGTTCCTGTGGTGCGCTCATATACTAAATCTCTTGCTTCATCGCTAAGAGGTCCCGCAGGAATACCTACAGCCTGAAGCTCAGGACCATGAGCTAATGCTATGGCTTCGTCAACATACCCGGCCTGCCGCAGACGAATTACCTCTTTGTGAATATCAAGCATTTGCATTCTCAGAGAAGTAACTTCATCAAAAATACGAATTTCATCTTCAGTAGCACCGTAGGCAGCAAAAGTTTCTATTGTTTTGCCGTATCTGTCAAGTTCCAGCTCATCAAAAAATGACCCGTAAGCCGACGCATTACCGGTTATGGCGTAGTATCGAGCAAGTCTCGTGAAAACTCCTCCCGCCACACTGGACTCGTAGATTGCGGAAATTATGGCATGTCTTTCTTCATATGCACGAGCAGATATATCGTTGGCTCTCATGGCAAATGCTGTAAAAACAATGCTTACACATATCAAGAGAATTAACACAGCCGTTAAAATGCTGACATACCTCTTTTTCATATTGCCACGCCTCCGACGATGAAATCACTTTACTGTTAGGGGGTTTACTCTATTACCCGTTAAGTTATAATCTAAAACTATTCAGGCAAGTGCTTGATTCTAACAGAATTTTCGTAATAAAGCAATCCTAAAAAGTTAATTATGCATGAATAATATCAACTTTGCAGCTTATCTGTATCATGCTCTACTATGATTTTTATACAACGATTGTAGTACAGAATATTACAGAATACGTTGTATGTAAAGAGGTTTTAATGATATACTGTTACGCATACTGATTTTTGCAAATCGCTGAAAGGGATGGTTATTATTATTATTATGTTGTCTGTAAAGTCGAAAGATTCTTGTTTGTTTGATGAGATTTCGCTTGGGGAGATTATGCTCAGGCTGGACCCGGGCGAGGGGCGGGTGCGCTCTGCTCGCAGCTTTAATGCATGGGAAGGCGGTGGTGAGTATAACGTGGCTCGCGGGCTCAGAAAATGCTTCTCGCTCCGCACGGCGGTTGTGACTGCACTTGCCGAAAACGAAGTTGGTTATCTTATTGAAGATTTTATACTTCAAGGAGGTGTTGACACACGCTTTTTAAAGTGGATGCCATATGACGGTATCGGCCGCGATGTAAGAAACGGCATTAACTTTACCGAACGTGGTTTTGGTGTGCGCGGGGCTGTAGGTGTCAGTGACAGGGCAAACTCTGCCGCATCTAAGCTAAAACCCGGAGATATAGACTGGGAACATATATTCGGTCAGTGCGGTGTCCGCTGGCTCCACACGGGCGGAATTTTCGCAGCACTTTCAGAAACTACTGCGCAAGTGGTTTTGGAAGCGGCAAAATGCGCGTCCAAGCACGGAACAATAATAAGCTATGACCTCAATTATCGCCCGTCTCTTTGGAAATCCATCGGAGGTAAAGAGAAGGCTCGTGAGGTCAACAGAGAGATTGCAAAATATGTTGATGTTATGATTGGAAATGAGGAGGACTTTACCGCTTGCCTGGGTCTCGAAATTGAGGGCAATTCGGAGAATTTGTCCGATTTGCACATTGATGGTTATAAAAAAATGATGGACGCTGCGGTGAAAGAATATCCGAACTTCAAAGTTATCGCAAGCACGCTCCGCACTGTAAAGTCTGCCACCATAAACAACTGGTCGGCTGTATGCCTTGCCGACGGGAAGGTTTATGAGGGTGAATGCCTTGAAAATTTAGAAGTTTTTGACCGTGTCGGCGGCGGTGACAGCTTTGCGTCCGGTCTGATTTATGGTCTTATAAATGGTTTTGATGTCAGTCGTGCTCTCAGTTACGGCATTTGTCACGGTGCACTCGCTATGACAACCCCCGGTGATACTTCAATGGCAAAACTCAGCGAAGTTGAAAATCTGATGAAAGGCGCAGGCGCACGTGTCGACAGGTAGGTGCTGTTACACCTACCTGCTCATCATCTCAAACTTAATCCCGAGAGAGTTTCCATACCCACTTTAAAAAAACTCAATCCACCGTAAATCAATCTCACAGCCGGGCAGAAAAACAAGCTCAACTTTCAAGTTTCCTGAAATTTTCTCGCCAAGGTCAAAAACAGCTTCACTGTAGTCAGACGCTCCGGGAATATCAATCATTGCTTTATACTCCATGTTATCTCCGGTGAAGCGAATTTGCATAGAGTTCTTCTCTCGAGTTGAACGCCGGCAAATCCTTACTCTCTCTACACCGCGCTCCGTAAAATCCATGTTTTCAAAGAGTATGGAGACGTTATTTCCGATGCTTTCTATTGCATCGTCTTTTACGACATATGAATCGCCGTATATGCCGTCGTTTTCAGCTGCATTTAAGCGCGTAAGCCCTTTGCTGAGAGACTTAAACTCAAAGCCCTTAATATGTACTTTGAGCCTAAAGATAAAGCAGAGCGTAGTAACACCGCGCAAACGCCTCGGAAGCTTCACAGGCACGTCTTGATAAGTGTTCCATATCATTCCCTTGTCATAAAGAACTGTCGTAAGCTTTTCTCCGCCGCTTTCAGGCATACCTTCCCATATTTCAAACTCAAAAGGCTCACTTGTCAGTGTGAAAATAGGCACATTCAGCTCGTCTGAGCCGAAGCTTCCGAAATCAAGGTCACTAAATCCGACATGGCTTTCCTCTTCTCTTGATGTTGCGATACCACGCTCATTTCCGTTGGTTAGTTTAATGTTGCTGAGATTAGATATTGCACCCGCTACAAAGGAATACGGGTCAACAAACGCTCTGCCCAGACCTTTTAACTCCATTGACCTTTGAGAGATTACGGTATCATGTTCCTTACCATTTTTTGCAGAGCATCTTATCCACACTTCGCCATCACCGCGAGGCACCAGCGTTGCACGTCTTTTATCATCTGAACAGGTAAGCTCACCGAGCGGGCTGTCCGCCCCCGCTGCGTTTGTTAATCTCCAGCGAATATCGTCGTGAGTTGCATTTTTTGGGAAAATTTTCGCCTCAAAATCATTACCGTTTTGCACTATCTCGATTTTACGGACCGGAACATCATCACTGCAGACCTTTGCGGTGACTTTGGGCGTTTTATCTCCTGTTTGCTCTACAATTGCGAGCAATCGCCCTCCGAACAGGCGTTTATTATCGGTTTTGTACTGCTCAAAATCTGTCGAATCACCGTTATCCATCGCAAGAAGTGTTCCGTCTTTGACGCTGATGTGTACGCGGTTGTTTGCGTTTTCCACTATATTTTTATTTTTGTCTAAAGCAGTTATAGAGACGAAATGGAGCTGCCCGTAAGCCTCTGTAGAAATCAGAAGTTTTGCCATTTCTCCAAAAGATGAGCGCGTCGTTTCTGTCAAAATATTGCCGTCTTTATCATAACCTACAGCCCGTAATTCACCTTTTTCATAAGAAACCTTCCGGTCGGCGATGAGACGGCCGTTTAAATCTGTTTTACCCAGGCTTTTGTCATTTAAGAATAACTCAACGCTGTGTGCATTTGTTGCCACACGAACATCTATAATCTGCCCGGGCGAGAAATCCCAGTACGGAAATATATGCAAAACAGGTTCATCTACCCATGCCGCTTTGTGGATGTAAAATGAATCTTTCGGAAAACCTGCTGTATCAATCTGCCCGAAGTATGAGTTCTTTGTATGATACGGCGTTGGTTCGCCTATATAATCAAAACCGGACCACAGAAATTGACCGAGAGAAAACTCGGTGTTTTTGTCGGTGAGAGCGCAAATCTCAGCAGTCTCTGCGCCCCAACTTGTAGAGCAGTTTCCAAGTGATGAACACTGCAAATCATCGTCAGCAAGCATTGACTGTGAAAGCGGGAAGCGGTAGATATTACGGCTTTGTATTGTAGAGGCGGTTTCTCCACCGTAGATTATCCAATCCGGATATTTTTTATGGTGATCTTCATATAGATACTCAGCATAATTATATCCGACCAGCTTTATTATATCTGCACATTTTTGCGTATTCTCCCATGCCATATAATTTGAGGAAAAAGTGACATATGCATTACGCATATGGTCATGTTTCTCTACATTTTCAATCAGCCTGCGCATAATTTCTCCGCCGCGCTCCGCACTTGCGTGTGTGTCATATATCTCATTTCCGATGCTCCACATTATGACAGACGGAGAGTTGCGGTCACGACGAATCCACGCCGCTATGTCGTCTTCGACACACTTATCAAAAAATCTTGCATAGTCGTACTTAGTTTTTGGATGCTCCCACATATCAGTGAGTTCGCTCATGACAAGAAATCCCATCTCGTCAGCAAGCTCCATAAAAGCCGCCGAAGGGGGATTATGAGCTGTCCGCAAAGCGTTTACGCCCATCTCTCTAAGAACGTCAAATTGTCTGCGAATTGCCTCTTTGTGTGTTGCAGCACCCAGCGCACCCAAGTCATGGTGCATACATACGCCCTTTAACTTTACGTGTCTGCCATTGAGGAAAAATCCCCTGTCGGTCGTAAACTCGATTTCACGAAACCCAAAACGGGTAAACACAACGTCAACAACCTCACCTTTAACCGATAACTCGCTGCGGAGTGTATAAAGATGTGGGTTATCAATATCCCATGCTATAATCTCACTGTCCTCATTCGGAAGTTCGTGGCGAATCTCATATTCTTGTCCATTAGTCTCTACTTCGGTTTCCACATGATAATTCCAGTGTCCGTCTATCTTGGAGGTGCTGATGTAGATACTGTTTGTTACTATATGGCAGGAGTTTTTGACAATGAGCGATACATCTCGATAAATGCCCGCGCCACTGTACCAGCGAGAGTTTGGAGACTGATGATTCACTTCCAAAACGAGCTCGTTTTCAATGTCGCGCTCGACATATTCCGTTATGTCGAACTTAAAAGGAGTATATCCGTTTTTCCATTCTCCGACTAAATTTCCGTTTATACGCAGCGTTGAGTCCATATATACGCCGTCAAAACATAGTATAAGCTTTTGTCCTTCTTTCAAAAAAGCTGCATCTAATTTGCGCTTATAGACACCCACTCCGTCTGCATAGAGGTTATTCGTATCATAAATTAACCAATCATGCGGCAACGAAACAGGCGCAAACTCCGGCGACTGCTTTTCGTCGGTTTTTAAGGCAAACTCCCAACCATCGTTTATAAGTATATGCACGTATGCAACCTCCCTGTATATAGTCATGGGTGATGCTAAAGATTGTATAAGGGAAGCGGTGTATTGTCAAGGTTCTGTTTGACTGTTTTATTTTACAGGACAGCCTAAAGTTAAAATTAGCTTCTTAGGAGGAGCAAATTAGCGAATCACGGCGAAATATCGAAAAAGTACTCGCTTGTTTGAGCGAAGCGAGTTTGCGAGTACTCGATATGAGTCGATGA
>Ga0209755_10006931_pt1 | contig 12402 bp, 8 predicted proteins | sample TergutCo191P1_FD_187301 | JGI IMG/M metagenome (GOLD analysis project Ga0209755, IMG submission 187301) | Cornitermes sp. P1 segment gut microbial communities from Petit-Saut dam, French Guiana - Co191P1 (SPAdes) (version 2) | ecosystem: Host-associated > Arthropoda: Insects > Digestive system >... | reverse complement strand
AAATTTACTGATGGTAACAGTGGATTGGGAGGTATTCATTGTGGAAATAATGAGATGGGAAAACTGCAAATCCATGTATCTTTATAAATCTGACGACTGGGGGACCCCTGCTTTAGTAGGAACATGGGAAATGGGAAGGCTGCTGGCCACTGCATCCATTCAACAACCCTGCCCACCCACAGGTTGCTAGACATGCCACACAACCTGAATGAAAGTCCCCCCTCCCCAGGCTCTGTTGCAGGACAAACACAAACACAATTCAGACAAACAGTCACACAACCATACATACAGCACACAAAGCACTGCCAGTCTAGCATTGAGGGAACATTATCATTTCTGCTCTGCATGCCAGCTTCATGCCTGAAAAGTTGCAATACACTGCGCAAGGAGCTGCGTGCCTCGCACGTCCACACTCAAAACTGACAGGAACTGTGGACAGAAGAAAACAAGTAATTGAGAAACAACTATAACAAATCATGAAAAAAATACATACAAAAAATAAATTCTATTTTTTTTTTTGTTGTTATAACTTTTAGAACTACACTTTCATTTTGCAACTATTTTTAAAAAATTTCATTTTAAACCTACTATTACTCAACTACACTGAAATACTCAATTTATAAATTTTCAGTTTTCTTAAACAATTTCTTCCTTCACTTTCCTCAAAACAGCACAATTTCAAACAATTTCTTTAAAACATGTTCATTTTAAATTTTCTATTACTCATAGATACTGAAAAGAAATACTCAATTTGTAACTTCTCAGTTTTCTTATAAAATTTCTTCCTTCACTTTCCTTAAAACAGCATTACTTGAAACTCTCATTTCCATTTGATTCTCCATTTATACAACGCTCTGACATAATTAGAATCATAGAACTTTGGTCTGGAAATACTATAAAGGTGTCTCAGGTGTTCTTCTGACACTGCGAATGTTGATGGACTTGTTTTTGCTTTCTGGTGCATACTCACTGTATGGTACATGACAATGCATCTCCACTGTATGCCTATTCTTCTTGTAGAAGTTTTTACGTAACTAAATTCTGTCAAACATCTCTGTAATGTAATCACAAGATTAGGCATACTAGTGAGTATATGGGGGACATATTTTGGGTCATCTAGTGCTTTGGTATTTTTTGCCTTACTATGCTTGCAAATTTAAAAAAGGTGATTTCAAAAACTAGACACTCATCATTGCTCTTGGATATACCCCAACAAACACCCTAGGTATGAAATTATGACACACAGTACAAACAATAAGACCAGTCATGTTTCTTTTCCAATTGTCAACAGCGATAAGTGCTGGAGATATTGGTTTTCATAAATATGACAATTTATAACATCTTCCCATCAGAAAATTCAACTTATGGACAGGTGGCAAATGGTTATACGTCCAGTATAATCCTTTGAAAATGTTGTTATATTCTCTAGGGGAAGCACCTGGCACTCAGCAGCATGTTCAATGAAAGTTGTGCACACTCAAGCAATTAATTTGCTGAAACACAATAATGTTTGCTTACTGAGAATTGTAACATGTTACCTTTGTATTGCCGGTGATACAAACTGTTCCTACATAGTTTAAGGATATGATAAATGTCCCTGCAACCCATAGTTATGAAGTGAATACCTCCCATTCTTTTTCTGTCAGAAGAGTTTGAAATGTTCTACTCCTCAGTATTTATACTGAGTACCAGCAGGGGTAAGGAAGTTCCAGGTGTGAAACTAATCACTGTATCTTAGCAGAGGTCACTTTGATCTTCACCTTTATCCAGTCTCTAACATAACACAACCCAACAATATGTAGGCAATATTCAAGACCATAACATGATGTGCCACTGCAGTAATTATAATGTGAATGTGTGTATGCAAGTGTGTAATGGGTGGCAGTATAGCAGTATATTAGTAGTAGCAGTAGTAGTAGTAAGTAGTAGTAGTACTAGTAGTAGTCACCATGATGACAGAACCTGAATTATTAGCGGGTGATGCCCAGGTGCACCCCCTGGCGCTCGCCTGACAAGTGGCGCCAACTCCAATCAGCAATTACTTCCTGTAATTCTGCTGCGAGGGGAACAAGCAGACGCATAGAAAAGTTACACAAAAAAAACACAGGTTAAAAATACTTGTCAGCAACTGGCGTAAAACTATAAGCCACATCAAATACACTTACTTTAAAGTCTGTCCTTTGGAATTAAGAAACATATAGCTGATACAGTAAACTATGTTGCTCATTAAAACCAATCTAAAAAACAAAGAAAGCTTACACTATTATGCCATCCTATAATGGCTGTGGCCTGTATACATTTCTTTACAAATTACAAGAATTATGTGTTAACACTGACATTTTCTCTTTCCCCCCCCCTTCTTAATAAATGGAATCTTACGCCACTCTGACAACATTTTGATCAAAGTTACCGCACACTCAGTAAAATCCAAATAGCTTTAAATTAACAATCCAAACACAGTGATGTACATATATTTTTCTGCAGCAACATTTTCTGCAAGTTTTCAGAATATTTTTTAAATATTATCAGCTACTATGATTCTAACAGGAACCTTGATCTTATGCCCTATTACAAATGTTGAGACAAGCAGAGCATGTAATTATCATGCACACATGAACACATACACATTGGTCCCACATGTACACTCGGCAGTCAGCCACTCTCACCCACATGTAGAAATGCTCGCTTGCTCCCACTATGAGCAGTACCAGTCACGACAGCTACTCAGTATACCTCTTTATTTTAACCCACTGTCATAACTGGCTTACAAGAATCAGTGAGTCAGAGCAACAACATTGCCAGCTTGTACTATCCACTTTGAGTGCTATGAAAAAAAATTCTGATACATATAAAATTACTGAAAGTGACATCTATGCACTTAATATGGACCTCCAAAAGTGTATGTCACAATAAATTCTGTCTATAAAAATAAATAAATACGTAAATAAATAAACGAGGCAAAGAAGGTGAAAATTGGCAGAACCTGTCATTCATGTTGCCAACAATTTTATAATGTAAGACATTAAATTAGTAACTGCACAAGCACAAGAAATAAATATGAGCATTTTTTTGATGCCAGCAATATTGGTCTCATAACCCAACCACACATATCACTCTACATTCATGCACTGCAGTAACAGGCGGACAGCCTGAGTGGTTATTCATGGCTAGAATTTCATACTGTGATGGTCCGTATAGTGAACTGTTGTGCAAATATATCCATTACATTAGAAAATAAGAAAACCACAGTCTCAAGAATCATCACATATGCTGTACAAAGAAAATATTACGATTGTGTTGTGTGAATGTAAACCACTACAGGCCCTTTAAAATAAAAAGGATCACAAATACTGTCCCTCCTTCAAAGGCTACAACCACCTCCTTGCCATGATTAATCACAAATGCAGAGTACAGACCAGGCAGGGTGAGATTAGGTTATGTAGGAAACAATGAGTGAATTTTAATAAATTAGTGAAATACCTCGTAAACAATAAAGTGTAAATATACTGTAAGTCAGACAAAGCTGTGCATTTTGAAAGTTTAAGTCTCATCTCACTCAAGCAAAGAAGCCCCCAAGTTAGACACCTTGCCTGGTTGAGAGCTGTGTGCAAGGCTGCCCGCCCACAAAACAGCCGAGCAAGCGGCCGACTACGACCAGTCGTCCTAAAGCCTACCTGATGGCTGCAATGTGGGGGTATAGGTGAAAGTGTGGGGCTCACTGGTCTTGCCACTTGACACCACCAGAAGCCTTACTGTGACCGGCTCTATTATGTCCAACCGCCGGTATGGAGGCACAACACACACCAAATGAGTCTGCAACAATATACACCATGAAATAAATACCAAACGTTTTACCCCACTTTCAAGTATGCATGTTTCTAAACAAGATCTTTGTTCTTATGCATACTTCACCACTCTTCATGTTGCCTTGCAACACAAAATACCTGCTATTCACAGAACCAATCAACAGTTACAGTACTACACTGCAGATATACATTAAAACTTGCTGTGTATTTATTACACACACTATAAAAAATAATGTTATAAAACTTCATCAGTTTAATGAAATATACAGTCTATTTTTTGTACCAATTTCCTTTATTCTATACCCTGCTATTTTAAAAATATTTATAGTGTTCAAAAGAAGTTCCATTTGAAGTAAGGATAACCATTGGACCAAGGAAGGAGAAAATTTAATTCACCTGGTCAAACAACACATCTTAACCATCTACGAGATATTATTTTAACAGACAAGGAAATGTGAAAATGTTTGTCATGAATACCTTCACTGATACAGGCATGCACACTGCTTTACTGTTTCTTGTTTTATACAGCCACTGTGGAATGTCATGACATACATTCTAGCCAAGCAACAGCATCACACTAACTATACAGTGGTAGCAAAAGGTCTGAAACTCAAGTGTGTATCTGAAGTTTCATACTCTTCTAATACAGCAATATTCAGGTACTGCTGACATTACTTTCACTAATATTAATGTTACAAGTAAAAACAGACATGTGGAATTTTTAAGTGCATTTACAAAAGTGTGAAAAGTGACAACTAACTTCGTCCTGTCTACCTGGAACAACTCAGCTCTCACTGGAGAGATTTTCATAAAAACTTATATTTGAGCATTTTTTGGAAATCAGTCCAGAAAACTCAAATTTCATTAAAATCTGACAAGAGTAATGCATACCAAACATCATGAACTATGTACATTTATGATATTATCTCAATGAATTCTTCTTACAATGAGAAATGTTTTAGATGAAAGTTGTATAGAAAATCAAAACACACATTTTGTGTTCAGTAACACTTTCCTGAAAAAGTGCCATTTATGAGAAAATGTGGTAAAAATGGTGGAGCCACACAGGCCACAGGTGAGAATATAGTGCAGTGCATACTCTTCTGCATGCTGGATAATGAAGGCCACAAACACACACCCAGAATATGCAATACTTTTTGCTTTTTGATTGCTACGTTGGTTACGTGAAAATGCCTCAGTGTTATTACTTTATATGTATATTGCCTGTCTTTGTTTTCCTTTCTACATATCTTGAATAAACTCAGAACACTTAAGATTTACACAGCTCAAATGATTTGAAATCTTTGAATATACCCTAAACACAAACACAAACACAAACACAAACACACACACACACACACTCACAACAAAACTGGTCGCCAAAAGCATTTTCTTGAGAAAACCTAATTTCTACAGCTCAAATGGCCTTCCCCATATATGTATATTTCTGCTCTCCTCTTGTCAATTAGTGTACTTGTGCCAGTAATACTCGACTGAAATTTCAACAGCCACTGAATGCACAATTATTTATTTCTTGACAGCCTTCACATAAACACTCATGTGCTGCACAAAAAGCAATGCATGTGATCAATATTCCCAACACCAACCATTAAAACAGCAGAACAGTACAATCATTAATGAAAACAAAACAAAGTAGAGTCACACAGACAATGCACAAACAATGAATATTGTTTCATCACTCAACAATGAACAAAAAAAAAAAAAAAAACTTAAGCCAAACTTATGTTTTAATTCTATCTTAATGTCCTTTCACCTCAAACTACTGACCTCATGTCAAGGACCTGTAGTATTATCTATTTATTTCACTGCACACAGTTTTAAGACTGAAAGTGATGAAACAGCAATACAGATGAAAATACTAGCTTTGTGTTTTCTGTCAAATGAAAGGAAAGTTAGCATTCAAGGCATAACATTCCCACAGCACTCACCTGTCTTGAATGTATACTCTCTAGTCTGATAGCTACTTATTGTTTTGGAGAAACCTAGTGTACCATCTTCTACCTTGATGGTACTGGAGTAGGGTCCCTGAAACATTAATACCTAGCCCTAATACAACCTTGCATCACATCCCACAGAGCAGTAATCTTGACAGCTGGTGATGCAATGGTAGTATGAACAGAATTATGAAGCATGTCACAATACATTCAAGTGTGGCTGCAAATGTGCTGTATATACACTGCAAGCCCCCTCATATGATAGTCCACATGCCTGTTGGAGAAATTCCTTATCTGGCTGTACAGACTCTTCCCAAGGTGTCTCCAACAATGCATCACCATCCTGGAACACTACTTGTGTATCTTTCAGGAAGTTCTTGCCCAGAACAAACAGTTCCATTCCCCCTGTACAAGGACATGCTGACAAAGACTTCTTGCAGATCTCCGGCACACCTGGTGGTTGAGCTGTGGATATAACAAGAGCACTGAACTGCACAGCTCCCTGTTTATCTGATCACATGGCATTTTTTTTAACTGTCCTCCCCCATTCGGTGACCAGTGTGCAGTGAATCATTTTCACATGCAGAAGTCCAACAACACATAGTCATTGTGACAATAACTGAACAACCTGAATAATTACAAAACAGTATCTGGCTCATTGCCATTTGCATTCCTTGTTGAAGATTATCATGATAAAAGCTGCATATTTTTCAAAGACATAAAACTTCAGGATCTGTACTGAATGTTTACACTGGAATACCTCAGTAGTCAATGTGGTCATCATCATAAATTATGACTAATGTCTGTGAACCATACCTCTTACCTTATTAATCTCTGACTTCTACTAAATGGCAGGATCCCCCCACTGCTCCCAATTCATCCTCTACCTTTATCCCAGCACTTGGACTTCACTGAGCTAAAGGGAAATGTTGCTCTAGTCAAGGGGTTGACAGGTAGGTCACATTGAGTTGCATCAAATTAAGCTGGGAAGCTGGATCAGGTTCTAAGAGTTAACATGAAGAGGAGCATAGGAACCTGCCATTTTGTTCTTTCAGAATAATTTGGATGGTTTATTATGTTGATGAATCTGGGAGGTTGACAGGGTATTTTGCAATGTCTGTTACAAGGGTAACAGTAGGACTGAATGTATACAGTTTGAAATAATGTTCTTTTCCTTATTTACACTAAATATATTGATTTTTATACTACATTAGTATAAAACCTATTAATTTTCAATGGTAGTGTTGGCTGTTCAGATGTTTGCACACGTGTTTTAAGCGTTCTACTATTTCTTCGATACACAAATTAGAAAACATTTTGAAGAACCATTACAAGTTTTAAGTCACTTAAAAAAAATATTCCCTGTAAATTCACATACATTTTGTAAAGAAGTGCCTGCACTGTATTATTAATTACTTTAACTGCATTGTTGCAATGTAATTACATTTATTCAAATATGGAACCAGGAAGTGAATAAATATCCTCTCTTGGTTTATCAAATCAAATCCTGTAAGCCAGTTTTCAGGGTGCCAGAATAACCCACATATTCAAAATATCATTGTGGCCAAAATATTCAAGAGACTGAAGTCGGCTGGGCTGAATTAAACCCTGATATTTTCTCTAAAATCAATAAGTTTCTTGCAGCAAGACCAGAACAAAGCTCATAATATGTCAAACTAACCCCGATGATTTAGTCATGAATAAGAAAATTTTACATTACTTTCTGTACAGCCCTTTGAAGAGCCATGAGTCAAACTCAATTCAATAACAAGTTAAATAGCACCCTTATACTCTGTGACCCTTCAACATTGCCACCTACTGTGCAAAACTACCTCCCAAGTATATGAAAAAATAAGATCATCATCAATGTTGTATGCTACATGATATATCAAAAAAAGAAAAATGCACATACATCCATACACCATCAGCTTTTATGTACCAGATTACACATTGTATGCATACTGGCAAAACTCGCTCACTGTAGGTATTTTATTGGGTATTCTTGTCAGTTGTTACACGAGACAAAGACACATCACTAGGTCATCTACCAATGACAACAAACATCTCACTGAACCTCCCTCTCCCCCTTCTTTAATAAATGAGAGACAAGGATTCATGAGTATTCCTGGTAACAAAGGGATGGTCTTCCAAAATCAGTACTATTTCAAATGTTACAGGCAAACTGCACATTTGTGCATGTACCTTGGTATACACTTAGTCACCCTGTCTTTGACTAAACAATATAGATTAGAAATAAAACTAGCAATTAAATTAAAAGTACGCAATAAAATGCTGTAAGCCACTGAAACTACAAGAATCATCAATGTAGCAGAAGCAGACCCTACTTACTACAGACAATAGGTTGAGAGGTCGTTTGCAAGATCTCAATGGTATCATCCGGGTGTGTGATTGCGGTACGGAACACCATGCGGCACCGTGTCGATTTCTTCTTGTTACGTGATCCTGACTGATCTGGAAACCTGTGCTCTACATCCACATTACGTTCTTTCAAGATACCAACACAATCACACCTGTAAAAACAATTTTTTTGTTTGTTTTAGGTTTTATAGGAACATCCCTGGAATTTACACAAAAGAGGTGTGTACCTATAGAGGGCATTCACACTGTTGCACACTGCAACAATATTATTCACACTACATTTTACAATTCACTAATCTAGGGCATGAAATATGCATGGTGGTGACACACACTAACTCCATGGTAAAGGGTCTTCTTCAACATTTGACATAACCCAATCATTGTGTTCAAAGCAATGTGTAATGGACTCTACCCTGATTCAGGCGAATTCAGCTCACATGCTCACAATCTATTTCTCCAAAACCCACTGTTAATATTATCCTCTTGTATTCACACCTTGACCTATGAAAAGGTACCCTGATTCAGGTGAATTCAGCTCACACGCTTACAATCTACTTCTCCAAAATCCACTGTTAATATTATCCTCTTGTATCCACACCTTGACCTATGAAAAGGACTCTCCTCAAAACATTTTTAACTAAAAATTTAGCATGAGTTACTGACTTTCTCCAATAGTACTATGCCAAGTATAGAAATTGTGAAGCTTCTTCATGTATACTGTCTTCATTTTTCCATACCCTACATCCCCTGTAACCATTTAGCCCCTCTATCACAACCTCTGTTACATGCTGAAACTGGAAGACTGACCCAGCACCCAAGTGTCCAAACATTTAATAAACTTGACACCTTGACCTATGAAAAAGTCTCTCCTCCAAACATTTTTAACTAAAAATTTAGCATGAGTTACTGACTTTCTCCAATAGTACTATGCCAAGTATAGAAATTATGAAGCTTCTCCATGTATACTGTCTTCATTTTTCCATACCCTACATCCCCTACAACCATTTAGCCCCTCTATCACAACCTCTGTTCCATGCTGAAACTGGAAGACTGACCCAGCACCCAAGTGTCCAAACATTTAATAAACTATAGTAGTCACACTCCTCATACTTCTCCCCTTTTTGTTTCAGAGTTAAAAACTATGTAAAACACTGGAAAAAGTTTTGTAACTACATCAGCCATATGAAATTCTCCTTCAAACAACAGATGGCATTTCATAAAAATACCACTTTACTTACGTTATAACCATGTCCTTTGCAGCGTCAAAGTCCACTTCAATGACAATGGTGCCATCAATCTTTCTCTCCATGCATGGTGTCGAGTTCTTACCACTAACACGGCATGCTTGGTAAAACATGTGTGGAGCAACACGTCCCACATCTGTTCCAATGAAAACTTGCAATGTGGCTGGCTTATTGTAGCCCACTAACTGATAAAACAAAAGACAAACAGCACAAAATTCACAACTGTAACAGACATTAACAATGAAAGGTAAATCTGTTTCCCTAATAAACAAAATTCCTTTCCATCCTTCCACTACATGGTCTCTGAAGTGGTCTCTTCCCATCACCTTTTCCATCCACTACTGCATTATGAATTCCTTCTTCCATCTATGATTCATATCCCAACTATCTCACCTTAATTACCTTAAAAGGAGGGAAAAACAAATTTCTAAAAATCTATAGGCCATCTCACACTTCCAGGTATCAAAAGGGTGACAAGAAACAAATTCCATTTTGAGGACCCAAAATATTAGGTAGTAGCATGTGCAGTTTAGTCACCTGGGTGACCTGGTGCTCAGGATTTGTTCACCCCTGCTCAAAGGTGTATCCAGACTACTTGTGCTCATTCCTGCACCCACACTCATATCACTAGTAGCAAATGCAGCTGGCTGTTTACAGACTATTTGTATAGTGGCCTGAAATCAACAGCTGCACCACAACTCAGTGACTCACTCTTTGAAGTACTTCCTCAGTGTTAAGCCACTTGGCCTTGGGTTTGTAAAACAGACCACATTTACAGACACATAATAGTGTCAGCAAAAGCTTAAGCCCAAACACCAGCAGTCTTGAGACACATCAGCAAAACTGCAAGAATCTCAATCTTATACCTTGGAAAAGTTTGCTGATTACAATCAATCATTACCTTCACAATTGGGAAACCATTTCCACTACGGTCCTTGACTGCACCACGGCTGCCTTCTGTCTGATACCGAGCCCGGTGTTGCTGTTCTGGCTGGCACAGAATTTGCAAATGTGTCTTGCCATCCCGGCTCATCCCTGGTAACTGTGAAGCCAAGGAAACTCCTGCAGATCTTCTGTTCACTATGGCCTGTGGCCGGCCTGGTGTACGAGGCACTACAGCTGGAGCTGTCTCTGCATGACCAACAGCATCTCCAGCCTTTGGTGCCAACCTGACACAAAATATGATGTACGAATTCAGAACTCCCTGGCAGAATACCGTACATAAGCATACTTCTGAGCAGTTCATTTTCAGGTACACTACTGTTTTCAGCTTCAAGAAATACATAGTTTCGGATATGTATAAGATGATCATTAAAGCCAATTAGATAATGATTTGCATGATATCCACAGCTAATTTAAGAGGATAAGTCCCACTTCATTTTGAGAGCCACAGGCAACATGCACATGTAATATGCAAAAAATGCATTCTGTAGTAGGCCCATAAAATTGAATACAGTATGTAGGTGTGTTATGTGGAAACATTTAAGTGCATACAGTTTGACTATGTATGTCCATCCCACAGAATGTAACAGTTATTAGTTATCTCTCTAAAACACATTTTGATAACATTACAAATACCAAATAGAATTGGAATCTAAGTGCAAAATGGACAACATGGACTATTATAAAGAGCTAACCATATCTTTAAAAACACTTAAATTACTATTCAGTACATTAAAAAGAATGTTTCAGATAAAAACTTGCTTAAGAACGTATATCTCAGATTTGCCACCCACACAATTTCATTATCTACACTTTGCACATGCCCAATGTTGGCTACACCTGAAACAACACACAGAACCAGAAATATAGCAGAAAAGCAAAATTTATAGTGGATACAGTTTTCTCATTCAACAGGCCATAATGCAAAAGGAAAAACTGGGAGACTATTACTGTCTCCATCATCAAAATCTGATGTTAACTAATAACACAAGTTTGCCAGATGGGTGTGCATGTTTGTGAAACCGGTCTTCCTGGTAAAACTATCCAAAGGCCAAAGGGATAGCAGTGGAGTCTAGTAGCACGTTATCACACAATCTGCCAAAGTCAGTGCTGATTAATGTGGATGTGACAGCAACGGCAATGAAACAATCACTGATTCTGCAGCTAAATAAACTCATTGCTGTTTTAACTTGTACTGTGGAAAGATGTCCACTTATATATACATATATGTACAAGAATTAAGGCTGTATCTGTGTGAAACAAACCCTCCTGTTTCTTCCCCTCTCTTATCCCTTCTATTCATTGTTTCTGGAAAACTGAAGTTGTCATTTGCATCATCAGACTCCAGTTTGATCTCCAGTTTCTTGCGCTTGACTTCAGAATGCTCATTTAACCAGGAAACCTGCAAATAACAAATCAAAGGGACCAACTGTGTACTCAACAGTAATGACAAAATTATGGATAGAGGAAGGGGTGTAGCAAAGCATATGACCACCACTATGAACTCGATACAACATGAAGTCCATTGATTATGTCAACAGGTTAGAAAATTTCACAAAGCTTTCACCACCCAGTCATGCTGAAAATAATATAAAGGGTTTGCAGAGCCAAGTGAAAGCACAGTACATCACAACTCAATCACAAACTATTACAGGGAGATTAAAGAATCCTTCTACTACACTGGCTTCATATATCATAAAACTACCAAAGTAATTAGAAAGTCTAAATTGTATGGTGGCACCAGAAAACATTTTTAACGGTGTTGAAGAATAAAAATTATGAGTGGGTGCTGATAAGTCCTTAGCCCGACCAGGAAGGAAACAAGCTACAGTGACCAAACTCGGGATTTATTTAACATGCATCCAACAAAGCTCAATACACTTCTTAGCCCATTGCTCTAACTTTTGCAAGCCACTCAAAAAAAAAAAAATTCAGAAGGTTGTACGTCCAACCAGGTCTCCACAGCAGCAATGACCTCCGCGACGGACAAAAAGTGGCGACCTTTCAATTTTTTTTTAGTCAAGGGGACAGGTGGTAGCCCGACACGGCCAGATCCAAGAATAGGATGGGTGATCA
>Ga0209755_10006930_pt1 | contig 12404 bp, 10 predicted proteins | sample TergutCo191P1_FD_187301 | JGI IMG/M metagenome (GOLD analysis project Ga0209755, IMG submission 187301) | Cornitermes sp. P1 segment gut microbial communities from Petit-Saut dam, French Guiana - Co191P1 (SPAdes) (version 2) | ecosystem: Host-associated > Arthropoda: Insects > Digestive system... | reverse complement strand
TTCGCAAGTGCGATAATGAGCCCTTCCAGAATGTGAGCGCGTTCCTCGGCTTTACGTAAATCGTAGCGGGTACGGCGCGTTACAACATCGACACGGTGTTCCACAAAGTAGTGGACTAATTCTCTCAATGTGAGTAACTGCGGCTTACCGCCGACAAGCGCTAAATTGATGATGCCAAAAGTTGTCTGCAGCTGAGTATTGGAAAAAAGCTGATTTAAAATGACTTTTAAAATTGCGCCTTTTTTTAATTCGATAACAATGCGGATACCGTCTCGGTCTGATTCGTCGTTTGCGTTTGCTATGCCGTCGATTACTTTATCGCGCATAAGCTGACCGATCTTTTCAAGGAGAAGGGCTTTATTCACATTGTAAGGAATCTCTGTAAAGATGATTTTTTCTTTACCTTGTTTTGTTGTTTCGACATTGAACTTTCCGCGAACCATGAGTTTTCCGCGCCCTGTTTTGTAAGCGTCCTTAATGCCTTGTCTTCCAAAAATTATACCGCCTGTGGGAAAGTCGGGACCCTGAACAAGTTTCATTAATTCTTCGTTTGTTATACCTGGGTTATCGATAATGGCGTAGATTGCTTCGCAGATTTCAAGCAGGTTGTGGGGAGCCATATTCGTTGCCATACCGACAGCGATACCACTTGAACCGTTTATTAAAAGGTTAGGAATAGCGGATGGAAGGACGGTCGGCTCCATGAAAGATTCGTCATAGTTGGGTGCAAAGTCTACAGTTTCTTTTTGGAGATCGGCAAGCATTTCATCGCCGATTTTAGAAATCTTTGCTTCGGTGTAGCGCATGGCTGCGGGCGGGTCATCGTCGATTGAGCCGAAGTTTCCTTGCCCCTTAACAATTGTATAGCGGAGTGAAAAATCCTGGGCAAGACGAACAAGAGCGTCATAAATTGACATATCGCCGTGCGGGTGGTATTTACCCATGGTTTCACCGACGATAAGAGCGCTCTTTTTTGTCGCTCCGCCGGGACGCAAGCCAAGTGAGTCCATGGCATAGAGGAGACGGCGGTGAACCGGTTTTAGCCCGTCCCTTACATCGGGCAAGGCTCGGCTTACTATGACCGACATTGCATAATTGAGATAATCTGTTTTTACTTCGTCTTCTATCGCTATGGGAATTACCTTGCCTAAAGGCTCGTTCATTGGTAATTCGCCGGTTGTATCGGTCTTTGCCACTTTTAATCCTCTGTGCATTATATAATTTTTAGGTATTTTAGTCAAAAGGCAGAGGTTTTTTCTCTGTCTGCGATTGTCTGCTCAAGTTTTTTTAGTTTTTCTTTAAAAGCTTCATCTTTAATCTCTTCGATGCTTTTATTGTTCAATTTTTCTTCACTTTTTTCCAAATCCTCATTTGCGTCTTTGTGCTGAGAATCTGCGGTTCTATGTGTGAGGTCTTCTTTAACGAGCTGTTGTTCACCGCTGCTCAGCTTTAATGCTATTCCTGAAATATTCATATCGGGAAAACGATAACGAAAATCATAAAGCAGTTTTTCCTGTTTTGCCTGCAGAATTTGTTTCCAGCCGGGATGATCAGCTTCGATTAACAATATGCCGTTCTCGAGGTCTTTTATCCGGGAATGATCTCCGGCTGCGGCTATTTTGTTTTTTTCGGTTATATCAGTCCAGGAATCAAAGAGCTTTGATACTCCCTGGGCTTTTTTCATAAAGCCTTCGTCAAATAACGCTGAAAGAATGCTTCCTGCCGTTTTCATGATTGTTTTTCCAGTGTCCCCTCTTTAACATTATACACAAGTGTGTCTTCCTTTTGGTAGCGCTGATACGGCTCTTCAGGTAAAAATGTGTAAAAGGCCTGATCGTAGGCGGGCAGAACCGAAAGAAAACGGCGGCGTTTTTCTCCGTCCATCTCTAAAAGCACGTCGTCGAGTAAAATAATCGGCTGCTGCTGCGTCTCTGCAGAATAACGGCACGCCTGTGCTGCCCTTAAAAGCAGCGCTAAAAGTCTGCGTTGTCCTGTAGATGCGTTTCCTGTAAAATCTCTGCCGTTATGTGCAAATTGATACTTGTCGCGGTGCGGTCCTGTAAGCGATAAGCCTGCAGCCATGTCTGACGCGCGTTTTTCTTTTAAATGCGAAATAATATCACCGTTTTTCCACGATTGAATGTATCGTACATTTATGCCGGAAATTCCGGAAACTTCCTCGTATAAGGGTCCGAAAACTTCGGAAAATTCCGCCGCCGCTTTTTCGCGTTTTTCCATTAACTTTTGTCCGTACATCGCAAATTGAGGGTCCAGAGCATCGAGTGTCGGCTGCGGGTTTTCCGCTGATTTACCTAAAATATTATCGCGCAGCAATGTGTTACGCGATTTTAACACTTTTCTGTAGCGTCGGAGATCTTCCAGATATACAGGATCGTAAAGGCTTAATGTCTGATCAAAAAACCAGCGGCGGCGTTCCGGGCTTCCGCTTACAAATTCCATGTCTTCATGGCAGAAAACAATACTCGGCGCTATCGATAAAAGTTCTCTGCGGTCTTCTACGCGTTTTTCATTAATAAAAATGTATTTTTTTCCGTTTTCGCATTTAATAAGTATTTTATCATTTATTGATTGGGAAAGTTTTACTTCCGCACAAAAATCCTTCTCTCCGTTACGTGCTAAATCGCTGTCTTTTACCGAACGAAAAGATGAAGCATAGGCGCAAAAATAAAGAGCTTCTAAAAAGTTGGATTTTCCCTGTCCGTTTTCTCCCACAAGAAAAACATCTTTTGCGCCTGTAAATATTTCCGCGTCAATCAAATTTCTGAATGCTGTTGTTCGCAGCGAGTTAAAAAACATTACTGCAATTTATGATTGCCGCAATCCAAGATTGCATCTAAGATTGCATGGGCATAACAATATGGAAAAAGTCTTTTTCAGGGACCGGTTCTATTGTTATTGCCTTTGTTGCGCTTGAAAAACGAATTTTAACATCGTCTTCCATCATTATTTTAAAGGGTTCTTCAAGGTATCTGTAGTTAAGCGCAATAGTTATATCTTCGCCGTCATACTTACATGGGATTTCATCTTCTACTGTTCCAAGCTCCCCTTCTTCCGAATAGACAGCCATTTTACCTGATGAAATACCCAGATAAATTCTATGAGACTTTTTTTCCACCATAAGAGAAACGCGTTTAAGAGCATTTATCATTTCTTTGCGTTGAACAGAAAGAGAAAATTCCTGAGTCTCCGGAATTACTTTTTTATAATTGGGGAACATTCCTTCTATCAGCACGGAAGAAAATTGATATGAAGCGAAATTTAAAAATATCATTTTATCGCTTATTGATATACTTATAAGTCCTTCTTCTCCCGATCTATTAATAATAGTTTGAAGAATTTTGGGCGGAATTATTATACCCTGAAAATCATCAATATTTTTACCTGCTTTTTTTGATACAAAAGCCAATCGTCTTCCGTCTGTTGCTACCATATTAATTTTATCTTCAGATTTTTCCAGATAAACACCATTCATAAAATACCGTGTTTCATCATCAGAAACTGCAAATACACTTTGAGTTACCATTTCTCTGAAATCTTTTATCGGCATTTCAAAAAATTTATCTGCAGAAACAGGGAATGCCGGAAATTTATCTGAAGCAATACATTTTAATTTATATTCAGGTTTTTTTTGAGTTGTAGGTTTAACAATAACAACATTTTCTTTTTGAGTAAATTCAATTTCATCATAAGGAAAAGTGCTTATAATTCCAAAAAATTTATCACCATAAACTGTTGTAGAACCTTCCTCAATTACATTAACAGGAACTTCGGTATGAAAATTTACTTTCATATCTTTTGCTTTTATTATCAAACTGTTTTTTACAGCTTCTAAATAAATATTCGATAATATTAATATCGCATTTTTAGAAGAAATTATTTCCTGAGCTATCGAAATTTCTTTAAGAAGAACCTCTTTATTACAAGTGAACTTCATTTTTTAAACCTCCCTCTTATTAATATATTAATATATATAATAAGTAATAGTAGCAGTAAGCAGCTTAATATGTGGAAAAACCGCTTATTCCTATACTTCTATTAGACTTACGTTAAACATAAACTATGGATAATTATGCACTTTTTTCCACAGTTTCCACAAGTACGATAAAAAGCCTTGTTTATTAAGACCTTTTCCACCTAATACTAACATATTTAAGCCGGTTTTTAAACCGACTAAATAATAAAACACACCTATTTTTTAGAATTTTGTTCCAAATTCCTTTATACCTCTTTTTATACCCTCAATTGTCGATTCCAAAGAAGAATCTGTAATTAATTTTCCTTTTATTTTATCTATTGAGTGCATTACTGTAGTATGATCCCGTCCGCCGAAGTCCTGTCCGAGCTCTGTTGTTGAATAATCTGTCATTTCTCTGCCTATATACATGGCAAGCTGTCTTGCAAAAGCAATATTTGCCGTTCTTTTTTTACCTTTTAGATCATTTGGCGTAAGACCGAAATAATCAGCTGTTACTCTTATAATGCTGTCCATGGAAAGATTTGCCTGCCGCGGCGCATTAAAGATATTTTTTAAATGTTTCTGAGCAATATCAACTGTTATTGCCTCATTCATGAGCTCTGCGTAATTAATCAAATTATTTAATGCAGAAACAAGATCGCGGACATTCGATGCAATATTTTTACCCATTAAGTCTATAACTTCATCAGGAAAAACAACGCTGCGTGTTTGAGCCAGTGATTTTAATATAGCGCACCTTTCTTCGTATCTTGGCGGCTGAAGGTCTGCTTTTATTCCAAGACCAAAACGTGATAAAAGTCTTTCCTCAAACTTTTTTAACTCTTCCAAGGGACGGTCGCAGGTAAAAACAAGCGCTTTTTTGGCATCAAGCAAGGCATTAAAAGTATGGAACAATTCTTCTTGTACACCGGGTTTGTCTGTAAAAAATTGAATATCGTCGATTAAAAGGACATCAGCCTGCCGATACTTGTTTCTAAAGGTATTCATTTTGTTTTCTCTGAGACATTCCAGATAATTATTAAGGAAATTCTCGGAAGTTACGCAAATTACACGGGTTTCTGTGTTTTCATGAATGGAATTTCCTATTGCCTGCATTAAATGTGTCTTTCCAAGCCCGACACCGCCGTAAATTAAGAAGGGATTACAGACTTTTCCGGGGTTTTTGCAAATTGCAAGGGCTGCATTGGCAGCATATTTATTATTTTCACCGATAATATACCTGTCAAAGGTATAATCGTCCCTCATTTGAGAGTGCTGGCTTCTCTTTTCTTTGATTTTTGGCGTTTTTGCACTTGATACAACGCTTGATTCTTCGTTTTTTGATTGAGTTTGAACTTGATCGGTATCTTTATGGGTGATTTTATCTGTTACTTCATAGTCTATAAGTATTTCATAGCTTGAAATCTTTGTTAATATTGAATTAATCGTATTTTGATAGCGAGATCTCACCTTATCACGGTGAAAAGTAGAGGGGATTCCTACAACGATGGTGTTTTTACCAGCGCTCGACACATTGTGTCGTAGGTATTTCATATCTGAAAACCAGCCGCTGAACTCCTCCTCCCCAAGGTCATTCTGCAGTTGGATTAGGGCGTCTTTCCAGAGACCCTCATAATCCAAATTAGTCATATTTTTCTTCTTTTTCAGGTGTTATCAACATATTATCCACAAGGATAACATTGATACAATCTCCTTATTGGTCAAATTTAGTATAAATTTTTATAACATCCACTTAATAGATGATATGGTAGATTGATGATAAGTCTTTACCCAATAAGGATTTATCAAAGAATCTTCACTAATGCCATAAGTGTCTGTTATTCCCTGTTTGTCTCGGTTTAAAAAGCCTGATTTTTCCAGAATTTATCCACAGGTTTTGCACTAATTTAAAATTCAGGCAAAACTCCGCTCCAAACAAAAGACACTATAACCCAATCCACTATCACCTGTCAATCACCTTTTCATAAACTTAATATTTTTGTATACTTCTTTAATGAGCACCGATAAGAATTACTCTGCGCAAAATATCACCGTTTTGAAGGGTTTGGAAGCTGTCCGAATGCGCCCCGGTATGTATATCGGGACAACAGGCATAGACGGGCTTCATCACCTTGTTTTTGAAGTTGTGGATAACTCCGTAGACGAAGCTATGCAGGGCTTCTGTACCAATATTCTCGTGGTTTTGGAAGGAAATGACGTGGTCAGGGTCGAGGACAACGGCCGCGGTATTCCAATCGATATTCACCCAACCGAAAAAGTCAGCGCCCTTGAGCTTGTTATGACAAAGCTTCATGCAGGCGGTAAATTCGATAAAAAATCGTACAAGGTTTCGGGTGGTTTACACGGCGTAGGCGTTTCTGTTGTGAACGCGCTTTCCGAATGGTGCGAGGCTTATGTTCATATTGACGGGAAGGTTCACCATCAGCGGTATAAAGTGGGTGTTGCTCAGGGTCCTGCAAAGGAAATTGAGCCAAAGGGGCTTCCTTATGCTCATTCTCCCGATCGCGGAGGGACTGTAATCCGCTGGAAAGCTGACACTTCGATTTTTGAAACCACTACCTACAGTTATGACGCGCTTTCTAATCGTCTTAGAGAGCTTGCATTCCTTAACAAAGGATTAAAAATCACTATCCGCGATGAGCGGCTGACAACGCCGAAATCCCACGACTTTATGTTCGAGGGCGGCGTAAAAAGCTTTGTTGAATATTTAAACGAAAATAAAAATGTTTTGTATAACGCGCCTGTTTATTTGGAAGGTACGCGTGATGATGTCGAAGTTGAAATTGCCGTTCAGTACAATGACGGTTTTAACGAGATAATGTTTTCTTTCGTAAACGATATTAACACGCGTGAAGGCGGCACCCACCTTGTCGGGTTTAAATCCGCGCTTACCCGCACCTTGAACGAATTTTTAAAGAAGTCCAAACATTCTAAAAAACTTGATGAAACTCTCTCCGGAGACGATGTGCGCGAAGGTTTGACTGCTGTGTTATCTGTAAAAGTGCCTAATCCGCAGTTTGAAGGGCAGACAAAGGGAAAACTCGGCAATTCCGAAGTAAAGGGAATAGTTGAATCTCTTGTAAATGAGCAGCTGGAGCTTTATTTTGATCAGCATCCGGAAGTAATTAATAACATACTCGAAAAATCTGTGTTAGCTGCAAAAGCGCGTATTGCCGCCCGCCAGGCGCGTGATGCGACACGCAGAAAAAACGCGATGGATTCTGCCGGGCTTCCCGGTAAGCTCGCCGACTGCTCTGAAAAAGACCCTTCCAAATGCGAATTGTTTATTGTGGAGGGCGACTCTGCGGGCGGCTCGGCGAAGGGCGGACGCGATCGCAGGTATCAGGCGATTTTACCGCTTTGGGGAAAAATGCTTAATGTTGAAAAACAGCGCATCGAAAAAGTTATCACAAACGAAAAATTGCAGCCGATTATCGCAAGTATAGGAGCCGGCTGCGGCAATGAGTTTGATGTTTCAAAAATACGTTACCATAAGATAATTATTATGGCTGATGCCGATGTTGACGGCTCGCATATCCGCACATTGCTTTTAACGTTCTTCTACCGTTACATGACGCCTCTTATAGAGCAGGGTCATGTTTATCTTGCCATGCCGCCTCTTTACAGGGTGAGTTACGATAAAAAATCTTTTTACGCTTATGACGATGCTGAGAAAGATCGAATTCTTTCCGAGTCCGGCAAAGATGCGGAAAAAGTCAATGTTCAGCGCTACAAAGGTTTAGGCGAAATGAACCCTGACCAGTTATGCGACACAACCATGGACGTAAGCAAGCGCAATATTATTCAGGTGCATTTGGATGATGTGCCGGAAGCCGAACGCATTTTTACCACGCTGATGGGTGAAGTTGTCGCGCCGCGCCGTGAGTTTATCGAAGAAAATGCTTTGCTTGTAAGTAATTTAGATATATGAGATAGTTACAAAAAATTAAGGAAGCAAGTTTAAAACTGAAGTTTTAAACTTGCGTAAGGGAGGGCAAAGTGTCGAGAAGTTTACTTAAAAAAGCGAAATCTTTAAGAAAACAGGAAAACGCGAAAAAAAAAGCAAATAAAAAGAATATCGCCGGGATATTAATTTTTGTATTTATTGTAGCAGCTGTTACTGCGTACTTGTTGGTTCCCGGCTTATTGGGAAAAAAATCCGGGGCAAGCAACGGCGAATCAGAAATATACAGTTACGGCAGGCAGATTGTACAATTAAATAATAACGGAACATTTAACGCAAGTTTAGCACATAGTGTTAATAAAAGCGGAACATATACAAAAAAGACCGAAGGCAGCAGGACAATAGTTACATTCATTGTTGACGGCAAACCAGAAATCGGAATTATTGAAAATAATTCACTGCATCTGCCGAGAGAATGGGATGACGGCCATGGTCACGGAAGCGTGTTTCCGCGGGCAGGTTCCCCGCAGTCTCAGAACCGCGGACATGACCATTAAATATTGAAATAAATAATAATTTTGCAGACAATACCTGCACAATTTCCAAAAAATGGTATATTATTAAGAGTACCGTTGAAGGAGACGGCTAATTATGACCAAAACGCCAGTATGCCCAAAATGTAACGCGACAGATTTTACCTGTTCGCCGGTTAAAATGCCAAACAGCGATATCTGGAACCCGGTCGTCTGCAGTTCCTGCGGCACCGTCGTAGGACAAATGCCCAGTTATGACGACTACTACGCAATCAAACAACTCGGCGAAATCTCCACCATTCTGGAACGCCTGGATAACATTCAAACGCTGTTATACGATGACACGAAGGGCGCGAGGTGAGATAGTTTTAAATTGCCGCTTGGGGAAGCGGCAGCGGACTAAAGTCCGATGTCTCCTCCTTTGCCACAACTAGGAATTTGACAAAATGTAAATAATGTTGTATATTGGAAGTGCCACTTGGGGAGGCGGCATTGTAGCCTCCTCTGCCACAACCCGATCTAAGGATCGGGTTTTTTATTTGCCATAAAATTTTTAACATGTTGTGTTCGCCTTAATTAAAAAATTAAAACATGCTACAATAACCCATGCCAGACAACAAAAAAGAGCAGGAACGAGCAGAGCTTCATAGGACAATTTGGTCGATTGCCAACGACCTTCGCGGCAGCGTGGATGGTTGGGATTTTAAGCAATATGTTCTTGTAATGCTTTTTTACCGCTACATTTCCGAAAATCTTACAACATATATAAATAATGACGAACATGAGGCAGGTGATAAAAGTTTTAACTACGCCGCAATCACAGATAAAGCAGCTAAAGAAGCTCGTGATGATCTTATAAAAACGAAAGGTTTTTTTATCTTGCCAAGCCAACTTTTTGAAAATGTGCGTAAGCGAGCAGCTTCTGATGAGAACCTTAACGAAACATTGGAAAAGGTATTTAAAAACATTGAAGCCTCTGCACGGGGAACGGATAGTGAAGCTAACTTTAAAGGGTTGTTTGACGACATTGATGTAAATAGTAACAAACTAGGTTCTTCTGTAACTAAGCGCAACGAAAAACTGATAAAGCTTATGAATGGTGTAGCTGATATGAAGCTTGGCGATTATAAGGACAATACAATTGATTTGTTTGGTGATGCCTACGAATATCTCATGGCTATGTATGCAAGCAATGCCGGTAAAAGCGGCGGCGAATTTTACACGCCTCAAGAAGTATCAGAATTATTAACACGTATAACTCTTGTTGATAAGACCGAAGTAAACAAGGTATACGATCCTGCCTGCGGAAGCGGTTCCCTTTTATTAAAATTCGCAAAAATACTTGGTAAAGATAATGTACGGCAAGGGTTTTTTGGACAGGAAATAAACATTACTACTTACAATCTTTGCCGAATAAATATGTTTTTGCACGATATTGATTTTGACAAGTTCGACATCGCTCTTGGCGATACGCTGACAGAACCGCTTCACTGGGACGATGAACCGTTTGAGGCAATAGTTTCTAATCCTCCGTATTCAATAAGATGGGTAGGAGACGAAAGCCCTGTATTAATAAATGATCCTCGATTTTCACCTGCAGGTGTTCTTGCGCCGAAATCGAAAGCCGATCTTGCTTTTATAATGCACAGTTTGACATGGCTTGCAGCGAGCGGAACTGCGGCTATTGTTTGCTTTCCCGGTATACTTTACCGAGGCGGTGCAGAACAAAAAATTAGAAAGTATCTTGTAGATAATAATTATATAGATTGTATAATACAATTACCTGTTAATTTATTTTTTGGTGTAAGTATCGCAACTTGCATAATGGTTTTGAAAAAATCAAAAAGCGAAAACGCTACTCTTTTTATTGATGCAAGCCAGGAATTTATAAAAATTACTAACAATAATAAATTGACACAAAATAACCTTGATAAAATTATTGCTGTTTACAAAAATCGTAAAACAAAAAAATACTTTGCTAAACTTGTTCCCAATGCAAACATTGCAGGGCAGGAATATAACCTTTCTGTCAGCACTTATGTTGAGCAGGAAGACAAGAGAGAAGCTGTAGACATCAAAGCTCTTAATGCGGAAATTGAGCGTATTGTTGCCCGTGAAGAAGTTCTACGCCGCGAGATTGCTGCTATTATCGAAGAGATAGAAGGGGCGAAAGATGAATAACGACAACAAGAGCGAAATAATTATATATCAAACAGAGGATGGGCAAACTAAAGTTAATGTGCTATTCAGTGACAACAATGTTTGGCTTTCCCTTGATAAAATTGCCCAGCTTTTTGGTAGGGATAAATCGACGATTTCCAAGCACTTAAAGAATATATATGAAGAAGGGGAGTTAGAGCAAAATCCAACTGTTGCAAAATTTGCAACAGTTCAAACTGAAGGAACGAGACAGATTAGCCGTGATATCGAATATTACAATCTGAACGCAATTCTCGCTGTTGGATACCGTGTAAAATCACCCAGAGGCGTTCAATTTAGAAGATGGGCGACGGAAATTCTTGAAGAATATCTGCGTAAAGGCTTTGCCATGAACGACGATTTCCTTAAGAATATGGGCGGAGGTTCTTACTGGAAAGAGCTTTTAGAACGAATCCGTGACATTCGCGCCAGTGAAAAAGTGATGTACCGCCAAATCCTTGATCTTTACGCAACAAGTCAGGATTACAATGCCTCTATGCCTGAAACCTTTAAGTTTTTTAAAATTGTACAGAATAAATTGCATTACGCTGCCAGTGGACATACAGCCAGCGAAATTATTTTTGAACGCGCTAATGCCGAACTTCCTTTTATGGGATTGACTGTATTTAAAGGGAAACGTCCTATTAAAAGTGAAGTGTCGGTTGCAAAAAACTATATGACGGAAAAAGAACTTTTTGCTTTACGACGTTTAGTTAACGCATTTTTTGATATGGCGGAATTAAAAGCGGAAAGGCATGACCCAATGTATATGCGTGACTGGCTTGAAACACTCGATAAATTTTCCCAAGACTTTGGCGTGGGCATTTTAGAAGACGCAGGTTTAGTCAGCCACGATGCGGCATTGGAAAAAGCTAACCATGAGTATGAAACATATCGTTCTTCGTTGTCCGATGAATTAACCAATGTGGAAAAATCGTATCTTGCAACCTTAAAGGAGATGCAGAAAAAGTTGAATGCAGGAGGCAAGATCGATGACAAAGTTTGAAAAGTTAATAAAAGATCATTGTCCTAATGGGGTGGAATTTGTACCTTTGGGAGAAGTGTGTTCACTTATTACTAAAGGTACAACGCCAAGCGTTTTTGAAAAAAGTGGAATTTCTTTTGTTAAAACAGAGGCATTTGATGGAACAAGAATAGATAAAAATAAACTTTCATTTATTAATGAGCATACACATAATAACGAATTAAAACGTTCTATACTACAATTAAATGATATTTTATTTGCAATTGCTGGAACTATAGGTAAGTGTGCACTTGTTACTGAAGATATACTTCCTGCAAATACAAATCAAGCACTTGCAATTATTAGACTAACAAATAATGTTAACCGAAATTATATTTTACATGTTTTTCAATCAGAACAAATGAAAGAATATATTCAAAAAAGTGTTAAAAGTTCTGCACAACCAAATCTAAATTTACAACAAATGAATAATTTTATTATACCCTTTCCTCCACTTGTTGTCCAAGAAGAAATAGCTTTTATATTAGACAAGTATACAATAATTGAAACAGAATTAGAAAAAGAATTACAGTTAGAACTAGAAGCTCGTAAAAAACAATATGAGTATTATAGAAATGAATTATTGACATTTAATATAAATTCTGATATAATGAACGAGGCAGAAATCAGAAATCAGAAATCAGAAATCAGAAATCAGAAATCAGAAATCAGAAATCAGAAATCAGAAATCAGAAATCAGAAATCAGAAATCAGAAATCAGAAATCGTAGGGCACGTTTCTTAACTT
>Ga0209755_10006929_pt1 | contig 12406 bp, 9 predicted proteins | sample TergutCo191P1_FD_187301 | JGI IMG/M metagenome (GOLD analysis project Ga0209755, IMG submission 187301) | Cornitermes sp. P1 segment gut microbial communities from Petit-Saut dam, French Guiana - Co191P1 (SPAdes) (version 2) | ecosystem: Host-associated > Arthropoda: Insects > Digestive system >... | reverse complement strand
ACATTTCAGGGGATCATTGTGCCTTCATCTTTCAGGCCAATTAATCTTCTTGGATTGCTTGACGCTGAAGGTGAAGGCACTGTGATGCTTCAAAACTTCTGGGAACTACTTGCCCACTAACACACTATCACATGTGAGAAGACTTGAATCCTTGGGAACATTGCAGTGAGTCTTCTAGTGTTTGAAGATCAAAATTGTTCTTGCTCATATTGTTATTATTAGTATTATTTTTATACATTTGAGATGCATGTATTATGTAAATTATGAATTTGCCCACGTGTTGGTGCAATATAAATTTAAATTTTCATCCTTTTGACCGGTTCATAATTGCAGTATTTCCTGTAGATTATGTATGTGAATTATCAATCTACATATGAGATTTCACATGTCTGAGCCCCATGAAACCAGCTGCAGTCTATATTTCTTCTGGTCGCATTCGTGAGCACAACATTGTAATTCGCGCTACATGTGTGCGTCGCGCGTGCGCATGTGGTGTAATAGTGCGCAATCATTCGGAGGTTTTAAACTCTTGTACGTGTTCTGCGTAGGTTCAGGTTTACCAACACATGCAAGGTATAGCAGATCCATGGTTACAATGCCGGATGAGAATCTTTGGTACGATATTTGTGGAACGTGGCGTGGTGAAGAGATTAATGGTACCCGTGTTTATTCGAAAGAGGAACAGTGTCGTCGGCAAAGAATTTTTGTGTTTGTACATGACGCCTGCCAGACATGTATATCAGCGTAACCACTTGGACATATTTATTGTGTCTTTTTGGTAGATTACGTGTGGAAATGTAATGTAGATCATTATACAAGAAACGGCACAACTTTTGCATGAACCTGTATGTTGAGGTTATGTCATGTAGACGTATATGTTGAGGTTGTTTAATTTGATGTCTCAGTATGTGTGGTATATATTGTTATTTGAAGCGTAATAAATTCGGCGAAAGCACTGGAATATCTTGTGAAGACACTGTGTTACAAAGCCTTAAGGAGTATTTGAAACACAGAGGTCCAGATGCTTTTTCTGAATATAAAATTAATATTGGATGCAAGTGGTTAGCCAACTTTGCGGGCAGTGTCCTTTGGATGCAGGGGTCTGACCTGACTATGCAGCCTTTAATAGACGATGAGTATAATGTCCTGTTGTGGAATGGAGATGTCTTTAATGGATCAGTGGTAAGGAAATGAGGAACCGAAATGTTATGAAAGGTTTAGTGTTTCATATATAGGAGTTAGTGTTGTACTCACAAACGGAGAGGAAAGCAGTTATTAAATTCCTTAAAGTTTATACCTGTCACACAGTTGCAGGAAATTAGATTTAAATTGATTCAATGTTACTGCTTGAAGTGCGATGGAGACATGTTCTTGCCTTGTGTTAACATCTGCAGTACAGTCCTTCAAAAGCTAATACCAAAGTGCCAAGATGCTTGGGAAATTACATGCCGAAACCTGAAGGTTTAGTACTATTTTCTTAAGAGCTGGCCATTTAACCCTACCAGACCCAGGTAATTCAGTCCATGTCCTCACATCGTTTTCTTGCCTATATGGTAGCACTTTCATTTCATTATGGCCACACAGAGTCATTTTCACTCTGTATGTCTGTCGTGTGTATGGAGTGTGTACATGTGTGCATGCATGTACATACATTCATATGGTAATCATTATGTTCTTATACCCTTGCACATAATGTAAAGTCAGGGTTTTAATAAATTCGTGTGAACGCATTCTATATAATCCTGCTGTGGGTTATAGCATAAAGTCATTTAATTATATCACAGTATTTGAATTATGAAATGTTTCTTATACCCTTTTGGAATGATGTCTTTCAGCTATACCATCTGTCAGGTACTCAACGAAGTATAAGCCATGTGACAAGATCAGGTGATTGAGGTGGCTGCAGGTTTCTTCTGACTACCATTTTTCACCATATACTTTGTGCTGATTTATGGTAGCTGTCTTTCCATTGTTTGATGGAGTTTCCAAGTGTCACTGTATTTTTCCTTAAAAACATGATCAAGAAATTACATTACGGCATGTCTCATGCAGCATATGTCTGGCAGTTGGCACTGTGATGCATACTGGTCCAGTTGTTGAGAGTATTTGTATTGTGAAATAAGAGTTCGGTTATCTGATTTACAATTCACAGAAGGTATAATGATTTGACCAGATTAATAGATAGATATATGATTAACTGAGCCATGATAGCATAACTGGTATAGTGACTTGCTGTTGGTTGGATGGTACAGGGACCAAAACTCCTTGGCAGCGAGATTTTCTACACCCATTCAGACTGGCCCTAGGGCCCACCCAGCCTTCTGTACAATGGGTACTGGGTCATTCCCAGGGGTTAAAACCACGAGGGCCTGGCACTGACCACCCATCTCCATCTAGCACTGAGGTTAAAGGAAGAGCAGAGCCATACTTCTGCTCCCTCTCTGTGCCTTCATGACAGGTTACAGGGTAAACTTTGCCTTTATGAGATTAATTTCAAGGTTACTTATTTTAATATTGATGGGATATATTGTCTGTTAGTAAAACTGTAAAGCAGTTATATCTAGTTCGTGGGAGGTACATGAAGTATTTTATGTCCTCGTTTTGTTTCTCCCTAAGGTCAACCATGGAAACATATCTGACACTTTAAAGATAAGTCAGTCTTTTTCTCAAATAAATGGAACCAAGATTCCAGTAATTCTATCAAGCATTCAAGGCCCATATGCTTTTATTTATCTGGATAAAAAGAATCAACGTTTGTACTTTGGACGAGATCGACTTGGAAGACAAAGTTTGCTGTGGAGCAGTGACTGTGAAGGAGGACTTGTGCTGACATCTGTAGGGAAAAGAAATGTGCTGGATTTCAAGGAGATACCAGCCATTGGCATCTTTATGATTGATATGAATTCTGGTGAGAGCTCTGTTGTTCTGGTCTTTATATATTTCCTTACATGTAGGTACACTAATTTTGGAATCATTGTTATAAATTTTGTAACTACCAGTTATTAGCATTTTGTACCATCAAAGAGTAAAAAGCTGTCTTTATGCATGCCATGAATGCACATGTGGGAGGTGTGCATATAGCTCCACTTGTTTTTAACCTAGCTGTTAGAATCCATCTTCTTCTAAAATGTCTTAATTTCATTAGTGATCTGACAGTAACATACATTTGCAGTTAAATTAATTCAAATACCATTGTGTCTTTTCATATGGCTGTCACTGTGCTGGGATGTTATGCAGTGTGGGTTGGCACCTGGTTATGGACATATTATGACAGCCTATCATCCCATCTGCAAGGGTCAAGCTGCCAACCGACATTGCATAACATCCCAGAAGAGCAGAGGCCTAAGCTGCATCGCAGCAGAACCCTGCAACCTCACATCTTTTTTCTGCTTTTTCTCATTGTCCAGACTTGAGTTCCACATGCCAGTCATAGTGTGGATTATGAACAAAGTGCTATCTGTACTGTAGTTACAGATAATTTGAACCACCCTCGCTCAAGGAGTTACACACAGATGAGTGGTGACTGCCAGAATGCTACTTGTAGATGCCACTCTGTTTTGTTGTCAGAAAAAGAAAGCTCACAATACCTACAGTAATTCTTATAACAGTACTGAGTAAAGGAAAGTTGTAGTCAGTGTTTGGGTGGATGTCTGCCATACTGTACTAAGATGCAGGCAGTGTAGAGCTGTAGAAAAGTGAAATGGCAGTACATACTCATTAGTTTTAATATTGACATTCTAGTGAAATCAGTTGTTGCCAAAAGTTTAATGTTTATGGTGTTTGCTATTTTACAAGTTCTTAACAAAATTCTTCCATTCATAATTCAGTTTAATAAATTAATTTCCTTGACAGAAGATTTTTCTTAATTATATATTATTCACTTCAGGAGCTGTGTCTGCCTCATGGTCGGTAGTGGTCTTCATTCACGTTTTAATTTACACACATTTTATCTCTTCTCTCTGCTGTGTGGAGCACTGTTATAGTTAAGATATGCCTTAAGTTCATTAAACAACCCATTTGTAGGTTTGTTGTGTGATAAATTTGTGACTTTCTTTGTATATAGTTAATTTTTACACTTGCTAATATTGTTAATGGGAGTTTACTGAAAGTAATCACAATTGCATAAATTATTTTACAGGTCTAGAATCCATTACCCTTTACCCATGGTCAGACATTTCTGCAGAAACAGCTTCAAATATTTATGAAGCAAGTGTGTTAAAAGTTGGAATATCATCGGAAACACTGCAGTCACCAATAACAGCTTCAGGTGAAAGCAGCAGCGAAGAGCTGTTAGAGTCGGAGCATTTGCTGAATCAATATTACACTGAAGTTGTTATGGGTATTCATAACATTAGGGATGTTATGGAAGAATTACAGTCAGATAAAAATGTAAAAAAGTCTGTTCAAACATTAATTTCTCTTTTACGAGATTCTGTGAGAGTGAGGGTTCAGACTCATCCAGGATTTTGTAAGGTGTGTTTAGAGTGTGTGAAACACAAGAATAATGAGACACATGTGTGTAAGGAGATTTCTAAGCATTCAGGCTTAAAATATCAGCAAGAGTCTCTTCAGTTTTCTGTAGACAGTGCCGTGTGTGAAGCGCAACTATTGGACACATCATGCACAAATAGTGAACACAGAACCAATTGTGTCAATACTAATGTGTGTCCAGAAAAAAATTTAACTTTATGCCATAGTTATAGTACAAACTTAAAACATCCCAATTTAGGACAGTGGTCACAGGCAAGTTCTGCACCATGCTGCCGAGAAACGTGGATCAGCAGAAACCCAAAAGCGTGTCATCATTCAAAAATCGGTATCTTATTCTCTGGTGGTTTGGATTCAACAATATTGGCAGCCCTTGCAGATGAATTTGTTCCCCATGATGAGCCAATAGACTTGTTGAATGTTGCATTTGAAAGAGAAAAGAAAGGAGATTTGAATAAAAAACAATCAAGGGAGATGAAACACTTGGATTTGTCACAGGATGAAGAAGATAAATATTTAGTTCCGGATAGAATTACTGGAAAGAGGGCATCAGATGATTTGAAAAAATTGTATCCAAACAGGCAGTGGAATTTTGTACAGGTGAATCATGTTTTAAAATTGATGTTACGCCATTACTTTAACATAGTGGGGACTCACTGTGTGATCACTATACTGCACGAAACTCCTATACATTTGGTTATTAATATGAGTTGGAAATACATTATCATCTTAATGACAGAAATTTCAGGAAAAACATAATGCAAAATTATTGGCACAGGCCATTCTTCTGTGGAAACTGAATTGCAAGGTGTTACTTTCTGTAAGATTTCAGAATTGTCACCTGTTTAAACTACTACACATTGTCAAAACACAAAAGAAAGTCAAAAATTGATTACTCTGTGTCATAGGTTTCAGTTGTACATCTGATTTAGTAGAAATACTGTTATAGCCTAACCCAATTGTGCTGTAAAAATGTTTATTCATTGTTTAGTAAATACATACCAGTAACTGAGGAATTGCCTTCTGGGATATGTTGCCAAGTAATCTGGTAGAAATTTACTAACATTTCAGAGGAACCTGTTACCCCTCTTCTCCTGGTACATGCCTCGTGAACCTGGAGATAGCAGGTACCTCTGAAACAACAGCAAATTCCTGCTGGATTACATGACATGCGCCAGAAGGCAACTTTTTTTGCAGTCATTGCCATTATTACTTCCCATCTCATATAGAAGTAGTTATTTATAAACTTCACTCTTTTCCAGATAGATGTAACTCAGGAAGAATTGATCAGAGAACGTGACAGAATCATTTCAGATTTGATATATCCATTGAACACAGTACTTGATGAGAGCTTGGGTTGTGCTCTGTGGTTCGCAAGTCGAGGTAAAGGGTATCTTGTGCAGCGAGGTGGTCCACACATACATTACAACTCACCTGCAAGGGTAAATATGAAGATAATTTATGAGGAATGTTCAAGTAACACCCATTCAAGGATTGTTCTTTGCAAAGGAATATAGGTCATGAAAAATAGTTGCCGCTGGCAATGGGGCAGGTATTCCATCTTGAAGTTTTCACAGAAGTGTGATTGAGGATTCCATTATTCTGGGATATGATGTTGCATCACTGGATAATTGGTTCCCAACATTTTGAAGATTATAATGCCTTTGAAACGTAAGGAACAGATTACCTAATCACACAGCATCATATCCCAGAAGAATGAGATCCCCTAGGCAGGCTCCTCATCAACATACCAGCCCTGGGATTCTCTCTGCAAAGAATTCCCTGATTGGCTGCTAGAGTCACTCTACTATCATTCCTCAGATGTCTTTGCTGAACCCAGACGTAGAGCCATTTAGCACTTAGTTTTCAAGGACCCCAACCTGTTGGCACACAACACTGTGTGTAAACCTACACCATGCATCTTCATATGGCCTTAATTCCCATGTGCTGGAAGGTAATTGGAACATCCTCCATACAGTCCAGATCTTCCACTGTGTTTTGTCTGTGTCATCTTATTTTATGACCAAGGGTTTAATGTCCAGTATATGATACCATGCAGTGTCCTTGTCAAACAGACTTCAGCCAGATCGTACTGATAAATTATGATTGTTCTCTGTCATTTGCATTTGCTGATGTTGCTGTCCTTCCAGGTCCTTAAGACTATTCTCATGTTTTCTTAACTTGAAAGGTACTTGTCCTCGGAATGGGAGCTGATGAATTGTTTGGAGGATATAGAAGGCATAGGACAGCTCTTAATGTTGAAGGGTGGAATGGTTTAAGGAATGAGCTACAGCTGGACCTTTCAAGGATATCAACCAGGAATTTGGGACGAGATAATCGAATCATCTCAGACCATGGTTGCCAGGGCAGACTGCCATACCTGGATGAATCTGTTGTCTCGTATGTTAGTTCTTTGCAGCCATGGGAAAGGTATTTCACTTTGCTACATTTTGTGGTTAATTTTTGTTATTCATCAATGACTATTTCAGTTAATACTCTTACAATTTACTGATTGATTGGTACAGGGCATATTATAATTTACTGCTTAGTAAAGTGTAATGCTAATATATATGTCAGTAACCAATGTATGCAGTGAATTTAATACCAATACTATGTAAATGTGAGATCTCACAAGAAAGTATGTATGTATGTATTTTCTGCTTTTACCTTTGTTTTAAATTTTTATGCAGAAGCCTGATGATAGTACAGAAGGACCAAAACATATAGCTTACATAAAAATACACAGGTGTTTCACTGAGTATTTGCATATTTATTGAATACTAGAAGTACAATTGGATGTCCTGTGTGAAGTTTGGCACTTTTTTCCTCATGGTTGTAATATCATATTGGTTTGAAGAAGAAACCAAGTTTTTATTCTGTAGTCACATTTCTTTGTGAAGTTGGTATTACTGAGGATTACAACACTAGTTTGTGAAAGGAAACTTGGCTTGAAAACCATAGGATGCATTTTTGGGGAGGGGGGGGCTTGGCACTAAGAAGGTAAACAAAAAAGGCTGCTTCATGGGTAAGCTGGAAACTAATCAGGAATAACGATACATGCATAGTGCCACGTCCAGTTTGTGTCCTTTCTTATAGTAATGTCAGGCATTGTGGTTGTGTTCTGTGCAGCAGCATTGTGAAAGCAAGTGTGTGGCAGAACTTACAACTGATACACCAAACTTTATGTTTGTTTCAGGTGCTATCCAAAGCCAGGTTTTCCACCAGGTGTGGGAGATAAACTACTTCTTAGGTTAGTTGCATGGAAACTTGGACTGCATTACGCTGCAGGGCTACCAAAACGAGCATTCCAGTTTGGATCCCGTATAGCAAATAGTAAAGAGAAAGCGAGTGATGTATCAGGTCGATTGTAATTATCAAGAAGACATTTTAGCATAACACTTACTTGTTTGTGATGTTAAAGCTAGGATCCTATGTTGTCATAGTACAAGGAATGTTTGGTAAAGTTGCCTGTTATGTAACTTTGGTATTAGTCTATCACTTTATTTTTTTGTAAGAGGCAGCACATGTAGTATTGATAACATGCAAGTTGATGTGCAGTAGCAACTTGCAGAGTTAGTCTCACAAAGAAGTTTGTAGTGTGATTTGTTTTTTATGAATAAAACATGTTTGCCACTTTGAAATTCACCACCAGTTGACAAGACATATGGTGATGCCATCATGAGAGTGCAAGTTTTGTATATAGTAATGAATTTTGGTCACATCATGATACATTAGTTGGTTAACTTTTAGATGATAGTTTAACTTTTCATGGTCATGATTTTCCATCACTGCCAGCACTTCCATTTTGGGTGTATGGTGTATTAAAATAATTTTTCTTCAGCCCTTCACAGTTTTTTAATACTATTTATGTGTGTACTTATCCTAAGATCATTACAGGCTGAAAATAGTGCCTTATGCCTTGACATGGTAGTAGTGTTAGAACATCTTGTATTCCTGAAGGATTAATACGCGGTAATATCTCAGTACTGAACACCAATATTTTTCTCCAGGTAAAAACTTTTGAACTAGCCCTTCAAACATAGACAGTAACTGATAGGCTTTACTGCATTAACTGTAACACTTATTTCCCACTGTTGTGTACATCATGCATCTTTATCAAGTTATTTATCTAAAAATTGCTCCAACAATATGCACTTTATAATGATTTAAAGTTCTTATAAAATCAAGCTATATTCCAACATGTGTCAGTCTGTTTTATATTAGCTTCTTTGAGTCATGCAAGTGCGTCTATTCTCAGGCTTGCTCAGTAAATTCATTTCTTATGTGTGTTCTTTGTCCAAACACTATGCAGTTCTTTTCTTCTCCAGCATCTTGAAGCTGATTTGAATATCAGAAGTTTTGATTTTTTTAATGTTGTTGTTGATTATGTTGTTGCCTTCCATTTAATTTAGGTATTTTGCAGGGTATTTATTTTTATATTTTCTACTCATTCTGCTTAATGAACCTTTGGATTTTTAGGCACATTCACAATATTGCAAAAAGCAGCTGTCTGTGTGTCTACTCACATGGAACAGCCCGGCTCACACTGGGTGGATATTCATGAAATTTGGTATGTGAGTATTTTTTTAATCTGTGGAGAAAATTTGAGTTTTATTAAAATCTGACAAGCATAATGGGCACTTTGCGTGAAGACCTATGTATGTACATTTATGGTAATACCTCACTCAGTTCTTCTTAGAATGAGCAATGTATCTGACAAAAGATATGGCAAAACTCAAAACACATACCTTATGTTCAATAACTTCTTTCTGAAAATCATGCTGTTTATGAGATAATGTGGAAAAATGTTGTAGGGCAAGAGAGGCCACAGGTGACAATGTAACATGGTGCATATGCTTTGCATGCTGGATAAATAAGGCTACAAACACACACTCAGAATATGTAATACTTACTGCTTGTCCACAGCAACAATGGTTATGCAAACTTGCCTCTAAGCTACATTATACATACATTGCCTTTCTTGTTTATAGTGTGATTCAGTGCTGTTTCTCTGTGAACATGACATGAAAGAAAGTTTAGAGTAATTATTTAAGTTAATGACTGTACTTAATGACAAACCATTTCTGGAAATTTTTCTTAGTAGTTAAAGATATGAACAAGATTTCAGCGCAAGTTTTATTACCTGTGATGCAACTTTAACAACAAATTTACACATTTCACTTAACTAATACTGAGTATTACACAAGCATGTAAGTACTCTATAATCCTGGTTACAGATATAATAATACTTAAATTTATATGTGTTTACCCTCATGAGCACCAAAAGGAATGAAGTCTTACTAAGAAACATAATTCACAAAATTAACTCCACCATGTTCAGTGTTTCGTACATCGCATTACACACAGAATCTAGAATGTGCAGTATGTTTTAAATGTGTGTAATTAATGTAATATAGATAACTCTGCTTCAAAATAAGTTGGATTTATAAACACTGAAAATGTTTTGTAGTAGTAATGTCCCTGACACCCATTAAAGCTTTTAGCAGTTACAGGCTTAAGTAAAAGCAGGTAGTGATATTACATACTTCAGTTTTCAGTAGTTTTTCATTACAGTAAATGAAGTTGAGATCCTGTAATGATTCTGACCATGCTTTGGCCAATAAGTTAAAATTTTCACCTTTTTAAGAATGTGTAGTAGTGTACTGAACACATTCTTGAGATGCTTTCCTGCTTCTAATGTTCACACAATGCTGCTGTTTTTTGTGATAAAGTTATTAGGACTCCTGCTTTATATTCAGGAGGTCCCCCATTTAATAATCAGCCTAGAGGTGTGATGTTTATCATGATTTTTTCAGTCTTCTGATGTACTAATACCGCCTTTGAAATAGGCTGCTACCCGAACCTTCACAATCGTCGTTCCATCATATGCTGTGTAACCCACACAATTAGTAAGCTCAGAAACAAATAAATAATACAAATTAAGAAATACCTATATCATGCTTCCCATTGCATGCCTAGGCAGAATCTATGAAAGTCATTAAGTATGTATCACAGTGTACAGCATATGAGAAAAGTAACTTCCTCAGATCTGATAAAATGTCTGTTGTAATACAGTCAGTTCACTATACCCATTTCAAGAAAGAATTATGCTTTGTTCTGCACCTTGTTTCTAAATGTTATACTTTTTCTCTTACAGCTTGTACAATTTTAATTTACATCTGATCACAGTCAATTACAGAGCTACTGTTGAAAGCAGGACAAATTGACAGTTGCATCATGTAGTATTCCTTAGAGTGAAATAAAGTATTAAGAGAAATACAAGGCTGGTTAACAATTTGTAGTATTGTAGCAGTTAAGGCAGAGGATGTGATGTGTGTGCAGTTTATTGTACTCTTATCATTTCTTCCTTGGTTAGCTTCCCTTGAATACTGTAGTAATACAAAGACAGAAAATAAATTTCTTAACTTCCATTCTTTGCTTTTATCACTGCTGTGACAGATAAGCAAACCAAATACTTTGGGAACCTTTTCTTTCATCGTCTTTTTTAACATGCCTTTTGAGGGAAGGGAATTACTGGCAGCATATGCTAGGGCATCAGTTTATATTAAAATAAAGCTGACTTTAGCTTGTATAGTAAAGAAACTAAGTCTAAATTAAACTACTATTTCTGATGCTCCTGTTTTCATATCTTAACTCATGCTCTGGAGGTAAAAAATATGCAGTGTAAAAAAGCCTACTGCACAAATAATGACATGGTGTGATCATTATGTAACTGCGATGACTAGTCTGTTATGGAAGTGGTAACACTGTAGTATCCTCAACTGTGCAGTCAGTTGGTAATAAACATACTTTAGTTACATTTTTCAGTTTGAAGCTGTATCTTGTTAAGTAATGACATCATACAACTAACAAATTTCTATAACATCAGTCTTGTGGGAGGAGCACATGACAATTTAAGTTATGTGATGTTTGGTGAAATGGGAACTAAGCCTGTGACATATTTATACATGCCAACACTGAATGATGATGCCAGGATCCACAGACAAGTATGTGTGGAATTTACAATTCCAGGTTGGTTCAGCACTGGTTAATATGATCTGTCTTGGCTTGAACTAAACAGATGAGGCAGCATTTTTGTAAGGAGGTCCTGGCAAGGAAATAAAAGTGTGCAGTGAACAATCAAGGCCACAGTAGTCATAGTCAATGTGACTGAATTGGTGTCATAACAATATGGCTGGAATTTTTGGCTCATTACATTTCCACTGTTGAACATACACCACACTTGCTGGATCTAGCATTCTTGGACATTTTATTACTACTGAAACTAAACAAAGTATTTAAAGGGTAACAACTGCATGGCATTAAAGCCATAATCAGAAGTGTCATGAAACTTCTAATGAAAGTAATGAAATAACGGTACTGAAGGTGCTTCCTACAACTGGAGGATTCATGCCTGAGGTATGGAAGGCAAGTGTTTACAGCAGACAAACAAGAACAGCCATGTGCCTTACATATGGAAGGCGAGTGTTTACAGCAGACAAGCAAGAACAGCCATGTGCCTTACATATGGAAGGCGAGTGTTTACAGCAGACAAACAAGAACAGCCACATACCTTACATATGGAAGGCGAGTGTTTACAGGAGAAAAACAAGAACAGCCACATGCCTTACATATGGAAGGCAAGTGTTTACAGCAGACAAACAAGAACAGCCACGTGCCTTACATATGGAAGGCAAGTGTTTACAGCAGACAAACAAGAACAGCCACGTACCTTACATATGGAAGGCGAGTGTTTACAGGAGAAAAACAAGAACAGCCACGTGCCTTACATATGGAAGGCGAGTGTTTACAGCAGACAAACAAGAACAGCCACGTGCCTTACATATGGAAGGCAAGTGTTTACAGCAGACAAACAAGAACAGCCACGTGCCTTATGTATGGAAGGCCAGTGTTTACA
>Ga0209755_10006928_pt1 | contig 12407 bp, 8 predicted proteins | sample TergutCo191P1_FD_187301 | JGI IMG/M metagenome (GOLD analysis project Ga0209755, IMG submission 187301) | Cornitermes sp. P1 segment gut microbial communities from Petit-Saut dam, French Guiana - Co191P1 (SPAdes) (version 2) | ecosystem: Host-associated > Arthropoda: Insects > Digestive system >... | reverse complement strand
CTGTGCTTCGAGGGAATACCGGAGGAGATATACACGATAGAACTGTCGAAGGTTCCTGCGGAAAACGACGGAACCGACTGGTGGGAGTGGGTGCGTTTTCTGCTGGCGCGGACGGAGGAGGAAATCGAGATGCTGACGCAGGGGAATTCTGAGATACGGAAGGCGGCGGACGCGCTGTATGTGCTGAGCGCCGATCCCGAGGTACGTGCGAAATACGAGATGCACGAAAAGGCGACGCGGGACCGCATATCGCAGATTGCCGCGGCTGAGAGAAAGGTACGCAGCGAGTGGCAGGTCGTGGTTGCCGACAGGGACGCTAAACTTGCCGACATGGGTGCGGTAATCGCCGACATGAACACCAAACTTGCCGACAAGGACGCCAAACTTGCCGACAAGGACGCCAAACTTGCCAACAAAGACGCCAAACTTGCCGACAGGGACGCGGTAATTGCCAACGCCGCTGCCGAAAACGAACGTCTGCGGGCGCAGATTGCGGAGCTTCAGGCAAAGCGGGGCGGTTAATCCCCGGCGTTCCCGCAGCCCCTCCGCGTTGGATGCCAAACCCCGGCAGCACTCCGGCGTACACGGCATTCCGTTGTGCGCAGGTTGTTTTTCCGCGTGAAAACAGTATAATTTCCACAGTGAGTCCCGGTTTTTCCGTTTTGCGGGAGCCGGGCTTTGTGCATTTGACGTGTGGAAAGGAGAGCGAAAAATGAAAAACGGAAGATTGCGGCGCGTTCCGACGGCGGCGCTTGTATTGGGCCTGGTTTTCGCGCTTACGCCGGCCGGGCTGGGCGGACAGACCGGCGGTATTACGTGGAACGCGGACGCGGTGGGCAATCCCGTCACGGCCATCAGGTTTACGTTTAGCGCGAATCCGGGGGCGCTTGCGGCGACGGACTTCATGCTGGTTCCCGGAAGCGGGTCGGCGACTTTGGGGGCGCTTTCCGGCACGGGAACCACACGCTATCTGGCTGTTTCCGGCGTTGCGCCCGGGACGGTTTCCGTAACCGTCGTCCGCGCCGGGATTGCCGCCGAGGTGCGGACGATCTCGCTTGTCCCGGTACCGGCCCCCGCCGCCGGGCCGAACCCCGCCAACTTCGTGCGCGTTCCCGGCGGAACTTTCCTGATGGGCAGTCCGGAGGGAACCCCGGACAGTCGCGCAGACGAAAGGCCCGTGCGCGTGGTAACCCTAAGCGGTTTTTACATGAGCCGGTTTCCGGTAACGCAAGGCGAGTGGTACGACGTGATGAATCACTTGCCGGGAACTGGACCCGGAACCCGGCGGCCCGGCTTTTTCAACGGGACTAACAATATTGCCGGCGCAACGGTAACGCCAACGTTCGACTGGCGGAATCTTCCCGTGGAACGCGTGAGCTGGTACGATGCTCTGGTGTTCAGCAACAGGCTTAGCATTGCCAGGGGCCTTACCCCCGCATACAGCATAGACGGCAACACCAACCCCGCCTACTGGGGACCGGTGCCGACAAGCCGGAATGCGACATGGGATGCCGTTGTCATGGTGCCCGGTTCCACCGGATACCGCCTGCCCACCGAAGCCCAGTGGGAATTCGCTGCCAGGGGCGGGCATGGTTCGCCCGGGAACTTTACTTTCTCCGGAAGCAACACCGCCGCCGAAGTTGCGTGGCACAATGCAAACAGCGGAAGCCGGACGCGCGAAGTCGGAACGCTAAGGCCGAACGCCTTGGGGCTATATGACATGAGCGGAAACGTGTGGGAGTGGGTGTGGGACTGGTGGGGCACGTATCCCGCTGCGGCGCAGACGGACCCCACGGGGCCGGCTGCCGGCGTCGCTCGCGTGTTTCGCGGCGGGGGTTGGCTCAGTACGCCCGAGGGCGCTCGGTCGGCGATTCGTGACGGCAGCTCTCCCGTTCTTCGGGACGAGCCTTTCGGCTTTCGGGTTGTGCGTCCCTGAGTTCCTGCGGCTCAGCCTCGAAGGGCCGGCAACGCAGCGCCGCCGTCCGCCTCCGGCGGGCGGGGAGCGCGAAGTACCCGCCCTTCGCCGCGCCTTTTTGCCGGCGTTTGCTCGAAATAACGTTGGCGCTTCCGCCCCGGGCGTTCTTCCCGCCGAATCCGCCGCCCTCCGGATTGGCAGGCGAACCGCCGCCGTAACTTTCCGCCTCCGACGTTGTTAAAAAAGCAATCCCGGTTACGGTCGGTTTTCAAGCGCGGCAATCCGGTGTTGCCCAAAGGAGCCTTACTCCATGATTGAGGTGCGGAATCTCACAAAAAACTACGGCGAGGTGGAGGCGGTAAAAAACGTCTCGTTTTCCGTGGGCCGGGACCAGGTCGTGGGGTTTCTGGGGCCAAACGGCGCGGGGAAAACCACCATCATGAAAATACTCACCTGTTTCCATTTTCCCTCCGGCGGAACCGCGACGGTTGACGGCATTCCGGTTGACGAAGACCCGGTGGGCGTGAAGGAGCGGATAGGCTATCTGCCGGAAAACGTTCCGCTGTACGGCGACCTTACCGTGGACGAATACCTTGCCTTCATAGCCCGTGCGCGGCTTTTGCCCAAAAGGGAACGCGGCCCGGCGATTGACGCGGCCCTGGACGCGTGCGGGCTGGGCCCGTTCCGGTACCGAAAAATAGAAACGCTGTCAAAGGGCTACAGGCAGCGAACGGGGCTGGCGCAGGCCATACTCCACGATCCGCCCATTCTGATTCTGGACGAACCCACCGGCGGCCTGGACCCGAACCAGATAATCGAAATCCGATCGCTGATCCGGGAACTGGGCCGGCGAAAAACCGTCCTGCTTTCGTCGCACATCTTGCAGGAAGTCGAGGCGATCTGCTCGCAGGTGCTGATAATCAACGAGGGGACAATCGCCGCGCAGGGAACGCCGGAGGCGATCGCCGGAACCATGAAGGGCGGCGATACCTGGGAGCTGGTTCTGAAAGGCGCGGCTTCGGCCGGCGCGGAAACCTTAAGGGAAAAACTCAAGTCCCTGAACGCCGACCCGGAATCCGTTTCCGTAAAAACGCGGGAGGACGGCACCACCGGCCTTGGCTTTTTCATTCCGGCCGGAAGCTCCGGCGGAACATCGGACGAGGAGCGCATCTTCGACTGGGCCGTGGCCGCCGGCTACAAAATACTTGGCATGAACCGGAAAAAGCTGAGCCTGGAGGACATTTTCGTAAGCCTCACGTCGGAGGATGCCGCCGGGGGGCGCGCGCCGGAAGCCACCCCCCCGGGGGGGGGGGCTCCGTGAAAAATAACTGCGCGAACCACGCCGGGCGCGTACTGGCGCTGGCCCGGAAGGAACTGCTTTCGTACCTCAACGCTCCGGCGTTTTACGGCGCGGCGGTTTTCTTTCTGGTTTTCGGTTCGGTGTGGCTGTTCCACGTCAGCGGCCTGTTCGCCATGGAGATACCGCCGGCCACGCTGCGGCCGTACTTCGCGGTCTTCCCCCTTATTTACGTTCTGGTGGTTCCGGTTCTGACCATGAAAAGCTGGGCGGAGGAGCGCAAAACCGGAAGCGTGGAACTTCTGCTCACCCTGCCGTTTTCGGAATGGGATTTGGTTCTGGGAAAGTTCCTTTCCGTTTTCGCGCTTCTGGCCATGATGATCGCGCTGACGATTCCGGTTCCGCTGTCGCTGCTTCCCATGGGGCATTTCGACATGGGCGTAATCATGGCGGAGTACTTTGGCGCGCTTCTTCTGGGGGCTTCCGCCGTGGCGCTGGGACTGCTGCTTTCGTCGCTGTCGAAAAACCAGGCCGGGAGTTTTCTGGGAACGGCGGTGGTACTTATGGCGACAATGCTGATTGGCCGGGTTACCTTCAACATGAACCTCCCCAACTGGCTTAGCGAGGTTGTCAACTTTTTTTCGCTGCCGTTCCATTTCGAAAGTTTCTCCAGGGGGGTGCTGGACTCCAGGGGCGTGGTGTTCTATTTGGCAAGCACGGTGCTGTTCCTGTTCCTAACCACCCGCGTAATCTTGCGCAGGAAGTGGGGCTGACATGACAAGAAAACAAACGTCGGTGATAACGTTTCTGACGCTGGCCGTAATCGCGCTTTGCGTCATGGTAAGCAGGCAGGTGTGGTTCCGGGTGGACATTACCCGGGACGGGCTTAACACCATCTCCGCCGTATCCCGGAACCTGCACGCGGAAATCGAAAACACCGTTCACATCACGTATTTCGTTTCGGACAGACTGCGGGCGCTTTCGCCGATACCGGGCGAGATTGAGGACTTTTTGAGGGAATACGTTGGGTTTTCCCGGGGCAGAATCCGGCTTTCGGTGCGCGACCCGATAAGGGCCGACATGCTGCGCGAAGTGGAAGAGCTGGGGCTGGTTCCGGATCGCATGCCGATTGTGGAACAGGGCCAGACCGCCGTCGTAACCCTGTTTTCAGGAATCGTGATCGAGTACCTGGACGACGTTTCCGTTATACCGATCGTGTTCTCCCTGGAGACGCTGGAATACGATCTTACGTCGCGCATTCGCTCCATGGTGCGCGGCGTTCCGCGCGTGGCCGGAATCCTGGTGGGGGATTTCAACCCCAGGCGCTGGGACGAAGGCTACTGGTCCCTGAACCACGTTTTGACGCAGGCCGGATACCGGGTTAGGCTTTTCAATCCGGGGGAGTACATTCCCGACACCATTTCCGCGCTGCTGGTTCTGGACGGCGTGGAGGTTCTGGACGATCTGGCCCTGTTCCAGATAGATCGCTACATCCGGGGGGGGGGGAGGGTTCTCTTTACCGTGAGGGCGGTGGACGTTGACATATCCGTTACCAACATGAACCTGTTCGGCACCATGGACGCAAGGCTGCGCCGGGACAACGGACTTCTGGCTATGCTGGAAAGCTACGGCGTTATGGTGCATCCGGAAGTCGTAACGGAAAGAACCTCGCTTGCCAATCCGCACATGGCTTTTGCTTTTCAAACCGGCGTTTTCCAGCATTACCAGTGGATCAGGGTGCGGCCGGAAAACAGCTATCCGTTCCACCCGGTAACGTCAAGGTTCGCCGGTCTGGATTTGTTCTGGGCGAATCCGCTTTCCGTGGCCGCTCCGGAGGGCGTGGAGGCGGAGTACCTTTTCACCACTACCGACGAGGCGTGGACCATGCGGGAACCGTTTTTTACCAGTCCGGGCTTTGCCGCCCTGATGGAACGGGACGCGCACGAGACTGCCGGCAGAAGGGTTCTGGGGGTAAGCCTTAGCGGGATTTTCCCGTCGTGGTTCGACGGCAGGCCCCTTCCGGAGCCTTTGGCCGGGGAGCTTCCCCCTATGCCGGAGGAACCCGGAGTTGCGCGGATTATCGTGGTTGGCGAAAGCGGTTTCGCCACGGACTTCATGAACGTTACCGACTTTGGGGATTTTACTACCAACGCGCACAACAACCTCAATTTTCTGATACACGCCGCCGACTGGCTGGGGCACGACGACGACATTATCGCGATACGTTCCAGAACGGTGGGTTCCGGCAGGATGGACAGGATAGCGGATCCGGCGGCCAGGGTTGCCGCCGTGCGGTTCGCCCGGACGGTAAACGTTTTCGTCATGCCGATTCTGGTCGTGGTTGTCGGTATTTTTGTTACGCAAAGGCGCAAAGCCATGGCCCGTTTGCGCGGGGAAATGCCGGGCGGCGAAACCGGTTCCGACGGGGAATAGGAGTTTTCCATGGAGTACAAAAAAAAGGTCTTCGCGCTTTCGTGCGCCGTCGTGATACTGTCGCTGGTTTACGCGGCGACTCTGGTTTTCGATCCGGCCAGAAGGGGCGCGCGCGCGGACGTCTACACCTGGCTGGATCCAAGGGCCACGGACGGAATCGCCCGGATTGTCTTTACGCTTCCGGCGGCGTATCTTCCCCCCGGTGCGCCCGAAACCGTGGTTCTTTCGCGCAACGGCAGCGCCTGGTACGTTCTGCGCCGGGGCGGGCGTTATCCGGCGCGGCGGCAGCGCGTGGAGGATTTCCTTGCGGAACTTACAACCCGTGCGCCGTTCCCCGTAATCTCGACAAACGCCGCCGCCCATGAACGCCTGGCGCTTACCCCGGACGACGCGGCCAGGGTTACCGTTTCCGGCGTAATGGGGCCGCCGCTTCTGGACATGCTTTTGGGGCACAACGATCCGTCCGGCCGGAACGTGTATCTTCGCAGGGCGGATCGCAACGAGGCCAGGTCCGGCCGGGACAGGTTTTCGGATTTCGTGTGGGGCGAGCGTCGTTCGTGGTACAACCTTTCGCTGTTTCCCGGAAGCGACGAGGGTATCGTTCCGGACGTAACAAGCCTTGCGATGTTCCCCCCGGCGGCGGGCGGGGAAACCGGGCCGCTGGTTTTCACCCGCGTTCCGGGGCCCTGGGAAGCCGTCTGGAACGTGAACTTCGATCTTGAGGCGGTAAACCAGGCGCGGGTGAACGCCTTTGTCCGCGACGTTCTTATGAGCGTGGGGGAGGACTTTGCCGACGCGCGGGCCGCTCCGGACGCGGCGTTTGACGACAGCCGTCTGGTTCTGGAACTGGCCGGCGGCGGCACCGTCGCGATTGGTTTTACCGCGCCGGACGGGGACGAAAGGCGGCTGGCCTCCGTTTCGGGAACCGACATAGTGTACGTGGTTTCGGGGTGGATGCACCGGCGGCTTTTCCCCGCCGCCGGAACGTTCGGCCTGTAAATCCGGAACCGGAAAACGCTACGAGCCGGAACCGCTTCGCCGGCCTTCCATGAAGGCGCGGTACTTGTCCGGGTCGCTCTTGAACGCGATTATGTGTGAAGCCGGATCCAGCATGGCCCTTTCCAGCGCTTCCTCGGCTTCGAAGACCAGACGCGCCGCGTTGACCTCCCTTTCCGAACAGGCGGAAATGCCCATGCAGAGGTCGGTTTTCTGCTTGAACACGGCGGGGTACTTGCCCAGAATTCTGTTGTGGAATTCCGTGGCGTTCAGGAACCCCATGTCCAGACTCAGGCCGGGGCAGACAATCGACAGGCCGCGTTCGCCCCTCTCGCAGACGAATTCCCTGGACGAGAAAAACCGCGCCGCGTCGGCGGCAAGACGCGCGTAGTAGTTGTCGGCCTCCGTCGGCTTGAACTCCACGACGATAAAGGCAAGGTCCTGCCCCGTCGCCGCGCTTCTGGCTATTTCCTCGGCAAGTCTGCTTTCCGTGTGTTCCTTTCTTACAACGTGTCCGCGTTCGGAGTAGCTTCCCGGTTTGTGCGCGGAGGGCTGCGGCTTTTCCTTTTTCGCCTCTTTTTCCGCGTCCACTCGCAGTTCGACCCGCGGCTCGCGCCTGGGTTCGCTCCGGGCCTCGCGCGCCGGTTCCGCGGCAACCGCCGGGCGGTGAGCGTCCCCGCGCGGCTGCTCCCGTGGGGCTTCGCCGGTTTTGGGCCGCGCCGCGTCGCCGGCGTACGCCAGCCCGCGCCGGCGCTGGACGGACGACTCCACCAGCAGGGTGAAAAACGCCACCGCCAGTGAAATCGCTATGGCGATCATCGCGTTTTTGAGTATTCCGGCAATCGCGTCCGCGTCGAACCTGGCCGCCACCGCTTGAATGTTTACGCTTATGTTCCGCTGGGCGGCCCAAATCTGCATGGGCGCGGACATATTGTTCCAGGAAAAGCCGAAACGCTCCCTAAACCGCGGCAAACCGTCAACCAGCGTAATGGCGTTCCCGTTGCTCCTTTGAAAATGACTGTGTATTCCACCCTGGACAAAAATGATAACGCCTTCGATGGTGGCGCTTTCGTCAACGGCGGCCTGAACGCGCCTGAAGAATTCGTCGTCGTCGATACAGCCCACCTCGAAACCCGCTTCCGCGACCCTAATCTGGAAGCGTTCGAACTCGTCGTAGGCAACGTCGCGGCGCCGTTCCGTGCTGGTGCTTATTCCGACAATCACCGACACAAGTGCCCCAAGGTATACCAGGATACAGACGGCGGCAATGAGCGTGCCCAGAATGGAAGTTCTTCTCGTATAATTTGACCGGCGCATAGGTTATTATATACGTAATCGGCACATTTTGCTAGGCTCATTAGCATGAGTTTGCGAAAATCTTCGCTGGCCCCGGGCTGGTACCCCAAAAACCGGGACGAAATAACGCGTTTCATGTCCGCCGCCGCCGGAAACGGTCCCGGCCGAGGCCACGGCTGCCGCCGAACCCGCGCAGCGATAGCCCCCCACGCCGGCTGGTTCTACTCCGGCAGAATCGCCGCCGGGGCGGTCTCGCTTCTGGACGAAAAAACCGAAACGCTGGTCGTGATTGGCGGGCACGTCCCCGGAGGCGGGAAACCGCTTTTCGCCATGGAGGACGCGGTGGAAACGCCGCTTGGCGACATGCCGCTGGACGTTGAACTCCGCGCCGTCCTAATAGAGGAAACCGGCGGGGGGGAGGACCGTTTCCGGGACAACACGGTGGAGGTGCTTCTGCCCATGGCCCGCTTTTTCCTGCCGAACGCTTCGCTTCTGTGGATGCGCCTTCCCGCCGACATGTCGTCCTTCGAAACGGGCAAAACCGTAGCCGCCCTTGCCAAAAAACCGGGGCGAAACCTGGCCGTGCTTGCCTCCGCCGACCTTACCCATTACGGACGAAACTTCGACTTTGCCCCCCGGGGAACCGGCCCGGAAGCCCTGCGCTGGACGCGCGAAGTCAACGACCGCCGCTTCATAAAGGCCGTGGAATCCGGAAATCCCGCCGATGTACTGGAACGGGCCGAAATCGACCGTTCCAGTTGCTCCGCCGGAGCGGTTCTGGCCGCGATGGGTTTTGCGTCGGCCATGGGGCTGGGCCCGGCGCGGCTTCTGGAGTACGGCACCAGCGCGGACGCGGAAAACGCGGTCGCGCCGGAGTCCTTTGTGGGTTACGCGGCGTTCGCGTTTTAACGGCTTTCCGGTTTCGAAAGCCGGTCTGCTTTTTCGTTTTTCGTTCCCGCCCGCCATCGGTGTACAACAAATGGTATGCCATTAAGATCATTCGGCATATCATATGACTCAATTTCAGAAAAGATATATTCTTGCTTGAATGCCGCTTGCCGGAGTGGTAATTTATATACGTAGTTTTCGTACGTTTTCCCGACCGGGAGGCGGAACGAAAGACATACTTTCCTTGGCTTGTAAGCATAGGCCAACAGACGGCGGTTGTCGTTGGCCCCGGAAATATTGCGGCACAATCTATAAACAGGAGAGTTTTATGATGAAAAAAACCGGAATTGCGTTGCTGTTGCTGTCATTGAGTTTTGCCACCGCTTACGCGCAACTTCTTGACGGGCTTTCCGTGGACGTGAACCTTGACTTCACCGTTTTCGGAATGGAAAAAAACACCAGAAGCGATGTCGAGCTGCGGCGGCATGCGGGCAACTTTAACCCGCAGATGTTTTTCTGGCCGGGCCACAGGGACGGGGCCTGGATTTCCGACGCCGGTTTGACCGTGGAATACGACGGCGGATTCTTCGGCGCGGCCATGAGCGTCGGCACAACCTGGAAAGAGGGCCGGGTGGAGTTTACCGAACCGATTGCGCGGTTCAACACCCTGCGGGCCTGGGTAATGCCCTGGAACTGGCTTAAGTTTACCGCCGGCGTTGGCATTGGCGCGGGGTTCGCCGACAGCCTGGGCGCAGATCCGGGCCTGCGGATATACAGCGGCGTTACCCAGAACACCTGGGACGACAGCCGCAACCCGGACAATATCACCCAGGACGAGGGAATACTGCTGGAGTTTTTTAAGGACCGGCTCAGCGTTGCCATGGCCGCCCGTTACTACAACCCCGGCGTTTTCCGCCTTAACCTGAACCCCACCGCAAACACCGCCCCCGAAGGCGACAACCGCAACACCCGGTGGGACTACATGAATCAAAGGGAATTTTCCTACGGGGCACGCATAGGCTACGGGCTGGGCGACTGGGGAAAGGCGAACCTGTCGTACATCATCGAGTGGAGCAACTTCGGCGACGAAAGGCAAAACCTTTACGGCCACGACCCGGACGGCAACATGGTTCCGACCGTCGCCACCGCCGAAACCGCCATGCACCTGTTCGGGGTCTACGCAAGCCTGACCCCCCCCTCCCCCGGGCTTGCCGTTACCCTGGCTTACAACGGTATTGTCACGCAATACACCGACAGGTTTTTTGCCGGCGGCCTGTGGCACGACACGGCGATGCCCGTGGTGTTGCAGCACGCAATCAACCTGAACACCAGATACACGGGGATAAACCGGTGGACGTTTAGAGCCGATCACAACGTAAGTTTCTGGACGGACAAAAACTATGAGATATTCGGCATTCAGGGGATAGCGGACATGGGCACCACCTCCGGCATGGCGGCCGAAAATTTCGCCGAGGTGGATCACCTGCTGGTGTGGCACGGAATCGGGGCAGCCTATCAGCTTACGGACAACTTTAGGCTTGATCTGTACGTCCGCAACTTTCGGCGGTATGACACGGCGCAGGGCGTGCAGGGCGACGACGTGTTCCGTGTTGTCCGAAGCCAGTTTAAGGGAGAACTAAAAGGGATATGGCAGCCCAGGGCCAATTTCGAAATGTTTGTTGGCATAGACGTTGAACATTATTCCATTTCCGTATCGAGCGACATAAACAGAAGGCAGGTACACGCCCCTGCCGGCTTTATCTCCATGGATTATGTCGGGGATACCCGTGACACGTCTTTTGTGTTCAAAGTTCCCATGGGGATCATCGTGCGAATGCGGTAGTTTGTGTTTCCAAGCCGTGACGTATGTTCCGGCCATATTTTGATAATTGGAGGGCGTTTTATGAAAAAGAAAAATCTGGTTTTTGGATGTCTGCTGTTTGGCATGACGGTAGTCCTGTTCCTTGCCGGGTGCAGAGGGGCCGTTGATCCCACGCCAGGACCCGTAAAGGAGCCGCTGGGAATCCCGCAAAACGTGGCGGTGGTTTCGGCTGACCGGCAGCTTACCCTGACATGGGATGCTGTGGAAAAAGCCACGAAGTACCAGGTGCAGCACAGAAATGCCGGTACCGTCTGGTCCGCAGGTGAGGAAACCTACGTCACCACCAAGGTCATTGCCTCTCTGGAAAACGATACCGAGTATGAGGTAAGGGTGAGGGCCGGGGATGCCGAGGACTGGGGCGACTGGTCCAAGGTGGAGACCGGAACGCCGGTGGCGCCGGAACTCCCCCCTAATGCTCCCGCAGCCGTTACCCTAATCGACGCGGGCACCACCTGGCTTAACGTAGGCTGGGAGATACCTGCCGGTGCAACCGTATATAGGGTAAAGATTGCCACTGCCGATGATATAGCCGCCGCCGAAGACTGGCCCTCCGACGGTTACGAGCATGAAGGGCCGCCGGTTGAGATAACCGGACTGGAGCCGGACACCGACTATTACGTGTTTGTCAGCGCCGGAAATATTATCGGCTGGAGCGATTGGACAATGGCCGGCGTAAGAACCAACGTACCGTCCCCCCCCGACGCTCCATCCCCTGTTATCCTGACTCTGGAGGGCGAGGACTCCGTATCCGTAAGCTGGGCGACGGTTGCCGATGCCTCGATGTACAGGGTGAAGTTTGGCACCAACAATAACGCCGGCAGCGCCGAGTACTGGCCTTCCCACGAGTACATGCACGAAGCTCCGCCCGTTACAATCACCGGGCTGAAGCCGGATACTACCTATTACGTGTTTGTTAGCGCCGGGAACGACTACGGCTGGAGCGACTGGGCCGTTAAAAGCATTTACATTGTTTTCGTACCGGCCCCAGGAGCGCCCGCGGAGGCGCCTGCCGCCGACATTGGTAACAGGAACGCCTTTGAGATAGGCGGCACCGCCGATGACGGTAACGGTTACGAAAACTCCATGCTGAGGCAATGGATCGAATGGACAAACACGGAAAGGGCAGCCAATGTAGAAAACGTGTTAAGCGGCGTACTCGGGCTGACGTGGGCATCGGTTCCGGGCGCGCTCTGGTACGATATCTTTATCGCCCGGGACGACTTGACCCAGGACGATCCGCATCCCGAACGGCCCGAGGATCCGGCGGTTACGGTTGACGGGCTTTCGTACTTTCACAGGGACGCAGAACCCGGGGTGCGCTACACTTTCTGGCTGCGGGCAAGGAACGACGCGGGGCCGGGGCCGGTAGGCATGCCTGTCATCGCGGTGATGGATGACCGCATGGGCGTGCAGACCGGTCAAAGCTCAAGCGGAATGATCGAGCGCGCCCTCTTCCCCAGAAACCTAAGCGCAAGCGTTGTCGGGGAAGGCTCCGTGCATCTGTCCTGGGATTCAAGCGACCGGGCGGTCTGGTACGAGGTGTATTATTCGACGGACCTTAGCGCCCTGCGGGCCATGGCCGGAGGATTTTCCAATGCCGAGATGCTCGGCGGTTCCTGGAACGAAGGCTCCCCGGCTACTGGAGGCCGCAGGCTCGTTCCCTATCAAGCCCTTAGTCCAATCAACTTCGTGCAGGATTC
>Ga0209755_10006927_pt1 | contig 12408 bp, 12 predicted proteins | sample TergutCo191P1_FD_187301 | JGI IMG/M metagenome (GOLD analysis project Ga0209755, IMG submission 187301) | Cornitermes sp. P1 segment gut microbial communities from Petit-Saut dam, French Guiana - Co191P1 (SPAdes) (version 2) | ecosystem: Host-associated > Arthropoda: Insects > Digestive system... | reverse complement strand
GTTGTATTTTTTATCGCCTACTATCGGATGCCCTATATATTCCATCGAGGCGCGGATTTGGTGCGAACGTCCCGTATGAAGCGTTATTTCGAGCAGAGAAAAATCGCTTTTTAGCTCTCGTACGGCGTATTCGGTATGCACGAATTTTGAATTATCCGACGAAATTTGCGACAAAAAAACCTTGTTTTTCTTCTCGTCTTTCTCCAAAAAGCCCTTAATTTCGCCGGATTTTTCGATTTTGCCTTCGACTATCGCCAAATATTTTTTTTCGATGGCGCGGTTTCGCATTTGCTCGTTGTAAAACTGAAGCGAATTGTAGGTTTTCGCAAACAAAACAAGTCCGCTTGTATTTTTGTCGAGCCGCTGAATCGGCGCGGGACGAAAAGTTTTCGTGCAAAGGCGCGAAAGATAGGTCTGAACCTGCGTCGCGAGCGTGTTTTTGTACTCGGATTTGTCGGGGTGCGTCAAAAGTCCGACGGGTTTGTCGGCGATAAGAATTTCGTCGTCTTCATAAACAATGTTCAGGTTTAATTCTTCGGCTTGAATTTGCGGTTTTTCTCTTTGCAAGTCCGAAATTTGCGCGTCCGAAAGCGAAATCGAAACCGCGTCGCCGACCTGCAAAACTGCGTTTTCCTTTATCCTTTTTGAATTGATTCTGACGATATTTTTGCGCAAAAGCCGATAAATCACGGAATTTGGCGCGTTATTCAGAAATTTGCTCAAAAAACGGTCTATTCTCTGCGGCGCTTCGTTTGCGGTAATTTCTATTTTTTTCATAATCAAATATTATTTCAAGATTTTATCCGAAGCCGACCATGCAATCAAAAATTTTCTTGCCTTTATACTCTATCCATTCGGATTTCGGTTTGCCGATGTTTTCGCTGCGAAAATCGAAAGTGAGCAAGAAGCCGACATCCTTGTTTTTGCTTTCTAAGTATCCGCAAAGTTGCTCGTATGCGTCGAGGTGCGCCAAATCTCCGTACCATCGTTTCAATTCAACAACAAATTGCTCTGCGCCGTAATCCACAATAATATCTATTCTTTTGGCGTTGCGGGTTTCGCTTTCTATATGGTAAAAACCTGCGCCGTTTATCAAAGGTCTGATGTATGTTAAAAACAGCGTGCGGCATTCATCTTCCAAAAAAACCTTACTGCTTTCGCGGTAAAGTTCGTAATAGTGCCGTGCAAATCTCTCCACGCAAAGTTCCATATTAAACTTGCCGTCTTTTATTACATCATCCGAGACTACTCTGTCTATCCGAATGCCTTTGCGTTGTTTTCCCGTAATAAAATGTTCGTAAATAATCAATTCAAAAATAGTGTTATCTATGACCGCTTTTCCGTTTTTGTTTCTTATGTATCCGAAAGTATGTCCTAATCCTACGGCATAGTCGGTCGTGCTGAATTTATAATCGGCTCCGTTAATTGTTATGTCGTAAAGCAAGTCCGAGAGTTCTTTGTCGGCTAAAATGTTTTTGCCCAAATCGTCAATCAGGGTGCTGTTTTCCTGAAGAATCAGTTTTACCGCTTCAAGAACGCCGGCTTTTGTCCAATTTTTATCCAAATTATTTTCTATACGCTGACAAATTCGCGAAACAAGATACGGATAACCGTTTGTGTAATCGCGAATTTCTTGCGCAACTGCCGAAATATCCATTCCCGACTTGTGGTCATTTTCGTATTCGGTAAGCATTGACGCTATTTCTTTTACGCTCAACGACATATCGACTTCAAAATCAATCGCTATGTTCCAAGGCGAATTCAGACGTTTTTCACCGTCTTTAAGTTGATGAGTTCCGGCTTGTATCATTTTTACTTTAAGGTTTTTTATGTCGTAAACTCCGGCTAAAATTACGCTTTGGAAAGTTGCGCCGACTTTTCGCGGTCTTCTGAGATATTTGTCGCGCAACATTCCAAGAAATTTCAAGAATATAAAGTTGTTCGAGACCTTGTCCACCTCGTCTATTATTAAAAGAATTTTTCTGTCTTCGCAAGTTTTATCGAGAAACGAATCAAGCAAATCAAATGTTGTAACAGAATTGTTTTCCCAAATTTCCCCGCCGGGACGCTTTCGTAAATGATAATCTTTTTTGAGCAACATAAGAAAACCTTGACAAAAACCGCTTTCCGTCTCAAATATGGCGTCGCTTACAGCTTCAAAACTGATAGAAATCACAGTATATTTATCTGCCAATTGTTCTTCTAACAATGCAATCGTCGTTGTTTTTCCGTATTGCCTGCCGCGATTTATGCTGAAATAATGCCCTTGCTCTATAAACCGTATTATCTGTTCTATTTTTTCACTCGTGTCAGCCATGTAGTGCAAATCAGGAACACAGAGCCCTGTTACATTAAATTCACGCATCGTCTCTACCTCCTTTTTATTCTCGGTTATAACAAAAATACCTTACGCCGCGCCCCCCAAAATCGCAAAAAATTATTTTCCTTTTCTGCTTTTTTCGAACTCGTATTTCAAAATCGGGTCGCATTTGCCGGGGAATTTTGCCGTTACGTTGTCGCTGCAACCCGAAAAATCCAATTTTTCACAATTCACGCAGACGTTTTCAAACCATTCGTCGCTTATGTTGTGCGGCTTGTTTTCTTTTTCGCCGCCTTCGCCGCTTGTCGCCTTGTCCGCTTTAATTAAGATGTTTTTGGCAATTTCACCCAATTGCTCCAACATCTGCGGAGGCATTTGTTGCGCCGCCATTTGCAGATAAACCGTCAATGCTTCTTTGAGAATCTGTTTCTCGTCATTGGTAAAAATCGACATATTAAAGCCCTGCCAAAATATCGTTAAACATATTTTTGAAAATTTCGTAATACCACTGAGTAATATCCGCCTGTAAATTATTGCCGTGGCTTTTTATCAATACCGTTCCTCTGTTTTTGGATTCGTCGCCGATATTCATATAGAAATCGGTGAATGTGAGCTCCCCTTCAAGCCAGCCGTTAAAATTAATCGTCCCGCTGACTCTGAAATCGGTGTTGCTGTAATCCATGTTTGCGAACATTTCTTCAATTTTTTCTTCAAATTCTTCCTTGCTTATAAGGCCGAACTCGTATTTAATTATCAGCTCCAAATCCAATTCGATATTCAAGTCGGTAGTCGTATAAATAGTGCCGTTCAGATATATGTTGCCGCCGTTTGAAAAGTTGGTATATACTTCTTGAGTTTGCAGTTTCACGACAAGCGCAGGAAGGTTATCGATAATAATCATGGAATTTCCGCTCAAATCTTTTTGCCCTCTTTCAAGACCGTTTACGGTAGGATAGACAAATTCTTCAAGCAGAATGCCTTCTCTTGCGTTTCTTGCTTGCGGTCCTATCAGCGCCACGGCTAAAGAATCGAGAAACTCGTTAAGGTTTGCTTCGGTAACGGCGGTTGGCGGTAAATTGATTTCGTTTTCATTTCCATTTTCGCCGCAAGCGGTAAAAAGCGCGGCAAAAAACATCGCCGATATGCCGATAAATAATTTTAATTGTCTCATTCCTGTCTCCTCTCGTTATGAGAAATTGGTTTGTTTTCAAGGTAAAAATACTATATTGCGCGACCCTTGCGCCGCCTTTTTTGGGTTTTGCGGTGAAAAACACGGTTTAGCGAAGGCGAATGTCAAAAAAGCGACTCCTTTCTTACGGAAACATACGGTATCGCGCAAATTATTACGGTCGGCTCGTTTTCGGGCTCAAAAAGTTTGTATTATGCGTATGCCAATCTGCCTTTTACGCGAGGAACGCGCCGTCCGATAAGTTTTGCAGTTTCAATCCATTCTTTTATTGCGATTTCGGTGTTTTTTATTACTTCGGCGTACGTTTTTCCGTCAGCCATACATCCTGCCAATTCGGGAACTTCCGAAATGAACGACTTGTCTTCTTCGCTCCAATAGATAATAACTTCGTATTTGTTCATGTTATGCCTCCAAACGATATTTCAATATAAGGTTTCTCACTTGTTTTACTTGATACGGCTTCGCACTTGCTCCTGTCGGCTGAATATTTATGATTTCGCGGCCGTAATCCCTGCCATGAAATTCATGACTTTGTCGTCCAATATAATGTCTTTTCTTTTTACGGGTTGTTTCAGGCGGATTCCTTCTAAGGTTTTGCAGCGGCTCAAAGCAACGTAGGTTTGTCCGTGAGCGAACGCTCCGCCGCCCAAGTCTATTATAACTTTCTCGAAAGTTTTTCCCTGACTCTTATGGACGGTAATCGCCCAAGCCAATTTTATCGGATACTGCTTGTATTCGCCTATCGCTTTGGTCGCCAATTTGTCGTTTGCCGGATCGTATTCGTAATCGACTGCCTCCCAAGTTTCCTTGTTCGCGACAAAATCCGTTCCGTCTATATCGACCGTAATTTCGCTCTGCTCCAACTTTTTTATTATCCCGATTGTTCCGTTTACCCAGCATCCCGCTTTGTCGTTTTTTACCATCATGACCTGCGCTCCTTCTTTCAATATTAAATTTTTCTCGACGGGATAATCCTTTTCGTTTACCGTAAACTCGAAAACGCCCGAAAGTTCAGCGCAGTACACAAATTCTTTTGTCGGCAATTCGTCCATTTTCCTTTTGTTTATGCCGTCAACTATGCTGTTGGTTGAGCCGAGCACAATTTCTCTGTCGCCGCCGTCTTCGATTTTCGGAAAATAGCGTCCGTTAAGTTCGGCCAGCAATTCATCCGTTACTTTTCCTTCGCGGACGGCGTTTAGGATTTGCAAAAAATTGAAGTCGCTTCTTTGGCGAAAAACGGTTTCCAAGACATAATGTTCAAAGGTCGATTTCTTAAAAACGTCCGAATTAAAAAAGTAATACCCCCTGTATTTTCGCTCAAAATAGTGATGAATTGAGCCTTCAAATACGGTTTCGCCTTCGTGCGTTATGTTTACTTTGTCGTTACTGCTAACGACGGGCGGAAGTTGATACATGTCCCCGACAAACACCATTTGCGCGCCGCCGAACGGAAGGGAATTTTCGCGGATTTTCTTGAGGATATAGTCCATTCCTTCGATTAAATCCGCTCTTACCATCGAAATTTCGTCGATGACAATCACGTTCACGGATTTCAGGATTTGCTTCGTTATTCCCGAATATTTGTTGTCCTTTATCGCGTCGCTTGTTATTACGACATGCGGAAACTTGAAAAGCGAATGTATTGTTTTGCCTCTTACGTTTAAGGCGGCAACGCCGGTCGGAGCCAAATACACGGCAGTCTTTTGCGTATTTTCCCGAAAATATTCCAAAAACGTGGACTTTCCCGTCCCCGCTCTTCCCGTTACAAAGACCGAATTGCCGCTGTTTTCGATTAAATCGAACGCTCCGCGAAAATCGTCGGTAAGTTCAAAATCCGCCGGCAGTCGGCTGTTTTTGGCTTGCGGGTTCATCGGTTTTTCCATTGAATAACTCCTGTTTTTTACGGAAAATAAAAAAATGTACAAGCGTAAAACAGAATTTGCGGTATTTTTGCAGTTATTTCCGACGGGATTGACGGAATAAACGGCATTTTTACGAAAAAAATACAAAAAAATGGGTGGCGAGGGTCGCCCATATATTATTTTTGCGCTGTTAAATGGGAACTTTTTCATAAGGAACGGCAAATAAAATGTCATCGGCAACAGAAAACAAAAAGCGGCCTGCCGCAATAAACATAATTTGGCTGTACATGATAGTCATCAGCATAATCGTCGCCGCATACACGGGGCGAATGCAGGATATAAGCGATGCGTCTTTCGGGGCGGCGAGGGCGGCGGTAACTCTGGCGATAAGTTTAATCGGCGGAATGGCTTTATGGCTCGGACTTATGAAAATCGCCGAAGCCGCAGGGCTTATGAACTTTATTTCAAAGGCGATTCGTCCGCTTATGAATTGGCTTTTTCCTGAAATCCCGCACAATCATCCCGCAATGCACGCGATAATAATGAATATGTCCGCAAATATGCTCGGACTCGGAAGCGCGGCGACTCCTATGGGACTTAAAGCGATGGCCGAGCTCGACAAACTTAATCCCAACAAGGGAACCGCAACCAATGCGATGTGTCTGTTTTTGGCGATAAATACTTCGAGCGTCACGATTTTACCTTTGGGAGTGATAACGATAAGAGCGGCGGCCGGAGCCACAAGCCCCGGAGCCATAATAATTCCGGGACTTATCGCAACTTTATGTTCGACGCTCGCGGCCGTTTTTATAGCAAAATTTTTGGCTTCCCGCAATAAAGAGGAGACTTTTGTCGGCGAGGCGGTCAAATCCGAGGAGAAAATCGAAAATCCTATAGCGGAAACCGAAAAACATCCGCCTTCGACGCTTGGAAAAATAGTCGCTTTAGCGGCGATTGCGGCGATTGTTATGGCGATTCCGTATTCGGTAATTACAAACGGCGGCCTGCCCGCAACTTTTCTTGACGGCGTAATTTCGTCGTCGGTTTGGCTCATTCCGATTTTAATGCTCGCGCTTTTGATGGGCGGATATTTGTGCGGCGTAAACGTCTATGAAACCGCGACCCAAGGCGCAAAAGAAGGCTTTGATACGGCCGTAAGAATCATACCGTTTTTAGTGGCGATTTTTGTAGGAATAGGAATGCTTCGCGCAAGCGGCGCGCTCGAATTGTTTACCGGACTTGTCGGCCCTTACACGGCTCTTGTCGGATTACCGCCTGAAGTCATTCCCCACGCGCTTTTGCGGCCTTTGTCGGGAACGGGAGCTTTCGGCGTAATGGCGGAAATCGTAAACGGCGCGCCCGATTCTTTGGCGGCGTTTATATCGTCGATACTTCAGGGTTCCACCGATACGACTTTCTATATTTTGGCGGTTTACTTCGGCTCGGTAAGCATTCGCCGCACCCGTTACGCCTTGCTTGCGGGACTCAGTTCGGACGTTGTAGGAATTTCGGCGGCGATATTCTTCGGAAACCTCTTTTTCGGAATGTGATTAATCAAGGCGTTTTGAAAAATGAAAATAATACGTGGACTGTACAACAGCGCAAAGGTTTTTACCGACAACATCGACGACGCCTGCGCCAAACAGGTACAGGAAATATGCGACCTTGAAGCGTTTAAGGATACAAAAATCAGGATAATGCCCGATTGCCATTTGGGGAAGGGCGTTTGTATCGGATTTACGCAAACGGTAAGCGATAAAATAGCTCCGTCTTTTGTAGGTTGCGACATAGGTTGCGGAATGACGGCGCAAATATATAATAAGAAGAACCTTCCCGAAATCGACTTTGAAAAGCTGGACGGCGTAATACGTAATAACGTGCCTTACGGCTACAACGTCCACGACAAAGCGCACGAAATCTCAAACGAAATCGCTCTCCATAATATAAGATGTCCGAGTATAAATATGAGCCGCGCAAGAAAATCGATAGGGACTCTTGGAGGCGGAAACCATTTTATCGAGATTAACGAAGACAAAGAGAATTTTTACCTCGTAATCCATTCGGGTTCGCGGCATTTGGGCTTGGAGACGGAAGAATATTACAGCGAACGCATCCATAAAGTCAAGGACAGGCAGGCAAACAGAGAGCTTATCGAAAAAATGAAAGCGAGCGGCGAAGTAAAGGATATTAAGGCGGAATTGGAGCGCGTAAAAAGCGAACGGCAAGAAAGCCATGGCGCGGAAAAAATCAGCTATCTTCAAGGACAAGACTTCGCCGACTATTTGAACGACATGGATACGGTGCAGAAATTCGCCTCGCTCAACCGAAAGGCGATTATCGGCATTATTTCGGCAGGAATGCGGCTTCCCGCGCCCGACGGAGGTATCGAAACAATTCATAATTACGTCGATATTAAAAACATGATAATCAGGAAGGGCGCGGTTTCGGCAAAGAGCGGCGAAAAACTGATTATTCCGATAAATATGCGCGACGGCTCGCTTATTTGCTGCGGAAAAGGAAACGATGATTGGAACTGCTCGGCGCCTCACGGAGCGGGGAGAATACTTTCGCGCACCCAAGCGGAAAAGCAGTTAAAACTCGAAGAATTTAAGGAAACGATGAAGGACGTTTGGACTACTTCGGTAGGAGAAAACACCTTGAGCGAAGCGCCTATGGCTTATAAGAGCATGGACGAAATTATCGAAAATATCCGAGACAGCGTCGAAATCATCTCCGTTGTTAAGCCCTTATACAATTTTAAGGCTCCCGAAGAAGACAAATTTTGGCGCAAAAAGAAAAAGTGAAAATACAAAAAAACATAAGATTTCACAATATTTCAAAATCCCCTTGACAAAGACATCGCCAATATATTATTTTACGGAGACCTTTTTTGCCTTTTTTGCGTAAAAACGGGCTTAAAGACTTTGTCAATTCGCTTTCGTACGGTGAATATTGCATGGTTTGGATTAAAGAAACGGAAAAAATAAAACAAAGAACAATTTAAATGTTCCATTAGGAGGAATAGTTTATGGCTAAAGAGAAGTTTGTAAGAACTAAGCCCCACGTGAACGTGGGTACCATCGGACACGTTGACCACGGTAAGACGACCTTGACGGCGGCTATTTGTTCAACGCAGGCGAAAAAATTCGGCGGACAGGCAAAGAAATATGACGAAATCGATGCGGCACCCGAAGAGAGAGAGCGCGGTATTACCATCGCTACGGCGCACGTTGAGTACGAGTCGGCTAACCGTCACTATGCACACGTCGATTGTCCCGGACACGCAGACTACATTAAGAACATGGTTACAGGCGCGGCTCAAATGGACGGCGCGATACTTGTTGTTTCGGCTTCGGACGGCCCCATGCCTCAGACGAGAGAGCACATTTTGCTTGCGCGTCAGGTCGGCGTTCCGAAAATTGTTGTTTACTTGAATAAAGTTGATTTGGTTGACGACGAAGAGCTTCTTGAGCTTGTTGAAATGGAAGTTCGCGAATTGCTCAGCAAATATGAGTTTGACGGCGACAACGCTCCCGTTATCCGCGGTTCTGCGTATAAGGCCTTAGGCGACGCTAACGAAGGAACTACTTCCGAGCAGGGTTCGGAGTCTATCGCTAAACTTATGGAAGCGATTGACAGCTATATTCCGCAACCGCTTCGCGAAGTCGATAAACCCTTCCTTATGCCTGTTGAAGACGTTTTCTCGATTACAGGTCGCGGTACCGTTGCAACGGGTCGTATTGAGCGCGGCATGATTAAAGTCAGCGAAGAAATTGAAATAGTCGGTATTTCGGACACTCAGAAAACGGTTTGCACCGGTGTTGAAATGTTCAGAAAGTTGCTTGATCAAGGCGAAGCGGGCGATAACGTAGGTCTTTTGTTGAGAGGTATCGACAAAGACAAAATCGAACGCGGAATGGTTCTGTCGAAACCCGGCTCCATTAAGCCGCACATGAACTTTAAGGCTGAAGTTTACGTATTGAGCAAAGAAGAAGGCGGTCGTCACAAACCCTTCTTTAACGGCTACCGTCCTCAGTTCTATTTCAGAACCACGGACGTTACCGGCGACATCGAGCTTCCTGCGGGAGTTGAAATGATCATGCCCGGTGACAATACGCAGTTCACCGTTAAGCTGATTAATTCTATCGCTATGGAAAAGGGACTTCGCTTTGCTATTCGTGAAGGCGGAAGAACCGTTGGCGCAGGCGCTGTTACCGACATAATCTCGTAAGGTGGCTTTTAGTGAGCGATAAGATTAGAATAAGATTGAAATCCTTCGACCATGCCGTCCTTGACGGCTCCGCGAAAGAGATTGCAAGAATAGCAACGGGTGCGGGCGCGAGAGTTCTCGGCCCTATCCCGTTGCCTGTGGAGAAAACGGTTTATACGGTGCTTCGTTCTCCTCACGTGAATAAAAAATCGCGCGAGCAGTTTGAAACACGGGTGCATAAACGTCTTATAGATATCGTTGAATCAACATCTCATACGGTAGAGGCTCTAATGAAATTGGATTTGCCTGCCGGAGTTGTTGCCGAAATCAAAGTTTGATTTAACAAGAGAAGTTGAGAAAAAATGTTTGGTTTAATAGGCAGAAAAATAGGTATGACCCGTATTTCAAACGCTGAAACGGGAGCTATAATACCGGTGAGTGTTGTGCAAATCGGCAAAAATGTCGTCTTGCAATTGAAAACACTCGAAAATGACGGATACGAGGCGGCGCAAATCGGTTTCGACGTTGTCGAAAAACGCGGCGCTCCTTTGGGCAAAGACGGAAAACCCGTCGCTGTCGAGTATCCTAAGTCCAAAAGCGGCAAGGTCGTAGAAGCGCGTAAATACAAAGGCAGTCAAAGCAATGCCGAGGTTTACCATGCGCTCAAGTACGGTTCGCAGCCGGTTCGCCATATAAAGGAATTCGTAATCGAAGCAGGCGAAAAAGTGGAATCGGGACAGATCTTGGGAGTTGAAAACTTCAAGGGCGTTCGTTATGTGGACGTAACCGGAACGACTAAAGGACGCGGATTTGCGGGAACGGTAAAACGTTATAAATTCCATTTGGGAAGACATACTCACGGTAACACAAACTACCGCGAGCGCGGATCTCTGGGAGCGGGAACCTATCCTGCCAGAGTATTCCCCGGTCTTAAAATGGCAGGACATTACGGCGACGCGCAAAAAACGATTCGCGGCTGTGAGTTGGTCGGTATCGACGAGGAAAAAGGCGTTCTTTTCGTTAAGGGTGCGATACCCGGAAAAACGAACGGACTTGTGTTTGTCAGAAAAAATTTGGTGAAGGCATAAGGGGCAAAGAAAGATGAAAGCAAAACTTTATGCGGCGGACGGCAATGTTAAGGGATCGATTGATTTGCCCGAAAACATTTTCGGTATAGAGCCGAACAAGGCGCTCTTGCATTCCGTGATAGTCGGGTATTTGGCAAACCAAAGACAGGGAACGGCCAAAACGAAAACTCGCTCGGAAGTGAGCGGCGGCGGTAAGAAACCTTGGAAACAAAAAGGCACCGGACGCGCGAGATCCGGTTCGAATACTTCTCCGGTGTGGGCGCGAGGCGGAAAAGCGCACGGCGCGCAACCCAGAGATTACAGGCAGGGAATTACCCGTAAGATGAGAAGAAAAGCGCTTGTTTGCGCTTATTCGGTACGCGCGACGGAAGAGAAAATAGGCGTAATTACAGGACTTTCGATTGAGCAGCCTAAGACGAAAATCATATCGGAGCTTTTGAACAAGATCGGGGTTTTCGGCGACGGAAAAAAATACTGCGGGAAAACGCTTTTTGTGGTGTCCGGCGACGATCGTAACGTTTATTTGTCGAGCCGTAATATTAAAGATGTCGATGTTAAGGCTGTGAGCGACGTTAATGCTTACGACGTAGTTCGCGCGACGAATATTATTTTTGCGGATGAGGCGCTTATAGGCAAAATAGAGGAGACGATTGCGAAATGAGTATTTATCATTCAATAATCAGAGAACCCTTGATTACGGAAACGACGAGCGAATTGATGGTCGAAGGCAAATTTGTTTTTAAGGTCGCCGTTGACGCTACGAAGTTCGAAATCAAAGACGCCGTAGAAGAAATATTTAAGGCGAAAAGCGTGAAGGTATTGTCGGTAAATACGATGAATTACGGCGGTAAGCCAAAGCGCGTCGGCAGATATTCGGGCAAACGTCCCGATTGGAAGAAAGCGATTGTGAAAATTGAAAACGGCAAAGAACTTGACCTTTTCAACGAAATTTAAGAAAATGAGAAAAGATTTTTTTATTTTAATGGTCAGATGTACGGGAAGGTAAAATTTAATGGCAATTAAAACTTATAAACCTACCACACCTACGCTCAGATACAAGACTGTTCTTGTTCGCGAGCAGGTGACGACCGATAAGCCGTACAAACCCCTGCTTGCCAGCAAAAGCAGCACAGGGGGGCGAAACAACGACGGACGGATTACAACCCGTTTTCGCGGCGGAGGTCATAAAAGGAAGTATCGATTGGTCGATTTTAAGCAGAACAAATTCGATATTCCGGGCGAGGTAGAAACGATCGAGTACGATCCGAACAGAACGGCTAACATAGCGTTGGTCAAGTATGCGGACGGAGAAAGACGTTATGTGTTGGCAACCGCAAATATGGCGGTAGGTCAAAAAATAGTGACAAGCGAAAATGCGGAACCGGTTGAAGGCAACCGAATTCCGTTAAGAAAAATTCCGCTTGGATACGATGTTTGCAATCTTGAAATGAAAGCCGGAAAAGGCGGGCAAATCGCCAAGAGCGCCGGTTCGTTTGCGAAGATTATAGCAAAAGACGGAAAATATGTTCAGGTAAAATTACCGTCTTCGGAAATAAGAAATTTCCCCGATACGGTTTTTGCTACCATCGGACAAATGAGCAACGTCGAACATCAGAATGTAGTGACAGGCTCAGCGGGAAGAATGCGTTGGAAAGGTCGTCGTCCGCATAACCGCGGCGTTTCGATGAACCCCGTAGATCACCCGATGGGCGGCGGCGAAGGTAAACATGCGGGCGGAC
>Ga0209755_10006926_pt1 | contig 12408 bp, 11 predicted proteins | sample TergutCo191P1_FD_187301 | JGI IMG/M metagenome (GOLD analysis project Ga0209755, IMG submission 187301) | Cornitermes sp. P1 segment gut microbial communities from Petit-Saut dam, French Guiana - Co191P1 (SPAdes) (version 2) | ecosystem: Host-associated > Arthropoda: Insects > Digestive system... | reverse complement strand
TCTCGGCGTGCGGGCATGGCGAGACCGGCGCGCGCCCGCGCTCGGCTAGCGCGCCTCGCAAAAGGGCGACGAATTCCCCGCAGCGCGGAAAGCCGGGCTCCACGACCAGAACGGCGGATTCCGGCGCGTCCGAGGCGCAGCCCTCAATCATGCGCGCGGATTTCGCCGCGCCGCGCGCCAAGGCTTCCGCGCCGCAGCGCGAGATGTCGCCGTGCATTTCGTTGAACACGTTCGCCGCGCAAACAAGCGCCGCGGGCTTCGCCCTGATCGCGCCAAGCTCGGCCTTGAGCGCGCGCATTTTCCACGGGCTTTTCCCGCCGGCAAGCGCGGCGAAAAACTTCCCGCCGGCTTCCAGCGCGGGCGCGCTGCGATCCACGCAGTTGAACTCAAGCGGAAGCTCGCGCAAGTCGGGCCGGGAAACCCAAAGCGCGGCGGCGAACGTGAAAGGCCCGCAGCCCAAATCCGTTACGACGTCGTTCGCGCGCAGCTCAATGCCGAGGCCAGGCAGCAAGCGGCAAAGGCGGTACAGGTTCCACGGCAGGAAAAAGCGCAGGTACGCGGAAAGCAGGTTCGGGCGCCCAAGGTAGGAAAGGCCGCGCTCGCCCCTGCCCGACGTCAGAAGGCGCGAAAGCTCCGCGATGTCCGACGGCAGCTTTGCGCGGAAGCGCCCCGGCAAGGGAAAAGTTTTTTCGACAAGCGCAAGCGTCCCGTCAAGCGCCCGGCGGGCTTCGTCCGACAAAGGGCTAAAAAGGCTCATGCAAATTCCTTGGGAGCCGGCGATTGAATAATTAGAGCTCTTGCGAAATTTCAATTTTGCAAGAGCTTCCGCTGAAAACGCCGTTTTGCAAGCCTCTGGCTGGCAAAACGGCAGACCTCTTGTGAAACTTATGGAGTTTCGCAAGAGGTCTATTAAATCGCGAAATTCGGCGGCCCTCGCGCAGTATAGCCCATTCGCCTGACATTTTCACCCCGGCGATGTATAATCGCGCATGAGGCGCGTCCCCATGCCCGGGCGGGTGTACCAGCCCGTCCCGAATTTCGAAGGCCACCTGCTAGCCGAGCTGCAAGGCGGGGAGATTTCGCGCATCGGTCGGCTGATCCACGACCCGGCGCCTGCGGAGGGCGAGTCCGCGCGAAATGTTTTCTGGCACCAAAATTGCTGGCTGGAGCCTTTCCGCCTGGAATTTTCGTCGATAGGCGAGGCCGCGAATTTCCTGCGCGGGATGCAGCGAAACTGGGCCGCCTGCCTGCATACGCGCTTCCGCCGCGGCGCGCTTATCGCCTCCAAGCTGCCGACGATCAGCGCGAAGCCGCGCCCCTTCCCCTGGCGTCCCGGCGACGCCCCCGTCGGCGCATGGGCGCTGCTCGACGAGGGCGCGATGATCGCGAGCGCGCGCTGCTCCAGCCCCTTCCCCAACGGCGCGGTCGAATTCGAGCAGGACAAGGAAGGCCCTCCCAGCCGCGCGTACCTGAAGCTTTGGGAAGCGCTCGCGAGGATGCGCAAATGGCCCGCGCCCGGCGAGCGCTGCCTTGACGCGGGGGCAAGTCCGGGCGGCTGGACATGGGCGCTGGCCCGGCTTGGCGCGAGCGCGCTTGCCGTTGACCAGGCCCCGCTGGAACCGCGCGTCGCCGCCCTGCCCGGCGTCAGCTTCCTGCGCAAGGACGCTTTCGCGCTGAAGCCGGAGGACGTCGGGGAGCTTGACTGGCTGCTCTGCGACGTCGCCTGCTACCCGCCGAAGCTATACGATTGGATCGAGAAGTGGCTCGCCTCCGGCCTGTGCCGCAACTTCGTCTGCACGATCAAAATGCAGGGCGGCGCGAAAGACGCGGATTTTGAAACGCCGAGGCGCTTCGCGCGGATTCCCGGCGGATCGGTCGTGCATCTTTACCACAACAAGCACGAGCTTACGTGGATGCTCGGATACGATTAAGCGGTGGCGAATAAATCCCCCATTGGGCTTACTCGCCGCTTCCCCATCGGACTAGCTCGCTTCCCTCGCGCTCACCAGCCAAAGCCCACGGCAACGCCGAGTCGGGGCGCAATCAACCACCAATCGGATATGCCCCAGACTAAACCCAAAAACGGGTTCACGAAAAAGGTGTTCCCGCTAAACCGCAAACCCAAGGCTGGCGTAAGCATGAGACCTGTGTGTTCAGACCGCTCCCACTGCATCAGACCACCACCCCAACTATCCCCCCAATGCCAAACTTGATGTTCAATAGCCCATCGACCGCCTCCAATGCCAGCCTCTAAGTAAAACGGGGAACCGCCCGGGAAAAACCTGAAAAACGCCTTTGCGCCAGAGAAGTTTGCAAAATTACCAGGCCCAAGAAAATAGTAAGGAAGAGAGTCAATGTTGTGGAAAGCGCCAAGGCCCGCGGTAAACAAGCCCCTGCTGCCCAGGGCAAACTCCACGCGCGCGCCGGCTCCCAAGAGATCCAGCTCGAGCGATGCCCACCTGCGGTTGCCTCGGGCGCTGGGTTCCAAGGCGGCAACGGCGGGCGGCGGAAGCGTCGGAGGCGGGGCGGCAACCAAGCCCGCGGGCGCGGGCGCGGCGGCGATCGCGCCGGTTCCCAGCAGGTACGAGACAAGCGCGTCGTTTGGCACGCTCACGGTGTGAATGCCTCGGGTGGCGGCGGTCTCGACCTCGATTGCCTGCGTCCGGAAGCGGAAAAAACCGGCGAGCGGCTCGAAGGCTCCCGTTATGACGTACTGCACGCCCATGAATCTTCCCACCAACTGCGCCATCGCCTCGCTTGCCGGTTCCGCCGTGTTGAAATTCAGTTGCCCCACGAACTGGTTGAGTTGGGGGCGGCTCACCACCGAAAGCCCGCTAACGCCAAGGGCGACGATCTTCTCGTCGATCAGAAAATCGGACATTCTGGCGGAGTCCGCGCCCATTGCCAGCACGGCGACCCTTGCGCCGCTTCCCATGACGGAGGAAAGATCCGCCGCCGCGCTCCAGATCGCCGCGTCGAGGTTTGAGTGCTGGGCAGCGGCCGGGGGCAAGGCGGGCGGAACGCCGGACGCTTGCAGACCTGGCGCGGGAACGGAGGGCAGCAGGTGCGGCGCCGGCGCAGGAATGGCGGCGACGAGGCCGGCGCCGGCAAGGGCGACGTTTACGGCGCTTAGCGCGGCGTCGCGGGCGACGCCTGAGGCGGAAACGCGCGCGGCGTCGAAAACGGTGTCAGCCGCGGAGCGTGCGGCGTTCTGAGCGGCCACAAGGGCGCCGTCAGCCGCTCCTCCCGCGCCGCCTCCGATGGCGCCGCGAAAGGCTCCCATAGCGGCTTGCCCGGCGATTCCGCCGGCGGCGCCTAAGGCGGCGTCGCGAGCCTCCTCGACGGCGACGCTTAGGGCATCAGTAGCCGACTCGATCGCCGCCGCGTTGGCGATGGCGAGAAGTTCCGCGCGGCTGGTAGCGTCAAGACCCACGATTGCGATCGCGGCCTCTGCCGCAGTCATAGCGTAGCCAACGATGTCCAGCATCGTGCTGTCGAAAGCGTCGCCCAGCGCCGCGCTGGCTGCGCGCGCGGCTATGCCGTCTCCATCCCCGCCCCCAAACGTCGCGCATGACGCGAACGTCACCATTGACATGGCTGCGATAACCGACAGCCAAACACTCTTCCTTTTCATAGAATGCCTCCAAAAATATTTTTTACAAAACTATTCCGACAATTTTGGCATTCGGGCCAAAGCCTCCCCCGCAGGCTTGTTCTCAGGCTTCAAACGAAGCCCGCTTCCCAAATTATTCCGCGCTGCCAAACTGCGCCGCTTCCGGCTCCGAAACTGCCGGCTCCGTCTCGCGCTGGGCGAAGCGCAGGGCTTCCAGCGCCCCGAGGAGGTGGCTCAGATTCTCGTCGGTCAACTGCTCGACAGCTTCGCGTAGCTGCTCTTTGCGCAAATCCGCATGGCACCCTGCAATCATACTATGTAGCAGAATATCATACATAACTGAAACAGTCAACCTTTCATAGCGAAAAACTCGCTTGCTATGTATGGGAAAAGCGGGTATAGTCCAAATATGACGGTCAACGAAAGGCTCCGGCAGCTTAGGCAGGCTCTCGGCATGTCTCAAACGGACTTTTCGAAGGCAATTCGCGTCAGCATCGGCTATACGGGGGAAATCGAAAACGGGCACCGGATAGCAAACGACCGCATAATCCGCCTAATCTGCCTGACTTTCGGCGCGAGCGAGTCGTGGCTGAAAACGGGCGAGGGGGAGATGTTCGCGACCGCGCCGGCGGAAAAGCGCGAGCGCATTTTGAGCCTTTTTGACGAGCTTAACCCGCAGTTTCAGGACTTCGCCCTGACGGTTGTTGACCGCCTGCTGCTCCTGCAAAATCAGAAGCCCGCCGAGTCCAAGTGAGCCAACCGCTCGAATTTTCCTCCGCGATCTTTCTCGTCGCAAAAATTTGCATGAGCGTTCGCGCGGGTGGCTAACGCCGGATCGCGCGGAAGCCTACATAGGCGCGCTGTTGGACGATCTCGCCACGTCGGGCGCCTGCGATCCGCGCCGCATGTTCGCCCGCGCCGAGCGCCGCCCGCGACGCTCGGCTTTGCCGCAAGGCTCGCGAGATCGGCCTGCTATGCGGCGAACGCAGTGAACGCTTCTCGCGCAAAGCCGAGGCGCTGGAGGAAATCCGCAAGTTTCCGGCGCGGCGGAAATGCGCAATGCCCCCCGGAGGGGGGGCTAAACTTGACCCACGGAATCAGCATGGCCTTTCTGTCGCTGGTTTTAACGTCATGCTGCGACTTGATCGCAGCATCCACTGGGTTACAATGCCGTTTTTCGCTGTGGATTCTTGCGGTTTCCCCACATGTGGGGCGCCGCAGAATGACACGCTTTGGAAGGGCTTCAATGCGGGTTTTTTCGCTACGGATTGCCAACTGGAAAATTGTGGGTCAAGTTTAGGGGGGGGAGGGGGAATCGCAGGGCGGTTCGCAAAACGGGCTTTGCCGGGAAATTGCGCGGTGTTGTTTTGACAATCATGTTCGCGGTCGTTGTAAGCGGGGTTAAAAGGCGGTATGCTTTAGGGGTGCATACTCCGCCATTCATGGCGGGATTGTTGATGCAATGGCTTTTTGCCTGACTGGAGGATGCTATGAAAAAAATTTTGACGAGTATTTTTGCGGCGGCTTTTCTTGTCGTCGGCTACGCGCAGACTGCGGCTCATGCGCAGACGATTTCAGCCTCCGAAGCAATAGAGCGCGCGCTTGCGACCACCGGGGGTGGAACGGTGAACAGCCTGGAACTGCTTTCCGATCCCGCCGAGGGTTCCGTGTATCGGATTGTGATTTCCGGCAACGCAATGAGGTTTGAGGTTATCGTAAGCGCCGCCACAGGTGGCATAGTCAGGCTTAACGCCGGCGACGCGGCGGTTCCGCCTCGCGGCACGGCGCACGGTTCGCCCCATACGCAGGTGGTGCCGCAGGGCGAGGGCATTATTATCGGCGTCGTTAGGCCCAGGCATCCAGCGAGACCCGGGGGGCCGGTCAACCCGCCGATTTCCGCGCAGAGGGCCGTGGAAATCGCCCGCGACCATCTTGTTTCAACAGGCGTGACAAACGCCAGGTTTGACTACGTTTACATGGACATTGAAAGGGGCAGATGGGTCTGGAGCGTTGAATTCAACGGGGCGCGGGGCAGAGAATACGAGTTCTATATTGACGTGAGCACCGGTCATATCGTGAAGTTTGAAATTGACTGACAGTCTGGCAGGTTGAAAATCTAAGGGGAACGCCGCATATCCTGACAAGCCGTTCCCTTGGGAACCGCTCCTATGTTTTTTGTCAAGGGCGGGCGCGGCTTTCCGCGAAAGAAAACCTCCCGCCCAAGACAGCCCTTTTGAGGCTTAAGTTGATGATGTTGGGTCAAGTCGCAGCATGACAGATTCTGCGCGCGTTTGTCGCGCTTCATCTCCCAGGAGCGCGCGGCCCCACGCCAGTGAGAGCCGGCGCCCAGCCCGCATACGCTATCCGTACTTCTGCACCTCGTCATGCACGTACTCCAGCCCGACTCCAGCGGCGCGAAGCATCGCCTCCGAGTAGCCCGCGTCGTGGTATCGGCGCTGGCAGACAACGCGCTCGACGCCGCAGTTGATTATCAGCATGGCGCAGGTGCGGCAGGGGGTCATGCGGCAATACAGAGTCGCGCCGTCTATCGCGATGCCGCGCTTCGCCGCTTGGCAGATAGCGTTCTGCTCGGCGTGGACAGTGCGCACGCAGTGCTCGGTAACGCCGCCGTCCTCGTGAAGCGTTTTCTTGAGCTGGTGCCCGACCTCGTCGCAGTGCGGCAGCCCGGCGGGCGCGCCGACGTAGCCGGTCACCAAAATCCGATTGTCCTTCGCGATGACGCAGCCGGAGCGCCCGCGGTCGCAGGTCGCGCGCTTGGAAATCGCGTCGCAGACTTCCATAAAATATTCGTCCCAAGTCGGCCTGCGGTATCCGGTTTTTTCCATAAGCAAGCGGCTAACCCGCGCTCCTAATTACCCGAGTGCGGGGACGCATTGCTGATCAGCCAGCGTTCCCGCAGCAAGGTCGAGTAGGGCTTGCTCTCGATTTTTTCCTCGGGCACTCCCAGGCTGCCAAGCAGGGAAAACAGATCCTTGCGGCATTCCGCGACGGCGCTCTCCTTGTCGTTGCGGGCAAGTATCTCAAGCTCCAAAAACCAGCCGAGATCCTTGACCATGGAGATTTCCGCGCAAATTGGCAGGCTCCCCTCGCCCTCCGGCTGAACCACCCATTCCCAGCCGCGCTTTTTTTTGTACATCGCCTTAAACAGCCCAAGGTCAGCCGCCAGTTCCTCGAAAAGACCCGCGTCGGAAACGCAAAACTCGCGCTCGTCATTGACCTCAACGCCCTCAATCACTTTCCTCTTTTTGACGGTTACGAAAACGACCGAGCTCTCGCGGTCGTCCGCGCCGACGCTGCTCTCCCGCCGCACCCTAAGCCCCGACTGCGAGATGGAGACGCTGGGCGCGTCTTCCTGTATGGGGAGCCAGTAAGTGTCCGTTTTTTCGAACGAACGAATATAATTTCCAATAGACGAAAGGCGCGCCTTAACCGGCTCGTGCTTGTCAAGCCAGGCTTTCAGCTCAATTTCGATCGCCATCTTTCCTCCTCGCGTTGCTGCGTTGGGCAAGCTAAAATGCAGCGCGCTGTAAAGCATAGGTTAGGTTCACGGCTCGTGCCAGGGAAGCGCCGAATTCCGCCGTTTTGCCGACGGCTCCCTCGCGTTCCCACGATGAAATTATGCACAATCGCCAGACAAATTCCAAGCCTTCCCCTGCCTGCGCCAGGGCAACAGCGCTTACTTCTAATCCGTAATGAAACTACAGAAAAACGGCGTTGCTATCTGTCATGCTGCGACTTGTTCGCAGCATCCATTGGATTACAATGCCGTTTTTCGCTGTGGATTCTGCGGTCGAGCCGCAGAATGACACATTTGGAAGGGCTTCAATGCGGGCTTTTTCGCTACGGATTGCCGACTGGAAAATAGTGGGTCAAGTTTAGGGTCAAGTCGCATGGAGGAGACAGCAACATCCTTTATTTGCTCAAAACTCGGCAGGAAAAACCCATTTTCACGGTCGAAAAAAGTAAGTGCTGTTGCCCTGCTGCCTGCGCCCTGCGGTGCGCGCAAATGCAACCCCAAAGACAACAGCGGCTTCTAAGCTCCAAGGCATTTCCTGCCGATAATTACATGGTATGATCCTTTCCGTCTCTATCGCCATGCTAGCGGTTCTCTTGACGCTGTCTTCCGGCGAAGCGCTTGCGGCTGAAAGGACACACATTGTGGTCAGGGGGGACACGATTTTCTCCCTTGCGCGCGCGCACGGCGTAAGCCAGGAAGAGCTGATGAGGCACAACGGCCTGACGGATCCTGCGCAGTTGCGCGCCGGAATGCGGCTTTCGATACCTTCCGCGCAGCCAAGCGCCGCGGAGCACATAGTGGCTCCGGGCGAAACCCTGTTTTCCATTGCCCGCGGTTGGGGAGTAACGCTTCAGGCGCTGCGCGACATAAACGGCTTTTCCCAAGACCGCGTCCTTAGGGCGGGCGAAAGGATCAGAATACCGCAGTCGGCGCGCGTGGCCGCCCCGCCCCAGCCTCCATTGGCGCCGCCAAACATTGCGCATCTTACGGAACATACCGTGGCTCCGGGCGAAACCCTGTTTGGCATTGCCCAAGCCAATGGCATAACGCTTCAGGCGCTGCGCGACATAAACGGCTTTTCCCAGAACTGCGTTCTTAGGGCGGGCGAAAGGATCAAAATCCCCGCGCAGGCGGCAATAGCGACGGTTCCTACTGTTTTGCCTACAGAGACAAGAGTGAACACGGGAAGCGTTACGTGGTCACAGCAGATGCAGCTCACGACCGGAAGAATGGCGGATCCGTCCCTGCGCTGGCCGGTTCATGCGATGGAGGTCGCATACATGAGCGGCAACACGGGCGGGGTTCTTGTTCTGGGGCGGGAATCCGAGTCCGTGCGGAGCGTAAGCAGGGGAACGGTTATTTTCGTGGGGCCCTGGCGAGGTTTCGGCAACGTTGTAATCGTTGAGTCCGTGGGCGGTTTCAGGTTTCTGTACGGCGCCAACGAAAGCCTGTCGGTCAGGGTGGGCGACTCCGTGGAACCGGGAACGGAAGTGGGCAAGCTTGGGTTGCACCCGGCGACAGGCAGGCCGGAGCTTGTCTTTATTGTTTCCAGGGACGGGATGCCTGTGGATCCGGCGACGGCTCCCAGATCATGAGAAAAAAGACGAGGGATAATGGAGATGTCAGAGACGATTCTGGAGATGGGTATAGAGATAGACAGCGACAACGCAGGGCATGACGTAATGTGGAAGCGCAAAAGGTCTTCCTCGAAAGGCTCGAAGCGCGCCAAGGCCGCGAAAGAATCCGACCCGCTCGCGCTGTATTTCAAGCAGATTTCCAAATTCCCCTTGCTGACGGTTCATGAAGAGCAGGGCATAGGCGAAAAAATCGTAAGCCTGCGCGCGGAGATCAAGAAGCTTGAGAAAGAGCGAGAGGGCAGGACGGATGAAGAGTTCTCCGCGGAAAAGACGGCCCTTGACCGCAGCTTGCTCCTGCACAAAAACAAAATGATCAACTCAAACCTGCGCCTGGTGGTTTCCATTGCCAAAAACTACCAGCACCGCGGGCTTCCTCTGCTGGATCTGATCGACGAAGGGAACATCGGCCTGATCGAGGCGGTCGAGCGCTTCGACTATACCAAGGGCTGCCGGTTTTCGACCTACGGAACATGGTGGATCAGGCAGGCGATAATCAAGAGCATCGCGGACAAGGGGCGGGTTATCCGCATCCCGATCCACATGCTCAACACCATCAAGAAATGCTACTACGTCGCCAAACAGTTGACGCAGGGCCTCGGTCGCGATCCCAGCGAGGAAGAGCTTTCCGAATATCTGGGGCTTCCGGTCTCCAAGGTAAAGGACATAGTGCGGCTGTCGCAGGAAACAACGAGCCTTGACACGATCGTTGACAACGGCAACCAAACCCGCCTCGCCGACCTTATCAAGGACGAGTCCATGACCGAGCCTTTCGAGATGGTCTTTTCCATGACGTTGCAGGAAACGATGACGGACATACTCTCCCAGCTTTCCGAGCGCGAGATGAAGATCATCCAATTGCGCTACGGGCTTGCCGGCGAAGGCCCGCTAACCCTCGAGGAAACGGGAAAGCTTTTGGGGATAACGCGAGAGCGCGTGCGCCAAATCCAGGAAAAAGCCACCTCCAAGCTGCGCAGCATGAGCGAGCTTAGGGAGCTGCGGGAAGGGCAGTAGCGGATAGGGCTTTTTCGCGTCGGAATCGTCCGCCTTCGCCCAGTCCCTGAAAAGATGTCAGGGTTCCACCCTGAGAGCGTTTGCTATTTTTTCAATCATCAAAAAAAAGGAGGAACGGCATGCCTCTCGTTTTTTGGCGACGCCGTTCTTGGCTTTTTGCGCATGGCTTTGAGGCTTACGAGCCGCTAGTCCCTGGGGGCGAAGCCCGTCCTCCGGCCTTTCTGCCGCCGCGCCGCCTCTTGCTCGGCCTCGCGCCGGCGGCCTCGCCTTTCGGCGGCGAGAGATCGTCCGCCTGCGCCTTCTTCGCGCCGCCCCTTTCCGCCATGAAGGACTTGCGCACCTGTATGCCCCGCTCCGAAAAGAAGCGGCGGACGGCGTGCTCAAGCTCGAAGCGCGGGGGGTTCATCGGCAGCACGAAATTCCGCGCGGCGGCGTAGACCGCCTTGTAGCTCTCGTTCGTGCCGAGCGTCAGATCCGCCGTGTCCTCCATGTGGTCGTTTATCAGAGCGCCCAGCGTCTCGCCGGGGCGGTTCTTGAAGCCCTCGGCCCAGAGAGCGGAAAGACTGCGCAGGTAGCGCTCGCGGAAAAGCGGGCTCTCTTTCATCTGCCTCGCGGCGTCCGGCTGGAGGTACGCGTACAGCCCGATGCCGTCCAGCGCCTCCACGATGCTCGCCGCGTGAGGCGAGTTGACGATCTTGAAAATCTCCTCGGTGAGCCGCGAGGGCGACACCTCCGACAGAAGCGCCGTCTGCGCCTTGATCTTCCACTTGAGCGCGAGCGGCAGCGAGAAGCCAGTCGCGGCGGCGTACTTCACCGCGCGGATCATCCGCACCGGGTCGTCTTTGAAAATCTTCGCCAGCGGAATGATCGCCTTGACGCGCCTCGCGCGGATGTCCCGCATCCCGCCCACGTAGTCCACGACCACGCGCTGCCCGGGGTCGTAGAACAGCGCGTTCATCGTGAAGTCCCTGCGCAGCACGTCCTCCTCCACCGAGCCGAAGGTGTTGCCGTTGAGGCCGTCGCGCAGCGAGCGAAAAGTCGAGACCTCGTAGACGCGCGGTCCGAAGTAGACGTGAACCAGCTTGAAGCGCCTTCCTATGATGCGCGAGTTGCGAAACAGCCGCCGGATCTGCACGGGGCTGGCCTCGCTCGCGACGTCGAAGTCCTTGGGCTTTTTCCCCAGGATGAGGTCGCGCACTGCGCCGCCGACTATGTAGCTCTCGTAGCCCGCGTCCTTCAGTCGCATGACCGCGCCCACCGCCTCCGCGTCCACGTCCGCGGGGTTTATCCCGTGCTCGTCCGCGGTGTAGACGCACGCCTTCCTTTCAAGCTTGCCGTTTTTCCCGGCGGAGTACCTGTACCGCATCCGCCGCTATCCCCTCGCCGCCCGCGCCAAAACCCAGGCCAGCAGCCCCGCGGTCGCCTCCTCGCGGCAGGTCTCGTTGACAAGCTCGTGCCTCGCGCCTGGGTACGTTGCAAGCTCGACGTCGCGAAGGCCGAGCGCGCGATACGCGCCGACCAGCGCCTCAGGGCTCGCGCCCATGTCCCCGACCGGATCCGCGCTCCCGCAGAAAACGTACACCGGCAAGTCTTTTGGAACGCGCGCCATTTCCTTGGCTCTGTGTATCGCGCAAAGGCCCCGCGCGAGATCGCGGTAGAACCCGGCGGAGCAGAGCCTGCCGCAGAGCGGGTCGCCGCAGTACGCGTCAACCTCCGCCTCGTCGCGGGAAAGCCAGTCGAAGGGCGTGCGGTTCGGGCGGAAGGCCCTGTTGTACGAGCCGTCCGCCAAAGCGCGCGCAGTCGGGGAGGCCGCGCGCCCACCTCGCAGCGCCGCGATCGCCGCGAGCAGCACCGCGCCGATCCTCAGCTTAAGCCCGCTCGGCCCTCGCGTGCCGGAAAGCGCGCAGCCGTCGATGGCTCCGCCCTCGCTTCCCGCGTGCCGCTCGATGTAGCGCTGCGCGACGAACGAGCCCCAAGAATGCCCCATGAGGAAAAGCGACATGCCAGGCCGTTCCTCTCTTATGCGCGCGTTGATTTGCAATATATCGGCGGCGATCCTGTCGAACCCGCCCTCGTCGCCGCAGTGCCCCAAAAGCCCGCCGTTTCCCGGAGCGTTTACTTCCAAGCTGGCGGTTTTCCCGTGCCCGCGCTGATCGGCGGCCCAAACCTCGACCCCCGCCTCGCAAAGCGCCGCCGCAAGCCGCTGGTAGCGAAGCGCGTGCTCCGCCATCCCGTGGACGACGTGCAGCGCGGCGATCGCCCCCGCCTCGGGCGCCCATCGCCGCAGAAACAGTCTGGTTCCGTCTTCGCATTCGAACCAAATGTCGTCTTGAACCATGCGGGCAGTATATCATAACGGGGAGGCAAAGGGCAAGGGAACGGAGGCTGGGGGAGTTGGCTATTTGTGTCCCAAATGAGAGTGAAAACCGTCGAGAAAGCCCTCGGACAGCTTTTGGGGCTTTTGGGGACATGTCTGAGCCACTCCCCCGCGAACGCGCTGGCGTGATGCCTCACTTAGAAAATGTTACCGAAGCCATGTCCGCGCCCCCGTCTGTTTTCGGCTCGCCTGGGCGAGCCGCCGCCTCAGTCGCATGACAGCTTTGCTGACA
>Ga0209755_10006925_pt1 | contig 12409 bp, 12 predicted proteins | sample TergutCo191P1_FD_187301 | JGI IMG/M metagenome (GOLD analysis project Ga0209755, IMG submission 187301) | Cornitermes sp. P1 segment gut microbial communities from Petit-Saut dam, French Guiana - Co191P1 (SPAdes) (version 2) | ecosystem: Host-associated > Arthropoda: Insects > Digestive system... | reverse complement strand
TTTCTTTTCGCAGTGCGTAAATCGGACGCCTGGTTGCGCATATCCGCCGCGCGCAGACTTGCGGTGTTTCGGGCTGCCCGGTCCTCCACCGACTCAAGGCGAGGTATGCCATTGGAGTCAGTGATAAGCTTCATGGTCATAGCGGTTGCGGCAATATGCTCCTGGCTTGCAACCTGAGCCTCCAAGGATGACGCTACACTATCATAGTTCGATACAGTCCTGCGCATGTTCTCCGCTTGTCTGCGCATTGCCCGCTCACTCGCCGAGCGCACTTCCTCCGCCGATGCGCTGTTCCATACAAAATCCATGATTAGCTCCCATCAGCCTATTTCCAATATGTTTGTGATAAAGTTTCGCATCCTGCGCTCGGCAAGATCTGTTATGTCTCCGTATTCTGAAAGGAAATTTTTTGTGCCCAGCGCAATAATTTGGACTTCTTTCGTTGTCAGCGGCACATCGAACGAAGTGTCGCACAGCGAGACTATTTCATCGGCGGCTGCGTATATCGTAGTTCCGAGAGTATAGTCCGCCTGCTCGATCTTTCGGAGTGCCGATTCGTAATCAGCGTTTTCAACAACAATGTTATCGGAACTTCCGGTTCCGCTCGAACTGCCGCCCGCATTTGCTGTGCTTGGTGGGTACACAGGACGCTCATTTTGGCGAAAGCCCAATGTGGGGAGGGGGACTACATTGCCCCTGCCCACATTGAAAGGACTTCGGTTATGTGCTGTCACTGCGTCCGTTATTGCGTAATCAACCGCCTGTAGATACACTTTTGCGGCGTTCCCTCTAAATCCATGCGGCATAATAATGACCATCCATTCAGTAAATCTTAGGCACAAAACGACCATGAAAAGGGGTGGTCATTTTGTACATCAATTGCGGTTCCCCGCAGGGGGAGCAATTGGTACATTCCCAATATTAGTTTGAATTTTTCAAACTATGACCATCCATTCAGTAAATCTTAGGCACATTTGAATTTTTCAAACTAATATAATCTCATGTCAACTCATTTGCGGTGCTATGCCTTGCGGCATTGGCGTGGGTGGTGCGGGGGAAGCGGCATTTACGGGCGGCAGTAGAAACAAGGATGCCAGTATATCGTCAAGCCTCTTGTATTCTTTTGCGGCTTCATCCACAAAGTCAAGTAGTTTGCTCAATATCTCCGCTGTGACAAGTGCCTTATACTTGTTTCTATCCATTGCTTCCTTGAAGGAGGCGTCCGCCGCGCCATCCAAGCTGCTGAGTAAAGACAGCGCCTGCACATATTCCTGCTCCAAACTACTACTTTCCAATGATATGATACTCTTTAGTTCTGCTACTTTGCCGGATACGGCGTTGTAATCTATTTTATGGCTGCCAAGCATGTTGCACCCCCTGTGCCTCAAATTGATGCTTCATCATAGTAATATGGATAGAATTATGAATGAAAATTTAACACAAGTCAACATAATTCGGAAACATTTTATGTAAACTTGCGCCTTACAGCATATTTTTTCACTAAACACCTGTTAGTTTTCTCCATATGCCTCAGGCGCAGTCTGTCTGGCAAATAAACGACTTTTGGACTAAAAACATCTGTAACACAGGAGCAATGCCGAAAGCCGCGCCGGAGGGCGCCTTAACAAACAAGTTAGCCATTTTTTCAAACTTTTACTAATATTTCATAACATTAGACCGATATATAGTGTAGGAGGTGAAGGAATGTACATACCCATGGAGACACTGTCACTAACGACGGCCCGGACAGACTCCGGAGCGGGTGCTCGGTCAAAGTCGGGATCAGGCATTGAAAACGCCGGCTCAAATTTTGAAAAAGCATTTGGAAAAGAGCTGGCAAAGCATGAATCGCACTTGACAAACAAAAAACCGAACCCACATGATGCAAGGGAACACGTCAAATCTGTAAAAGAATCAAACAAAATCAACAAAAGCAAAATAGAGGACAATACAGAAGAGGCGCTTGCAGCCGGAGCCATGCAAAGCGGACAAAACGGGGACGTTTTTATTCTCGAAGGAGATAACGAATCTACCACAACCCCACAAGTACATGTTGAAATCGGCACAGAGCCGCCGGAATTAAATCAGATGGTAACAGAGGAAAATGAAAATGCAAACATGATTCCAAACACACAAACCGAATCAAAAGCAGAAACATTCTCGGAAACAGTTACAAATGAGCGGCAAGCGTACGCACAAGCAGCCGAAGCGGCAAACATGGATAGGGCAAACGCTAAACTTACAGCAGAAAATACCGATACACTAAGTACAGCGCGGTTAGGGGAAGTGCCGGCACGGATGTCGGAAATAAGGACACAAGATAGTCACACGAATGCGGAAAGCAGCTCCGGATTTATGAAAAACGGCAATCTGAGCCCTTTGGAGAATGAAAATGACGAGGTGCGGGCGGATAGGCAAAACTCTTACTCAGAAGTGGTACAGGCAGTACGCGGAGCAGTAGAAGAGGAAAGTGAAACCGAAGCGCAAAAAGCAGCGCAGGCTGCGGCGGGTGAAGTGTTACAAGCGCCCCCGCTGAGCGAAGGAATCAAACCGGAGCAGTTTGCGGCGGCGCAAAAAATGACACAGGCAGCGCTCGCCGCCCCTGTAAAACCGGAAAACTTGTTTACCGAAATGATACAGCGCGTCGAGATGATGCAAAGTGACACAAAAAGCACAATGACGATTCAGCTCAACCCGGAGTTTCTCGGCAGGGTAGCGCTGGAAGTAGCGGTAGACGCAGCGGGTCTGCATGTCAAGATAAACGCTGAGGACAGCGGAATCAGGAGCATGATAAACGGACATCTGACGACACTGATTGAAGCGCTTGAACATAAAGGAATCGAAGTCGTTGAAGTCGAGGTTGCATACACCGGAACAAACCTGGGGACGCATCAGGACTCGCGTGAGGGCGCAAGCAGACAAGGCGGCCGGCAAAATACATCGCAAAGCGAAGCAAACACAGCAGAGCAAATAGCATTTTACGCGGCGCTGCCTGACTTGATGGAGTACTATCTCGATACCGGAGTCAGCTCGGTAGAGTACAGCGCTTAGCCGGATAAAGGATGTTTGGCTAAAAAAATACAGCACGGCAGACGGTGCATTTGGGAAGGAGCCCGAATCGACCGGGAGCGCATAGCTCCGGTTTATGAAGGGAGACTACTCAAATGTCAGTTTTAGGTACAGTAACAGATTTACAAAACCAGACCGCATGGCAAATGGCACAAAACAACATCAGGGATATGGAAGACAGTTCGGCTGCGGGCAGTGACCGTAACGTAGGCGGTAGTATGGGCAAACATGATTTTCTTATGCTCCTGTCGGCGCAACTGCGCTACCAGAACCCTTTAGAGCCGCAAAATGACTCAGACTTTGCCGCAGGGCTTGCGCAATTCTCGGCGCTTGAACAAATGCAAAATGTGAATGTGACGCTCGAAGCAATGGCAAGTTACCAGAGTTACAGCTTGGTCGGAAGATTTGTCATAGCAGAAGCTAGTATAGATGGCAGAATGCAAGAGATCACCGGTGTTGTGGACAGTATTTTCGTGCAAAACGGCACGGCTATGGCGCAAATCGGAGATTACATGGTGCCGGTGTCATCCATAAGGGAAGTCTTTGACACAAATAACATTCTCACATCGGAAATGCTGCTGCAAGCATCAAGTAACCTCATAGGCCGCGCGATTGTAGCAGAGGTGGACGGAGAAGATATCGAGGGAACCGTAACCCGCGTATTGGTTGACAAAGGCTCAATGATAGCACAAATAGACGATGGAACAAATGAACCGAGATTCGTGCCGGTCAATGCAATAGTGGACATCCGCGAAGCAGGCACAATAAGACATTCGCCAAAACCGGAAACACCGCCGGATGCAAAGAATTTCAGACCTGACGGAAACGGCGGATTCATTGAAGTATGTGAAAACAATGAAAATGAAATAGGCCGCTGGGATTGGGACGAAATGAAATGGAGCTGGGTGTTTACAAGCTTTGGAGAGGAATCAAGCGGAGAACCGGCAGCATAGAACATTAAAACAAGTGGAAAACAAATAGTGCGGCAAGGATGCAAAGCGACAAAAATATAATATAAATAGGAGGAATCGCATCATGGTGCGCTCACTATACTCAGGAATTTCAGGACTTCGCAATCATCAAACAAGACTCGATGTAATCGGTAACAATATTGCAAACGTAAATACAGCAGGCTTTAAAGCAAGCCGTGTGATATTCCAGGATATCTTCAGCCAGAACCTTTCGGCGGGCATGGCAAACCAAGAGGATCGCGGCGGAACAAACCCGATGCAGGTAGGTCTTGGTATCAGGCTCTCAACAGTGGACATTGTACACACAAGAGCGGCATTCCAACGCACTGACAGAGCAACTGACATGATGATTAACGGCGATGGATTCTTTATCGTCGGTCAGGTAAACCCGGAAACAAACCAATTTGAATCATTTTACACGCGCGCCGGTAACTTTGATATCGACAGCGAAGGCTACTTAGTAACCAGCCAAGGCTTCTATGTGCTCGGACGCAACCAGGAGATGGTAATGGGCATAGTTGATCCGGGCGGTGAAGCGGTAGACGCCGTAAACGGCAGAAATGGCAGAACCTTCAATATTGGTCAATCGATACCGGTCAACATATGGAGAGAGGGCGATGTTATCCCGGCAGGACTTTTCCGCGAGGGCAGAGCGGCGCGGGTTGCACAAAACATAGCCGCAGCAGCCGCCCCCGAAGACCGCGTTGCCCTTACCCCGGCTCATCTGGACATGATACGCGCGGGCGACCAAATTCCAAACGGCACATTTGCCGGACAGCCCAACAGCACGGGCGGATTTTACACAGTAACCGATTCTGACATGGTAAATACCCCGGCTTCCCTGCCGGCCTGGATGAGAAACGGAGTGCTGCAACAAAACTTAGCGCTCGGAGACGCGGCACAGGTCACAGCGTTCCCGCCGGCTCCCGGTATGGGCCCGCTTACTGCAGCCGATTTAGACACTATGAGAAGCAACCCGCTGTTTGCAAATCCCGTGACGAGTGTAGCTACAGCCGGAGGATTCAGACTTGAATTTATAGAGACGATAACAGCAAGACCGTTCAGACCGCCGGTGGTTGGCTTGATGCCCGGTGATAACCCGGTTCCGGGAGCGGACGCAAACGGCTTGACGCGAGTCCGTGTAACAGCAAATGCCCTTAACATACCTTCATGGGATAATCTCACAGTCGCCCAGCAAAACGCGTTAATGCAAGCAAACAACACCGGAGCACAGGCTGACTTGAATATCTTCCTCAATATGTTTGCCGATACAGAACATGAAGTTGGGCTTCCCGGCTTTGCCGTAGCGGATAACGGTGACATCTCAGTCATTTTAGGAAACAGGAAAGTAGTTATCGGACAACTCGCCGTTGCAATGTTTGCAAATGTGGCAGGTCTTGAAACCGCGGGTAACAGTCTGTACCGCGAGACAGCTTCCTCGGGAGCCGCGGTGGTGACACAGGCCTTTGAGGACGGTGCGGGCAGAATCGATGGCGGCGGACTTGAAATGAGTAATGTTGACCTTGCAAATGAATTTTCCGACATGATAGTAACACAAAGAGGATTCCAGGCAAGCTCAAGAATCATAACAGTATCCGACACAATGCTTGAAGAACTGGTAAACCTCAAAAGATAATAGTTGACACATAGGTGATGTGAGACAGTCAGGATATCTCACATCACCTATGCCGGGTCAGGATCGACGCCTGACAAAGAGAGGAGCACGTTGATGATTCTTGTTACCAGACTAAACAAAGCTTCGCAATTTTATGTCAATGAGGACCTGATTGAATTTATCGAGGAAACACCTGATACAATAGTTACGTTAAACACGGGCAAGAAAGTAACCGTCAGCGAGAGTGCAATTGAAATCGTAGAGAAGATAAGGGAAGAAAAAATAAGAATAAGACGCGCAACAGCGTTTTGACCGGACACCATATATAGGGCGGGGCGGCATTTAGGACACACAATATTCTTGACAATTTGACTCGAATCGTGTTTAATAAACGGATGAGAACATGGGAAAAAATTGCGGCAAAATATGCTGTGTCGCCAAAGGAGTGAGTGCGGTTTGTCTGAGATACTATCACAATCAGAAATTGACGAACTGTTGAGTGCGCTCATGACCGGCGATTCGGAATCGGCGGCGGAGGCTGCAGACAGCGAATCGGCGATGAAAGTCAAAGAGTATGACTTTAGAACCGCAAATAGGTTTCCAAAAGAGCAGATGCGCACATTCCATGTTGTCTTTGAAACCTACAGTCAGATATTATCAAACAGTCTTTCAAGCGTACTGCGCGTATCATGTGAATGTGAGATTTTATCGATTGAAGAGTGTTCTTACAGCGAGTTTAACAACTCCCTGCCGGCGCCGGTGATTCTCGCCGTTATGGAAGCGCCGCCAATGCACGGATCGATACTGATGCAAATGTCGCCGGAGTTTGCGTACATGCTTATAAGCCGCTTATTCGGCGGCGGTACGACCGGTGAAAACTCAAAACAGTTCACAGAAATTGAACTGGCTCTCGTAGAGCGCGTACTGCGTCAGCAATGTTCGGTATTTAATGAAGCTTGGGATAAGGTAATCAAGCTTTCAATGCAAATAGACAGGATTGAAACAAGTTCGCAGTTTGCACAAATAACAGCCCCGAATGAGCCGGTAGCCGTTGTTATTATAAACGTCACAATGGGCGAAGAAACAGGACTGATGAGTATATGCATACCGCAAACAGCTATCGAGCCTATAGGACAGCAGCTTAATACGCGCATGTGGTTTTCAAGCGGTATTCATGATGATGGCAGGGGAGAAGAAAGACAAGCGGCGCTCACGGGAATGCTTATGCACACGCCGATACCGCTGACGGCGTACTTCGAGCAAACCCCGGCCACAGTTTCAGACATAGTCAACCTTCAAATCGGAGATGTTATCAAGCTAGACCATGCTTTAGACGCTCCACTGACAATAAAAGTCCAGCATATCCCTAAATTCCGCGCGACGATTGGCACTCTCGGCAACAGATACGCATTGCAAGTCGTTGATGTTTTACAGGAAGAGGAGGCTCAAAATGAATCTCTCACAAGATGAAATCAATGCTTTAATGACCGATGGAGATGAAGGCGACAATGCCGCATCCGACGCCGGCGAAGATGCAAGTGTTGATATTATGTCCCCCGAAGCAATAGCTGCGATGCTTGACGAAGCCGCGGGCGGAGTGGATCCGGTTGAAGCAGGCGATGCTGATGTTGTATATGACGCAGATACGGGAGACGATGTAATGACTCCGGAGGCAATAGCCGCGATGCTTGATGCGGCAGATGCGTCCGATGCCGGAGATTCAGCGGGAGATATTGAAGTTGACGCTGTTGCCGATGTGGCTGATGGTGATGACAGCGGAGAAATCATGTCACCCGAGGCAATAGCCGCTCTGCTTGATAATACAGAGGACGACTTTTCGGAAGAAACTCAAGATGCAATGAGCGGCGTTCGGGAAGATGTGCGTTCCGGCGCTCCGGCGCTTGAAGGAATGCTCACTGATGAAGAGGTTGACATACTCGGCGAAATAGGCAATATCAGTATGGGCGCGGTTGCGACAACGATGTATACCCTTCTGGACAGAAGAGTCAGTATAACGACCCCGCGAGTCTATGTTTATGACGCCAAAGATGTTTTATCTCTGTATAAGATTCCATTTGTGGTTGCCACAATAAAATATACAAAAGGTATTTCCGGAACAAATCTGCTTGTCCTGCGGGTAGAGGATGCGGCGCTTATAACTGATTTGCTTATGGGCGGAGACGGGACACTGGAAGAGCCGATTGAGCTCAATGAAATGCATCTGAGCGCAATGAGTGAGATTATGAACCAGATGATGGGAGCATCATCAACATCCTTGTCAAAACTGTTAGGTAAGCCCATAGACATAGCGCCGCCAAACAGTTCACAAGTGGACGTGGGGTTTGACGTATCCGCACTTCTCGGAGAAATGGACAAAGTAACAAAAATTGCCTTTGATATGGAAATAGACGGCTTACTGAAAAGTGAACTGATTCAACTGGCTCCGTATGAAGAAAGCCGTAAGTTCGCCAAACAATTTATGGATGCGGGAGTCGGTGCAGACGCAGGCGGCAGCAGTGCAGACAGTCAAGCTCCGGCTTCTGCGGCACCGGCACAGGCGGCTCCGATGCAGACGCCGGAAGCGGCGACATCTTCACCCCCGGCAGCAGCGCCGACGCCGCCGCCACCGCCTATGCAAGCAGCACCGCCCCAAGCAGCAGCGCCGATGGCTGCGCCGCCGCCGATGGCTGCGTCATATGCCCAGCCACCGTATCAACAACCACAATACCAGCCGCCGCCAATGGCAGACCCTTATGCGGCGCAGTATCCATATCAGCAAATGCCGTATGGGCAGCCGCCGCCGGTGGCGGGTCAGGGACGCGTTGTCGATGTTCATCCGATGAGCTTTCAATCCTTTGACGCACAAGGCCCGCAGGGCGAGCCGAAGAGTATAGATCTTGTCTATAACATACCGCTTCAGGTGAGCGTTGAACTTGGCAGAGCAAAAAAAGAAATCAGCGAGATACTTGAGTTTAACCTTGGTACGATTATTGTGCTCGACAAGGTAGCCGGCGATCCGGTGGAGATAGTTGTAAACGGCAAACTCATAGCGCGCGGAGAGGTAGTTGTAATCGATGACAACTACGGTGTAAGAATCACAGATATAGTTAACAGTTAAAATAACGTTTTGCGTTGCGCTTATAACCGGTTTTAGCTGTAATGATAGAAAATATATTAAAAGAGGGCTTTGAAACATGGGAATAGTAGATACAAATATCCTTCTTGAAACAGGAACAAATGAGCTGGAAATATTGGAGTTCATAATATCGGGAAATAGCTATGGAATAAACGTTGCCAAAATCATGGAACTAAGGCAAGCGGAGCAGGTACAGAAAATGCCCCTTGCTCACCCATGCGTTGAAGGCGTGTTCCAGCCGCGTGACGAGGTATATACCGTGGTTGACCTATCAAAGTATTTGGATCTTGAGCCGTCAGAGTCGCCGGAAAAAGATATTTTTATTATTACTAACTTCAACCAGATGAATATTGCCTTTCACGTACATAATGTGGAAAATATTTTCCGTATATCGTGGAATGACATCGAAAAGCCGGATACAATAATCTACGGCGGAGATGAAGGCGTTGTCACCGGGATAGCAAAGGTAAATGACAGAATTATCTCGATTCTGGATTTTGAGAAAATCACATTCGACATTAGCCCTGAAACGGGAATTGACTTGACCACAGTTAAGTCCTATACCGGAGCAGACAGAGAACACATCCCGATAGTCGTGGCGGAAGACTCCGCTCTGCTGAGAAAAATGCTGACAGAAGCCCTTCATACATCGGGCTATAGCAACATTCATATTTTTGATAATGGTCAGGAAGCGTGGGATTATATCAGCGACTTGAAAGAGCTGGGCAAGGATGAAATGCTCTCAAGGATAAACTGCCTTATAACAGATATTGAGATGCCTCGCATGGATGGTCACAGGCTCACAAAGCTCATAAAGTCAGATCCGGTTCTCAAGATTATTCCGGTGGTTATATTCTCATCCTTAATCGATGAGAATATGCAAAAAAAAGGCGTAGAAGTTGGCGCAAACGCGCAGCTTTCTAAACCGGAAATAGCAAACCTTGTAGGCGTAGTTGATGAAATGGTCACATCTTTGAGATACGATGCGGCGATGATTTAACTTAGGCATTTGCGAATATTTGAAAAGACGTTTTTTAGTAATATGGGTGGCGGATTGCCGCCCATACTTCATGCTTTATCTCTGTATGTTTCTTCTATTTTCTTGAAATCATTGTAGATCTCGTCAAGAACATCAACAATGTCAGGGTCAAACTGAGTGCCGCGCCCTGCGTTAATAGTGTCAAGCGAAAAATCATGTGAAAATGGTGGTTTATAGCAGCGCGGACTAACCAGCGCATCATAGACATCTACCACAGAAATAATTCTGGCGGAAAGGGGTATGGCTTCACCGGCCAACCCGAGGGGATATCCGCTTCCATCCCACCGTTCATGGTGGAAATGGCAAATTTCCTTTGCGTATTTCAAATAATTATCGCTGTCCGGGAGATTTTCAGAGATACTGTCGATGACATGACTGCCAATCGTCGTGTGTGTCTTAATTAAATTAAACTCGTCAACAGTGAGCTTGCCGGGCTTGAGCAGGATTGCGTCCGGAATGCCGATTTTGCCTATATCATGCAATGCCGAAGCTTTGATGAGGGAAGATATTTTCATATTCTTAAGTGCCTCATTGAACTTTTCATGCTTCAGCATTGCGGCGATGAGCGATTGTGTTAAAAGCGTAGTTCTGCGGATATGCTCCCCTGATTCAAGATTGCGGTGCTCGATAATAGTCGCAAGGACTTCAAGTGTAGACTCGTATGTTCTTGTGACTTCCGCTGTTTTTATGGACACCAAATCTTCAAGCTCGTGGCTGTAGCGCGCAAGATTTATGTGTATATCCACACGCGCCCTTACGATGGTATGATTGAACGGTTTTGTGATATAGTCGGCAGCTCCGGCTATAAGTCCTTTGGTTTCCGTTTCTTCCGAGTCTGACGCTGTTATAAACAGCACCGGGATGTTCTTTGTAGCGTCATTGCTTTTTATTTTCTCCAACACCTGAAAACCATCGATATCCGGCATCATTATATCAAGCAGGATACTTGTAGGCAACGACCCGACAGGCTTGCCATCAGCGGGAAAAAGCAAGTCAAGAGCCTCCTGACCGCTGCCTGCTTCAATTATCTCGTAATCATTCTTGAGTATTTCGCGCAAAATAATACGATTGATGTCAACATCATCTACAATGAGGACAATATCTTTTTTGAGAACAATGCCGTCTTTGTCAAGCCGCATTTTGCCGACAATTCCTTTCGTATTTTTTGCTTTTATGCATACTGCACTCAGAAATCTGCGGTAAGTCTGTCATATCAGCGATATTTGCTGCGATGTTTCATAATAGATATTTCTTAATTCCGCTAAAGCGCTGCTATAATCCATTTCGCTCTTAACCGTATGCTCAAGCTCGGCTGCCGCCCGGCTAAGTTTATCAAGGGAAAGGTTTGCGGAGACGCCCTTTAATGCATGGGTCAAGCGAAGGACTTCATCAAAAGCGCCTATGCTGAGGGCTTCATCAAGGGGACTGATGTGATTGCCGCCGGTAAACTGATTGAGCAGACGCTTGTATAGATCCATACTCCCGCCAATACGCTGCAGAGCACTTTTAATATCAACATATTCAGGATTAACCATAACAAAACCACTCCATAGCGTAATTGTACCACAATATTGTGACTAATTGCAAATATTAAGCGAGCACATCCGTCATGCTATACATACCCGCGGGTCTGCCTATGATGAACCTTGCCGCTCTTAGTGCGCCCGAGGCAAAAACATCGCGCGACGCGGCGGTATGCCGCAATTCAATGACCTCATCTTGTCCGGCGAAAATGACGTCATGTGCGCCGACAATCGTACCGCCGCGCACGGCAGATATTCCTATTTCGTTTTTGTTGCGCGGTCTGCATCTGCTGCTGCGCTCATAGACATACTCGGCTTCATAGGGAAGCGCCGCAGAGGCCGCATCGGCAAGTAGAAGGGCCGTCCCGCTTGGAGCGTCCACTTTGCGCCGGTGGTGGCGCTCAATGATTTCAACATCAAAGTCCTCGCCGAGCACAGCGCAAGCGCGTTTTATTAAGTCGGCAAGCAGATTTATACCAAGTGACATGTTGCCGCTGCGAAACACGGCTACTTGTCCGGAGGCTTTTTCGATATCCGATATTTGTGTTTGGCTGTACCCGGTAGCACAGAGAATGAGGGGGATTTTATTAGAAATGCCAAACTCAAGCAAACCGTTGACCGCAGCGGGCAATGAAAAATCTATTAGAACATCAGCCGATAAACCGCTGCCGCCGCTGATATCTTCAGGATGCGCAAAAACAGGATAGTCTGACAGTTTTTGCGTATTGACATCAACGCCTGCCACGATGGTTGCTGCCGGGTCATTATCGACAAGTTGCGTCACAACACGACCCATATAACCATTACAACCTGAAAGAATGATTTTAAGTAATCCTTGCATTGTAATGACCATTCCTTTCGCTTATCTCAAGGCACAAATCGTCCATGAAAAGGAATGGATTTTTTGTGCATCAATTGCGGTTTCCCGCAGGGAGAGCAATTGGTACATTCTATCGGCAGCGTGATTTTTCACGCTAATCCTTGAGTCTATATTAGACCTACGTTTTTCATTGCACTTTTTAGCTTGTCTATATTTTCCGGAGCCATTTCGCAAAG
>Ga0209755_10006924_pt1 | contig 12409 bp, 8 predicted proteins | sample TergutCo191P1_FD_187301 | JGI IMG/M metagenome (GOLD analysis project Ga0209755, IMG submission 187301) | Cornitermes sp. P1 segment gut microbial communities from Petit-Saut dam, French Guiana - Co191P1 (SPAdes) (version 2) | ecosystem: Host-associated > Arthropoda: Insects > Digestive system >... | reverse complement strand
GGGGTGTATAGGGTCTTGGTGGGGAAACCGGAGGGAAAGAGACCACTGGGGAGACCTAGGCGTAGATGGGTGGATAATATTAGGGTGGCTCTCCAGGAGGTGGGATGTGGGTATATGGACTGGATTGGGCGGGCCCAGGATAGAGACAGGTGGCGGACGCTTGTGAGGCGGTAATGAAACCTCGGATTCCGTGAAATGCGGGGAATTTCTTGACTAGCTGCGAACCAAATAGCTGCTCAAGAAGGACTCTGCACCATGGAGTAAGAAAGTAAGTAATACATTACAGAACAGAGGTCAGAGAAGAATGGGTTTTCTTCTCTAATCTCTAGACCCTTGAAGATAAAGGCACTGCTCCTCTTCGGAACGTCGGGAACTGATACCCATTGACGTGGTATCATGTCCTTGGAAAACACAGTCCCATTTGTTTTAGTCTTTTTCCTGCTAACGTGGAGAATATGGTGAGCTCCTAATAATGCCAGCAGATGGCAGATGGGATTTAACTCGGCGTTTAAAGGGTTAAATACCACCTCCATGAGAAAGTGAGATACATAATTGAAGGCAGTACCAAGACATTGTTCATTAAAGTTCGCCCCGTGTAATTTGGCCCTCTAATGCTTATGAACCATTTTATCCTGTCACATGCCTTCAACAACCCTTGTTATCAGTTACATATATATATATATATCAGCATTACATATGCCTGTCATATTATTTGCTAGCTGAAAATGTGTGTTATCAGAACTGACAGAAGCATATTAATGAGGAGTCAGTGACGACATAAAGCGAGACAAAAATGAGATAACACACGTGGAAAGCTGCACTCTAAATTAGCTTGAAACCGCACTTAAGACATTGTCATGAATCACTCTGTATATGGAAGGATAATATTCAAAAATATATAAGAGACGCAGTTGATGAAGATGTGAATGGGACTGAATAGGTGCAATGGAGGGTCTCCAGCGATAAAGATGGCGGACCGTGTGACAGCACAAGACGGAAACATTATATAACGGAATCAGTAACTAACAAAATTACCGAATCAATAAATTAATAAATCATCGGGTCAGTTATTGACAGAATAAGCCAAGGATGGTATTATTCCGCAATGTTTGGTGACATATTCATTGAATTAATCTGAATTGTACCATAAAGTATTCAGTTCAGATTTGACATTTTCCTGCGACAAACACAACGCCTACCTTCCACTATAGCAAATACAGATAACGACAAGTCACATTACAGTAAATTTTAAATTACGCGTATGTGGAACTATGATACTTCGGGAAACTGTATCCACTTCATATCCATCTCTTATTCAATGAACACGCAATGGTGACAAGAAACACAAACAAGATGGCGTTCTGGCAAGAACTGATAAAGTCTATTTTCCTAATGCAGGAAATTCTAATCCTACAAATCTTGTGTTGTTAATGTCATATTCAGGAAACGTAAGTTCACACTTAAAGAACCGCAATTAATTTCAGGGGTTGCTGTGCTGGGTTTTTATTTAGACGTTTACAGGACTGGAACCCAGGACTGGAACTGAGAAGTGTGACCAGACATCCTCTTGTAGGCGTAATTAAACAGACGTCACAGATTTTTTCCCCCCTTAAACTGATAAAACGGCTTCTATTTTATCAGTTTAAATCTGATGCACAAAACATACTCAGTTATCAATCCTCTCAGAAAGCCAGTGAGTAACTTCGTAAATGAATCGTTACAAGGAAGGCAATTCGTTATGCCAGCCATTTGACAATATCGGTTTATATTTCGTGGCCTTATAATTTATATGTGAGACACCGGAACGGCATTGTTACGTTAACAGCGCTGTGAATTAAAATTACATCAGGTATTTATCTTACTTACTTACTCCATGGGGCAGGCCTTCTTGATAAGCTAACCGGTTCCCAGCTAGTCAAGAAATTCCCCGCATTTTATAGAATCCGAAGGTTCATCACCGCGTTTACAAGTGCCTGCCACCTGTACCTATTCTAAGCCAGATCAGTCCAGTCCATGCCCTCACATCCCACTTCCTGAACATCCATCTTAATATTATCCTCCCATCTATGCCTGGGTCTTCCAAGTGGCCTTTTCCCTCAGATCTACCCACCAAAACCCTGCATAAACCTCTCCTCTCCTTCCCATACGTGCTACATGCCCGTCAATTTCATTCTTCTCGATTTGATCACCCAAACAATATTTGGTGAGGAGTACAGATCATTAAGCTCCTCATTATGTATGTATTTTCCACTCCTCTGTTCCTACGCCTCTCTTAGGCCCAAATATTCTCCTCAGCACCCTATTCCCAAACACCCTGAGCCCATGTTCCTCCCTCAGTGTGAACGATCAATTTTCACATCCATACAAAACAACTTGTCTTGGGAGTCATAAATGTTTCAAGAGACACATCTCAAATAATGTCACGTGGCTGCATGCCTACACCCGCAACAATGTTAAAACTGTGAGTGCCATGTTTTAATTATGCAATCATTGTTGTAGCAATAGAAAAACACGGACAGGAAGCATCTGTTCTAAATCTAAAACATATGTCATGATCAGAAGTAATTTCAATTGTTTCATATCACAAGTGGCCTCTCCACTGATATCAGAAGGAACTGCACCAAATGACAATTCACTTTGCAGTACAGACTCCATTCGGGAAACGTTTGTGCATGACTTGACTTTGTCCTGCGCATCTGGATGTCCCAACTAATTTCTTTTGTATTAGCAGCCGTTTTCAGTCACTGTGTAATGACAAGCACACACACCCTAACAGGAAATTGCTTTGCTTGTGCCCATGAAGTGCATAGTTGTGCAGGTACTCCTGCTGTACGAACAGACACATTCTGTGACAGGCAAGTTAATATTCTTCTTATTTCCTTCCAGTATCATAACTTTCCTCAGCCTGTATGTTATATAAAACAAAACCTTCTCCAGTATTCTACTCTGCAGCAAATAAAAGGCCTGTTAAAATACAAAAGCTTAAACATTCCACATCCAAATGTCTGTATTTTAGCCAAGTGTAAGAAGCTGGCTGTATCCAGAGTAGATGGCAGGAGGGAGAATGGAATTTTTCATCCAAGAAATCTGGTCACCCTATATCTCGGTTACATCTAGGGACAGGTTGCAGGTTCTCGTTAATACAGTAAAAGGTCTTAAGATTACACCAAATGTAAACAACTTCTTGTCTATGAGAGGACCTAGTAGATTCTGTTGCCTGAAATCACCCTACTCAAACCTCACACTTGGAAGGTATGTGTTTGGAATCTTGGCTGTTTTGCCATATCCTTTGTTCCCCTAAGCCTCTCTAGATGAAAACCAGAATCACAAATTTAGTGGCCAATGACTCTTTTTTCCCCACAGCCACCTGAAACCACTATTCACAACATTCTTACATCTAATATGACGATACATCATTTTTGAGTACATATAGCATCACGAAATAACAAAATAAACACTAAATAAAAATTAAACTGTCCTTTTTCTCAAATTCTTGCTTCTAACTTCCCACAGGGACCCAAATTTATTTTTTGTTGTGTTATGCCTGCACATAAACTAGTACCTCCACGTGACAACACAATCACCAAATCAACGTACCTGTGTAAGTATACTTGTTTTTAATTAAATTAATGAATAGTAAATGCAGTAAAAATTGAAATACAATATAGGGTAGGATGCCTTTCCTACATGCCAAAAATCCTACTTCAAACAACACTGCAGCAATCCAGTCACATTATACCATATACTGGTACTGTCCTGTGTGGAAGTAGATGATGGTATACTACTTACAGCCCCAACCAGATCAAAACCTGCCAGCCCCCAGCCACATTCAAGGCCCACAAGTCAATCTTCTGGAACAAGCGTGAAGTTCAGACCCATTGGATCACGCTCCACCACGCCACGCAGAAGTCTGAATGAGGGAAGTAATGACAACTTTTGGCAGTACGCATGTAGTGGCAGTCAGGAGCTGCTGGGCTCTGCTACTCGAACCACCACACCCAATACAAGTCCCAACCCCATGCGTCGTTTCTCCCGGACAGGAATCCACCCAATGGTGGGAGCAGGTCTTGCTATACGCGAAGCATTTGGTGAGTATTTATTAAAGGAAGTACAACTAACAATGCAACATACACATTCACAAATGCCTGAACGTTCTGGAAATGAGCACGTTATGCAGTGTTCTATTTAGAATAGCCATTCAAAATTTGCCAACTTTAAAATATCCAAACACTATCTCAAAATTTCCTGTGACATTTTTAAAAACTGATCTGCATAAGGTATTTGTTCTGTAACAATACTATTTTAAATTTTAAACCAACATTTCAAAAATTAAGACACAAATTATATTTTTAACAAAGAAGGATATCAAAATATAAATTTGGAAGAGCAAGGACCAGATATCGTGTTGGTCTTATGCATTCCGCTCTTGTTTACATTTCATTACCCCAATAAACATGTAATTTCCTTTTTTACTGCTCACCTCCACCAGTGTGTTAGACAGAATGTGACCTCACATATAATATTGTAACTACCACAAATCACTGTCCAGTATCCACACATGTCAACTAGCATAGTTCTAATAACTGATGACTTGCTGCTTATGAAAAGGTCTGAATAAAATTAGTCTTGCTTTGTGGACCAACAATCAAACAGATAGGCCTAATTGGACAATAATTCATGTTATATTTGATCTTCGTTAATTTTAATTCTGTATAACCCCATGGGAGGTCAATGAACAGGTAGAAGGATACTTTAAAAACAACCGAACAACTTTAATGGTAAGATGGATACAAACAGAATAACTCTAGCGCTCTGTCTTTTCGTCTCAATTTTGTTCCTCAATGCATGACCCCTCTCCACCACACAGCTTGCTCCATACCACAATTTGCACTCTCACTGCAAGACCTATACTCTGTCCACTTTCTCACTCTGCCTCACATTCATCTGAAGATGACAAATGTACTGTATTCCAAAACAATGAAACAGCTTAGACAAAGGCAATTAAACCACAAAAGCTAAAGTTGTGCAACCTATAGAAACAGGACTTGAAGACGTAAAGTAAATGTAATTTAGTCTTTCTTTCACTATGTGGCATAGGATGGTAGTCATTTACTGATGTTTTGAGACAGCCTATCAGTAACCATTCATCAACCTATGACATGTAACATCCCAGAAGAACAAAGGCCCCAACTACATCACAACAGAAACCTGAAATCTCACATGAACATAATTTTCCCATGACATTAATCAAATCAGAGCTCTTCCCTTGGTATTATGGTCATGAGCCTTTCGGTTCCATAACAACAAATTTTCTGGACAGATGAACAAATGCACACAAAATGAGATCCCATACGATGGAGTCAGTAAGTTACAGATATTCCAGTAACCTGAATATTATTACAGAATTGAAATATGAAGTTCTGGACAGTTGAACAAATATACACAAAGTGAGATCCCATACAATGGAGTCAGTAAGTTACAGATATTCCAGTAAACTGAATATTATTACAGAATTGAAATATGAGGTTCTACTAGCAGTGACCATGAACAGTATGGACTTCTGCGAAGGGACACCATGGGGACTGCAAGACAGGTATGTTCTGACATTTGACAAAACCTGATGCATCCATCATCAAGCAGCAGGTTCATCACAGCCACATCTCAGGAGACAATACTGTTCAGAGTACCCGGATAGAATCACAAAGACCCTGTAAGGACAGCCAGCTCCAGCCAGAATTTCCTAACTACGAGGCAAGAAAAAAGTATTCATGACACCTCACCATATGTGCAACAGTCCTTTCAGTTTTCAGTGAAAGAAGAAATTCTATGGTGTTACGAGACGAATTCTTGACTTCACTCTAATTGTACACAGTATTATATAGCTCACATTACTATAGTTTATTTGTTTATGAAACATTTTTATACCTTTTATCTCAAATTAATTTTTCCAGTTACCGTTTTCCTTTGTGATTTCTCAACCACAATTTTGTAGGAAATTTCAGATTCTCCCATAGGCAACACAGATATGGACTACAAAATTTCTGTAACAGGAACCATGCAGGATAATGTACTGCTTTCCCAAAAACTATACAAAGGTATACAGACATAAACAGGATTTTCATGAACTTCGTAGCTGCATTCAAGACAACTCATTGTCAAAGGAATGAAGGAGCTTGCAGCATAAAACCCAGTCACATATATCTGCAGGGAAGACACAAAATTGCACAGACACTACTCCACATAGATAATTAATAAAATCTGTTAATACACTTTGATTTTAAAAAAATGGGCACTTGAAAAAGGAGATAATGCAATATCAGGAATGAGAAAAGTGCACCTCATTTTCTACTACTCTGTGGCATTACACTTCAACTTCGGTAATGGATCATTTAATAGTACATCCACTACACTATTTTATCAGCTGTGAGAACAGGATGACATGTATAGTGAACCAGAAGAACAGCTGCAATCTATTTCAGAAAACTATCAGGTTTTGTAATCATATGAGTAAGGTGAGACTGAATTCCTTGGTACTGCAGCAACTGATAGGCATATTGTACCAGCTGCAGAAGATGGAAGAAAAAAGAAGTATGGAGCATCAGTGGAAGGACAAATGACAAAGAAAAACTTTTGTACTCAGATAAATCCTGTCCCAGGGTCACTTGCACTCCACAAGGCCTGCATGGTTAAAAGAAGGTTACTAGCCACTCCAGTTATGACTCAGTGACAACAGATTTCACACCATAGTACTTCTCTCTCCTAATATGCATTTGGGAAACCTCAGGTTTGAATTACCACTACAAGCAGGCTATCCTACCTTCAACTGTGTCGTGTAAAAAGGATACTTCAGTTTCAAAAAAATGTGCAAGTATTTGTAAAATCACGATTCCACGAAAACGTGTATTGTTGACCTGTATTTTATTTAATGATGTTCTGCCAAATGCACAGGTATGCATCTGTTAGTAACATAACTGCTTATTTTAAGGTACTCTCCTGGCATTTGCTTGGGCAAATTGTGGAAATACACAACAAACCTCAGTGAGGAGATGATCTAAGCTCAGAGTTTCATAACACTCAGCAGATGAGCTAAACAGCATACTACAACATGTAGTGCAAAGATGTCCAAGTGTGTTTGTAATGACAAGGTTTGTTCACTCCTGCGTACCATAATACACACTATATACGCATGCCACACATACAATATTATTACATTCCTCATTAATGTCTTTGCTTCAGCATCACTGATAACGGTGGTTTCAAGCAATGTGAGAACTTTTTCAAGTATGGAGGAAACCAAACTGTAAGTCACCAGCATCTGCTGATTTAATGCATCTGTCTCTTTGCAGGTTGCCACAAATCTCATTTTCCTTTAGGAGAACACAGTGGTATTTGTTTTGCATGCCAGTAAAATTATATCACATATTCAGTTTAATATGATCAGCCTATTTCATTACCATAGACACACCTTCATATCATTTCTCAAACAGCCTCTTTGTGTCATCATCTCCTCAAGTAATAAGTTATTTGCAGATCACATTTTCTCTCTGGATGATGCAACATGAGTTCTCGGCCTCAAGAAGTATGTAATATGAAGAGAGCAATACATAATTACAAGTGATCATGTTCTTGTGTCAGGTCCACGAGTAACAACGCTGGACACCAATTATGAACGAGGTGCAGAGTCTGACACTCCTTCTCCAATTGCAGAACAGCATGTAAAAAATGTGAGCTCCTTCAAAGAGATGACGGCAATAGAAGATTCAATGGGAGGACTAGAAGGCGTATTCACTGCTGAGGATCTGGGTGCTGTGAGTGTCAACAGAATTAATTACTTTTTATGTGCACAGGCAGAAATATTAAAAGTAAAACCTGCCAGCAAAGTAGACAGTAAACTACATGAGCTTAGAACCAATCACTTAGCAGTGAATAACTGTCACACATATATACACACAGCCAGAGGTGGGGGTTCACATGAACATAACTGGAAGTATTTTGCACTATGTTAAGATTTCCCTTCCATAATACAGGACAAAGAAATGTTTGTCTGCTGGTTATTTTGTGGAATTGAGTATACTGATATATTTTGATAATATCAAGATGCACGGTATGTATGTGAAAATTATCCATGGTTCAGTTCATATTCTTCATAATTTCTTGTTCCTTAGTACACTTCCATTTTAACATGACATTCATAATGACACATCGGAAACCTTTGTTTTGCAGCTAGTTTAAGGAACAACACTACATTAAATGCAGAAGCTTGTAGCAATGGTGAGAAAACAGAAAAATTGTATAAATGGATCTATGCTTTTTGGATCATAAAAGATTTTTCCAATTTTGCAAATGAGGCTATCAGTATTCAGAGAACTTATTAGAACAAACAAAAACTGTAACAGCTCTGAAAAATGGCACAACAAGAACTCTCAACATAAAAAATCGCATTTAATTACATTTCATTTCATGAACAATCACTATTTAATTCAATATTATTAAATTATTAAATATTAAATAGTTAATTTGTTAAAGGTTACTGCCAGTGGTGGCAGTGACTTACTTTATCACTGAACAGTGATACAGCAAAAGGAAAGAATTATGTGCATATTTCCTGTCCTACTTACTAGTACTGTCCTTGATTTAAAAGCAAACACTGGATGGATAAAACTGGTCACTAGTTTCAAAAAATCAAGAAGTATTGATCAGTACTGCTGACAATACAAGACTCTGTGTGGCATAAAAGATGGACTAACAAAGGCTTTCTCCAGGAAGACAATTATTGATTTAAAATGCTTCCTACGCCACCACATGTATATTCATATCTTGATATATACACACTCAGGGCTGGCAACGGGGTAGACACAGGCAGACACCTTACACCAGAGCTGTCTTTTTAACAAGTTTTTTCCAGGGTCTAAAACCAATCCTAACAAAGAGTTGTGTATACCTGGCCAACAACATGTTTTTCCACAAACCTACATTGTAATAATTCTCTTTACACTATGTGTTCACCATTCTTCCAGCTTTCTGTGTCAACCTAGTACTGAAATTCCATTTCTACCCATGCAGACACCCACACCTTGGGAACCTTATATAAGCCATTTTCTTTCATATCTGCCAAATGCCACTGTATACACATACACAACCTAATGTGAAATGTATGCTACTGTACCTGTAAATACACAAACAAAAGTTAAAAGAAACAGAAGACTTTATTGCTACATATTTCATTGGCAACAGCACAAAATACACCACTAACAAACCAACTAAACTATATAAATGACAGAACAGATGTGCTAATCAAAAGAGTATTAACAATAACAACTACTAGGTGCACAGCATCCTCTGCATAAAACATGAACTTAATGTTAATAAAATACATGGTTACAACAGAATATAGGCCAGCACAGTCAGTATAGTGACTAGGCTATGAAATGAATGTCCAAGATATTGTGGTGCAATTCAACATGTGTTAGTGACTTTTCTCTTCTCCAAAACATCCAGAAAAGCTATGGGCCCACCCAGCCTCCTATGCAACAGACACTGGCAGTAAAGTGACTGGGTAGTGAAGAACACCACTCAACTCCAAATAGTACTGAAGTTAACAATGAGTGGAACTATACCTCTGCCACCTCCATACGCCTTCATGGCGTGCAAAGGGACAACATTACTTTTACCTCACACCAGTGGGAAGTTAAGTCAGCAATTGCACACATAAACAGTGTGGTATGATGGGCTTGACTGTCAAAATGGAATGTTAACAAACACCCTCATGGAAGCACCCGTCACACCCCAGTTCTCTTCCCCTCAGATTTCCCTTCTTCACAATAAGCAGAAGAGCAGTCTGTCAGCATACACATTACTTTAACAGAAAGGAATGTCCTTAAAATTCAGAGTAAAGGCATTCCTGCTATAAAAAAAAAAAAAAGGACCAGTCATTAATCTTTATGTTACCATGCTTCAAAAGTTTATCTCATTTGCCAGACCTGATGCTCGCTATTAGGGCGCTGTTATCACATTCCCCACTTCCTGCAGAAACAGTGGTTATACTGCAACAAGAGGAAATCAGTCAGTCACAAACAGTTTGGCAATGTGCAGGCACCGCAGTTAAATATCACACTGATTAAAGTTACAAAAAAACACTTTTCACATGGAATGCCAAAACATTTATTTGAAGGTTACTTAATGGAGCTGTAGAAAGCAGTTATTCCTTTTCTAGCAGGAAAAACAAACCCTTAGAATACCACTGCTTACAATTTAAAATCTCTCTTGGTATATTGGGAAATAAAAATTTATGCCAACAACATAGATAATATGTATGTGTGTACATGCATACCATTAGGTGAAAATGTGTTATTTTTATTACATGCTGCATGAAGATAATTTTAAATTCTTACCTGCTATGGATGCAACATAGAAGTCATTAAAATTTTAATATTTGAGCAACAGTAACAACAGTGTAGGGTACTCAAAAAACTCTTCAAATGGCTTTCAGTGGCCAAACCATCAAACAATGTTTCAAGAAAATTGGCAAACATACTCAATAGCAACACATGACACAACACACACATATGATATAATAAAAACCTTATCTTTGTGTTACATGAATTGTATTATAAATAAAATAAGGATCAATCCAGTTAATTAGTCCTTCATTTATTTAACAATGCTTTGTCATCTGCACATTACAAGATGACTGTGACTAATAACCAGGCAGACATACAAAGAAATGACCACTTGTCAGGAGGAATTACAGAAAATCACACACACAGACACAAGTCAGGATAGCTAATACATGAGTCAAGATTCAAAGCCAATCAAGATGAGTGTAGCTAATAACCACTTTAAAGCAATAGTCAATCACACCAATATACATGGTGGGAACAAAATAAAGTTACTGCTAACTCAAAGGACTACAACGTGTGGAATGTAACCCATACACTTTCAAAGATGTTTTGTCTCTCCAGCTTCCAGACACAGACACCCTGTTATTCAGGGATGGAAAACGGCGCATTGACATGGTGCTAGTGTATGAAGAAGAGGACTTTGGTGTGATGACATTAGCAGAGGTCACTAGGAGGGAGATGCGAAGGGTTTTTCAGGAGAACCTTGTAAAGGAAGGACTGGAACTGGAACTTGAGGATAAGCATGTAAGTAAGTCTGGTATTTAAAATGGAGACAATGACCTTTAAAAACTGACCAATTAGCTACCGGGTTTAACTACTATCTATGTGTACAGAAACCTAGAGGTTGAAATTCTGTCATTATTCAGCCTCACACAGCATATCATTCCCAGTTACTAACATATACTCCAGATGAAAAGGACTGCCAAACACGAGTTATCATTAGGAAGCAATCAGGATGTACCTGTGCTTAGGACAGTATTAATAAACATTTCACGTTTATGGCCTGTATATTCAGGAAAGCTGTGATTTCACAGCAGTGCTTAGGACAGTATTAATAAACATTTCACGTTTATGGCCTGTATATTCAGGAAAGCTGTGATTTCACAGCAGTCCTCAAGGGCTACAATGTATAGAAGTGGTCAATGGAAGGGTTATGTGTGGAAATCATGGGATATCTCAAGCTTTCCCACTGAAATTTCAACAGACTTATTAGTGCAAAATAACTTTTTACTCACATAAAATATAAAAACTTAAACTGTCCAAAACTGTCACATCATCTTCAAATAATAACAGTGGACATAATGAGAAGATAGCAAAACTTTTCCACTACAGAGTAAAAGCCCTTTATGAAAAAATTAAGTGAACAGGCAGCCCAAGATTTGAAAATTGTACTGGTTTCACTACTAATTTACTGACATTTTGAACTGTGAAAAATATATGGCAGCACATCATAGGACGATCAATGTGTAGTAAACCGAGAATCACATTCTAGGTACTACCCTGCCAGTTGTCTGGAGGGACTGGGGGAAACTTTGAAAACCTCAGTCAGGATAGTTGGCATTTGGGCTAAGACCTAAATCTGGAATATGAAATGCAAGTGCTGCCACTCTGTCACAGTGTTCCTGAAGAGAGGCACATGTTGCTATAACAAAGAACAGTAACACTAGTCTAGTTCATGTCAAGGCTTAAGGATTATATTTATGTATTCCGAAAGACTACGTTCTACACCTTGCTAAAACACTTACATGATAAAATGTATTATTTAGTTGGTGTGTAAAATAAATACATTTTTTAACTTCCTGTGTCAACATCAGGTATTTTATGGGATAAACCTTAAGGTTTACCAATACAAACAGCAATGTTTGGATGTTTACGGATTGTTATTCTATTTGGGGAAAGAGTGTATATTAGAAAGAGTCTCATTTTTAGCACAAAGATAAACATCAGAAGTGACACTAAGGAAAAGCTCAAACCTCAGTTAGTTGCTGTCCACTGTTCTGGTCCTATAT
>Ga0209755_10006923_pt1 | contig 12409 bp, 8 predicted proteins | sample TergutCo191P1_FD_187301 | JGI IMG/M metagenome (GOLD analysis project Ga0209755, IMG submission 187301) | Cornitermes sp. P1 segment gut microbial communities from Petit-Saut dam, French Guiana - Co191P1 (SPAdes) (version 2) | ecosystem: Host-associated > Arthropoda: Insects > Digestive system >... | reverse complement strand
TAATGTTTTGGCTAGTTTGAGTGTTAGTGGGAACACTGCTTTAGAAAAACTTGCTTGTGAACGTAACAAGTTGGTTAGTTTAAATGTTAGTGGACTTATTAAACTAAGGGAGTTGGGTTGTAATGATAATGCTTTATCTAGTTTGAATGCAGGTGGTTTGCCTAACTTGGCTTTCTTGGATTGTTCTCGTAATGTGTTGGCTAGTTTGAGTGTTAGTGGGGACACTGCTCTGGATACACTCTTTTGCAATGAAAACAAATTATCTAGTTTGAGTGTTAGTGGGCTTTCCAAGTTGAGGGATTTGCGTTGTTATGTTAATGTTTTGGCTAGTTTGAGTGTTAGTGGGAACACTGCTTTAGAAAAACTTGCTTGTGAACGTAACAAGTTGGTTAGTTTAAATGTTAGTGGACTTATTAAACTAAGGGAGTTGGGTTGTAATGATAATGCTTTATCTAGTTTGAATGCAGGTGGTTTGCCTAACTTGGCTTTCTTGGATTGTTCTCGTAATGTGTTGGCTAGTTTGAGTGTTAGTGGGGACACTGCTCTGGATACACTCTTTTGCAATGAAAACAAATTATCTAGTTTGAGTGTTAGTGGGCTTTCCAAGTTGAGGGATTTGCGTTGTTATGTTAATGTTTTGGCTAGTTTGAACGTTATTGGTTGTAGTGCGTTAGAGGCTCTGTATTGTTATGCTAACAAGTTAGAGGAGTTGTCTGTTAGTGGGCTTTCTAAGTTGAAAATTTTGAATTGTACAAGTAATATTTTGTTTGGTATCGCATTGGATGACTTGTTTGTTTCGCTTAATTCTACTACATGTGTGACTAAAAATCTCTTTATTCTTGGTAATTTCGGTGTTGTTAGTTGTAATCTATCGATTGCTACAAATAAGGGGTGGATTGTAGATTGTAAGTCCTCAAGCGCTTCTTTAAATGAGGATTGTATTTATTTCGATTACAGCAAGACAGCTATTTCTAGTGATGGAACTGCAATTGTGCAAGGCTCGATGTTGATGCTCTATTTTGGGAAGGACGCTGCATCTGCTCGCAAGGCGTTAGATATTATAAAGTTCTACAAATTTACTCATCAATGTTTTGTCGGTCGGCCCAATGCTCCGATGCAATATTTTCTATGTAATGGAAAATCGCCTGTAGGCGCATTTTCTGGAGAGGATGCCATTGATTTTACTCCCTCGGCTGTTGTGGTAAAAAAAATTGGTAATAGTTGGAAGGTTGTGGAGGGAGATCATTGGATAATGGATTTTGCCTCTAACGAAGCAAATGCATTAAAGGCTTTGGCGGTCATTCAAAAATATGGGTTTAACAAGATTTGTTTTGTCGGCAGACCCAACCCACCTATGACATACTTTAGACGATAAAAACCTCTGTCTTCCCTGTTCTCTTCTCTCTTTTTTGACACTTTACTATTCCACTTTAGCCTTCAAGCTATCAAGTCATTAATTTAACCCGTAACTTTCGGTGGTTAGGGAATGTGTGTTTTTGTGATTTTGCATTATTTATTAATTATGGGTATTTGTTAGTGTTTAATGTTTGAGAAAAACTGTTATAAACTTGTCATGTGTTGATATTTTGTAGCAAGTTATGTAGCTTCGGAATCACGTTACCTGTATACCTGTTAGGTATATGTGGCATGTCAGAATTAAACAGTGAAAACAAGGTATTTTTATGTTTTAACCTTAAAAATACGTTTTCAAACAAACATGCTGCCTAAAAACTGGCAGTTATGGTTTAAGGACTCGCCAAGGAAAATTAATTCAACACAAGTTTACCACAAATAGCTGAACATCAATAGTTAGCTTTAGCCTAAAATCCCGGAAGAGTTATACATAGGTTTGTGTTATTCTTTGTAAATGCGGTGGATTTCAAAAATACCGTTAAATCTATCTGTTTGATAAATAATGTCATATGTATAATTGTTTGGATTATACATAGGTTTATTTTTTGTAAAAAAGAAGTTTAGAGCTGATTTTCCAAAATTGAACTCAATTTACAAGTATTTTCTTCACCTATGTATAATTACCACGGGATTTTAGGCTTTAGCTTTGTTGTGTTTGTATATCAGGTTTTTTGCTATAAACCTGCTTGGTTTTTTATGTGCTATTTTTGTGTATGTGCATTTTGTGTTCATATGTGAAGACAACTAACGTTGTTGATGAATTATTTTATGTAATTTTATAATATATTATTTTGTATAAATGATGTAATTATTTTAGAAAAATGTTTTTATTAATATTTTTAATCTCCAATGATGCATATGTTAAAATCACAAAATTTAAAATACAACCTAAAAAGACCAAAATTGGCGAAACAATTTCTGGAAACAATAATAACGTCTTTATACTGCCACACAAACTCCATGCGAAAATAAAATCAAAATTAGTGAAAAAAATGACAAACGTAAAAATTAAAAAACATATTGGAACACTATTAATTTGCGCATTATTACTTCAGATAGCAATTTCCTGCAACGCTATCCCTGCAAAAGCAACAGACAACAATAACGTGATTGCATTAACATTTGACGACGGCCCCTCTGAATACACAGACCGCATTTTAGACATATTAGCATACTATAACAGCAAAGCAACATTCTTTGTCGTAGGAGATGAAATTAACTCCTACCCCGACGTATTACTAAGAGCACACAGTATGGGATGCGAAGTTTTCGGGCACTCACAGGGTCACGAACACCTTCAAACTCTCACAACTGACGAACTTAGAGAAAATCTACAAAACACAAACAACGCAATCGCTAACCTATTAAACATAGACATACCTGACAAATTTCGACCACCCTACGGCGAAATCGGTGGTAACATTATTGATGTCTCAGCAGAACTAAATATGTCCATCATATTATGGTCAGTAAACCCCGAAGATTGGTCACACGAAAATGAAGACATAATCTATGACGTAATTACAACAATGGTCACTAACGGCAGCATTATACTCTGTCATGACATCCTAAATGCAACAGTAAACGCTATGGCACGCGTCATACCAGAGTTAGTTTCAAGAGGATATACATTTGTAACTATTTCCGAACTCTTAGGTGAAACAATACCTGGCGAAATATACAGAGGAACACTAGAACTCCCTATACATAAATATACAGTACAAATAGGTGACACTATAGAACAAATTGCAAAAACACACAACACAACAGTTTACACGATAAAAATTCTAAACAACCTAACTAACGAGACCATTTACCCCGGACAACAACTACAATTACTATACGTAGTACAATTCGGCGACACCCTATGGAATATTTCAAAAAATTACAACACAACAGTTGACGCCCTTATGACTTTAAACGGACTTACAAGCGATATGATTTACCGTGGACAACAATTCTGCATTTCAGAAAGTATAGTTCCACTGCCTCTTATGGCTCGTTTTGATCCTGTTACTCGTATTTTGACTGTGCAGTCTGGTGATTCTTTGTGGCTTATTGCTAATGAGTTTAATGTTACTGTGGATGCTATTGTGGTTGCAAATAATCTTAATGGTACTTCGCTTTCTGTTGGTCAAAAGATTTGGATTCCTGAGCCTGTCGTTGTTGTTCGTTTTGATCCTGTTACTCGTATTTTGACTGTGCAGTCTGGTGATTCTTTGTGGCTTATTGCTAATGAGTTTAATGTTACTGTGGATGCTATTGTGGTTGCAAATAATCTTAATGGTACTTCGCTTTCTGTTGGTCAAAAGATTTGGATTCCTGAGCCTGTCGTTGTTATTGATCCTATTGTTGATGTTGATCCTGTTGTTGATATCGTAGGTTTAAGGGTTGCTTATTCTACGTTAGTTAAACAGGGTAATGGTAATAGTGGTTATGGTGAAACTATTGTAACGCTCACATTTGATTTGTCTGATGGTTCTTCAGTTGTTAAACAAGAGCTTGTTAGCAATATTAAGTGGGGTATTAACACTGTTAAAGTGGTTAATTATAACATTGATGGCAATGACGTAACTGTTACTATAACAATAGTTCCTACGGGTAACAATTTGAACCAGTTGGCCATTTCTAACGTATCTGCCACATATACAGTCTCTTCCGCATCTACTGAAATTGTTACGGACGGTATTACTGGTCTTAGCGCTGTTTGCTCTTCTTTGACTAAAATAGGCAATGGTGCTAGTGGTTATGGTGAGGCTGTTGTGACTCTTACTTTCAATTTGTCTGATGGTTCTTCAGTTGTTAAACAAGAGCTTGTTAGCAATATTAAGTGGGGTATTAACACTGTTAAAGTGGTTAATTATAACATTGATGGCAATGACGTAACTGTTACTATAACAATAGTTCCTACGGGTAACAATTTGAACCAGTTGGCCATTTCTAACGTATCTGCCACATATATCCTCGTTTAAAATTGTAGAAACACATCTTGTTCCACTCCTCTCTTTTTTTATCAGTTTATATAACATAACATTTTACATAATCTTGTCTTTTTCAATTTTTATCTATGCTCATAGCCTGTGCTCTCTTTATGAAAATAATGTTCAATATGCTTGGAGTGTTTACTGCATACTTTGTTCAATGTTTAGGTAGTGAATGTAATTTTTGTCTATTTAGCAGGTTATATAGTGTTAAATCTTGTTTGTGAACCGTTATGTAGTTTGTCTGCAAAATTATGGCGTTAAAATAAGATAAAAAATAAACGCTATATTTGCAGTTATTGCATTATGAAAACACTATGAGTAGTGAAATTCCTGTTGAGTAGTGGTAGAAGTATCCTAGATTCCCGTTAAATTATACCTACAGATTGAAAGAAACGAAGAAAAACACGCTATTACGATAAAAAACCTGAAAATCCCTTAAAACCTACCTAACCAGCAGGTATAATAATTATACCTACAAATAAACAACGGCGACAAACACATGGTCAGTGAAGTCCAATACAAAGTAAGCAACCACACATACATCTACCAAAACACATCATACCGAAACAAAAAAGGACAACCAAGAAACAAACACACACCAATAGGCAAAATCGACCCCACAACAGGACAAAAATCTACAAACCCCAACACATCACCAACATGAAAAACACCAGCACCCCAATAACCATCCCAGAAACACAAACCAACATTCCACACAAGACATCAAACAAGTCACCATACTAGAACACGAACTAAGGAATCGTTACTAAATAATGTCCACAGAACACATTTGATATAACGTATGAACTATGAACATCATTACAATAAATGATTACTTTATTCAGTAACAATTCCTAACCAACCTACTACACAAAATAGCCAAACAAACAGGCCTCAACCAATCACTACAAACAGCCTGCCCCAAACACCACCAAATATACGCCCTAGCCAATACCTAGTACAAACGGCGACCCCTACATGCACGCACAAGAATGACTAAACGGCGTAGACAACCTCAAAGACACAGACAACCTCTCATCCCAAAGAATCAGCAAATACTAACAAACATAACATTCCAACAACGCGAAACCTTTTACCAACAATGGTGTACCCACCGCTCAGAAACAGAATATTTAGCTCTTGACATAACCTCAACATCCTCATACTCAGAATTAATCGAAGACGTAGAATGGGGATACAACCGCGATGAAGAAAACTTGGGTCATGTCTCAAAGTAGTTGTTAAGAAGAACTGTTGCCGTATTGTCTTTCAGTATTTGTTGTCTGGGTGAAAGTATGGTGAGTTGTTGTTTTGAATACTTGAAAAATGAACCCCTTCTTTATGAATGGTTCATAATCACATTAAAGTAAATTCACAAACTATTTTGACACATGACCAAAACTTGGCCCAAATCAACCTCTACATGTTCATGGGCGAAACCTCAAGATTACCAATATATCAAACAGTCTACTCAGGAAGCCTAAAAGATGTCTCCACTCTAAAAACTATTCTGGCAAAATTTGAAACTATTGCAGGTGATAAACCCGTTTTAGTAGTGATGGATAAAAGGGTTTGCCAGTAAGAAAAACATTACTGGTTTGCTTGATGCAAACAAAAAATTTGTTATTGCTATGCCTTTTACGTTTGTTTTTACTCAAAGACAGATAGCAGATGAGCGTGAAATGATTGATTGTTTGAAAAATGTTGTACTTATGGGTGGGAGTCTTTGCGTGCTGTTACTAGAAGGGTTTTGTGGGATGATGGTGAGGGTGGGTTATGCGGTGTTTGTGCATGTTTTTTTTAATCCTGTGAGGGCTGTGGATGTTAGGGAGCGGATTTTTGCATGGTGATGGAGATGCAAAGGAAGGCTGTGGCTGAGCTTTTGCGGTATGTTGGTGATGTGTTGTATCAGCGGTATTTTTGTTTTCATGAGGTGGGTGGGTTTGGATATAGAGTGGAGGTTAGGGAGGATGTGGTTGAGGGTGCTTTTAGGAATGCTGGTTGGTTGGTTATTGTTAGTAATGTGGTTGGTGTGGCTGTGATGCTTTGTGGATTTATCGTGTTAAGGATGTGGTTGAGAAGGGGTTTTTGGGTCTTAAGTATGGTTTGGATGTTGGTAGGTTGTGTGTTCATGGGGATGAGGTTGTGCAGAATAAGGTTTTTATTGGGTTTGTTGTTTTGTTTTTGTTGTCTTATGTTCATAATGTTATGTTGGTTTTTGGTCTTTATAGGAAGTGGACTTTGAAGCTGTTGTTTCGTGTTTTGGGTAAGCATCGTGTTATTGAGTTTAAAGGTAGTAGAATTTTTTTCCGGTTACTGAAAATCAGTGGTTAATTTATCAGACATTTGATATATCTGTTCCCGAGTAAACCTGTAGGTATAATTTCATGGGAATTTAGGAAGTATCTTTAAATCTTTTGATGCACACTAATTTACCGTGCCTTTTTAATGGCTATGTTATTTCAAGGAAGTCTAAAATGAAAAAAGAATGTGTTTACGTAAATATTAGAAAATATGTTGTAGGGCTATTGCTTTTTGTGTTAATGTTCGAGTTAGTGTCTGTTTGTGCCTTTATTCCCCTCGATTCGGTGTATGCGGCTGATTCTGCTGTAACAGGTAGTAGTGGTATTGATTATAATATTTGGACTTTAGATTTGCCCACGGGTAAAATACTTTCCAGTGGTGATTTGAAGAAATCGCTATATAATAGTTGGTGGTATCCCGGAACGGACACGTTTGTTGGGTATGATATGTTCCAAACTCCGCAGAGAGGTGCTGGCGAAAAAGAGTTTGGCAGTCCTCATGTTCGCTGTGAATTACGTGAAATTATTCCTGGAAGTGGCGATACAAGTGGTAGTTGGGGTACTAACGCGCAATGGGGTCGATTGGGTTATCATAAAATGGTAACAGAAGTAAAGGCAGAACGCATTAACAATAACGGCGTAGGCGATTATGCTACACAAAGCTACACTTGTATTGGGCAGCTTTGGGGTGAGTCGGGTGGAAAATCTGCAATGTTTAGTTTAATGTATATAGATGCTAAATTGGGGGCATCATCATTTCGTATGCGTAGTCCCGATACAACAGGTAGCATTACTTACTCATCGGTACATATTCCAGTTGGTAAAGCCTTTACGGTGACATATGAGTGTATAAATGGTAGGCTGCAGGTTTGGGTTGAAAGTAAAGAAGCTAATGTTGTGAAAACAAAAATATATGATGCCATGCTAGCTAACCCCGCAGATAGTAACTCTTACTATTTTAAAGTAGGTAATTATGATCAATCCTCTGACTCAAAAGGCGATCCCACACCTGATCCTAAAGATGTGCATACTTTAATTGGTTTTAAGTCTGTTACAGTGGAACATAATCCAATTAGAGGACGCTTAACATATGCAGATAACAGTCCTGTTGCTAACCAAGTGATTAATTATGTGTTAAATGGCGGTGGAACATCTAATCTCAAGCTATCCACAAAAACCGATGCTAATGGTTACTACGACATCTTTAACATTCCCAGCAATGGCGGCGTGACAACTGCCAGTGTTTCTATAACTGTTCCAACACTTTCAGGTTATACATCTGATAAAACAGGCGTTATAAATGTCAATGCTGCCTCCACTGCCACTATAATTGATGTAAGAGTTAGTAATGCATATGACATAATTTATTCTTCCTCTAACTCTCAAGGAACCTCGCTAGAACCGTCTTCTTCTCCTAGTTCTTCACTCACAAAAGAGCCTACACCTAATGCGACAATAGACTATGTTGCAGAAACTTTGCAAGGATTAAACGGTGCATACGTAATAAACGGCAAAACCATTAGCGTATCTGGTGGTCTATACTCTATAGACTCGTCATGGTTTGGTACAACAATTACTATAATTAAAAAAGGTAGTGACGGAACATCTGATAGTGCCACACAAAGATTATTTATCAAAGATAGACCCTCTGCACCAGTGCCCCGTAAGACTGATTGCACTACGTCTGCTCAGAACAACGGTGTTATAACAAAAGTAACAAACAACATGGAATATAGCGCAGATAATGGTGTAACATGGAAAACAATTACTGGATCTAATATACAAAGGCTAAAACCTGGAACATATTATGTACGCGTTAAAGCAACAAATAACACGTTTAAAAGCAATTACGCCACCGTAGTTATAAACGAATACTCTAAAACTTTACCGTCATCAAATTACTTAATCTATACTGTAAGATCTGGCGATACCTTGTGGTTACTAGCTCAACGGTTTGGTACATCTGTTAATTCTATTAAAGCGTTAAATGGTCTTACAAGTGATATGATATATCCTAGACAAACATTGCGGATTCAACAAAATGATAACAGCGATAATGGTGCTGATAATACTTTTGAGCGATCTACTCTTATGACTTATACTGTAAGATCTGGCGATACCTTGTGGTTAATAGCTCAACGGTTTGGTACATTTGTTAATTCTATTAAAGCGTTAAATGGTCTTACAAGTGATATGATATATCCTAGACAAACATTGCAGATTCAACAAAACGATAACTCTACTTCATAAATTAGGTCAAATTTAATGACACTTGCCACTGAAATCATTTGTGGCACTACCACCTATTTTTATTATTGTATTGCATCCTGAATTCTACGTGTTTTTGTACTACACATTTATGTGTATTGTTTTTAACTTATTTTTGTAATTAATAGTTTGATTGAAATGCTCGTATGTCTACTATTTTGTTTTTACAACCGACATTTTTGGTGTATGTGATAATTGTTATGCACATTATGGGTGAAAGTTTTTGATACGATTTTCACATAAAAAATAAAAACTAAACCATAAAAACAAACATGTGAGACATAATAAATAAAACACGACAAATATATTAAATAATTTTCAGCCCTGTATGTTACAGTTTTTGTGAGAATTCAAGTTGCATCTAAAACGATATAGCACAGCAACCAAATTCACCAACTGAGCTCTTAACCAGCTCTAAACATGTTTTACTCTACTGCAAAGAATATCTATAAGTTAAAAAGTGAAAATTTCATTTGCAACCTCTTGCCTTATTGTAACGGTATAAAATTAGAGTGAAAAAAAATTTTCGAGTTGATTGGTTGTTGAGTTATTTGTTGTTGTCGGACTGTTGAGTGTTTGCTGGTTGTTGTAGTATTTTTTCTTGTGATGTTTGTGTTTCATTTTGGTTGTTTTCTTCGGTGGTCAAGTTTGTTGAGTTGATATTTATCGGTTCTGTTCTATTTGTTGCATAGACTAATGTGCTTGCGGTGAGTAGGGCTGCTATTACAACGATTATTACAATTTTTTTGTTTATGATTGTGGTGTTTGACTTGTTTATCATGTTTATCGTGTTCCCCAAGTTTTTCCTTTCCAGAGTGTGAGCCATGAGTATAGGTAAACAAAGGTTAGTATGATTGATATTGCGAAAAATGCTATTCGATATAGCATGTCTTTAAATGAAAAATATTCTACTAAAAGTTTATCAGATAATGCAATTAAAGTTGAAACTATTAGAAGTCCTGCAAAGTATGAAATAATTAAGTCATATCGACTTAGCATGGCTAAGCCAATGGTATTTACTAAAAGTGAGATTGGAGAGATAAATGTTGTAAACATTGTAAGATAAAAAATGATTTTTTGTGCAGTGTTTTTCTTTGTAAAAAATCTGGAGGCAAATAACATGCCGCGAAATCCGCTTCTGCCCCAACGAATTTGTTGTATGAGAAATTTTTTGAATTTATGGGGCGCAAAAGTGTAGGCCTGCGCGTTGGATTGAAATACAGATTTTCCACCCATACGCATCATCAAATTTGTCATTTGACGGTCATCACCTGATATGACTTCGCGCCCTAGAAATTTTTCGTTTAGCCACTCTTCCGTAACGGATTCAAATTTTTCTCTACGATATGCCGATAACACGCCTGAGCAGCATATAACCATGTTAAATAAGCTCTCTACTCCTTTGCGGAGTCTAAAAGAGTCTGCATACCAAACTTTTTGGAATCGTGCAATTAACGTGTTAGTTTGAGAATCTGTGTCATTGGCAACTATGGCGCTACCGCATGTACAGTAAACTTTTTCATCATGAAATGGCTGGACTAAGTTTTTTATAGCATCAGGTTTTAGAATTGTATCGCTATCTACGCATACTAAAATTTCGCCGCTACATTGTTTTAGCCCAGCGGCCATTGCATGACGTTTGCCCAAATTGTTGGCTTGAGCAACTATTTTGAAATTGCATTCTTGGCGTTTTTTATTTATTACCTCTAAGGTTTTATCTTTACTTTTATCATCTATAACGATTAATTCTAGTTTGTCTTTTGGGTAGTCAGAGTTTAGAATTGAGTCAATGGTGTTGCATATGCCGTTTTCTTCATTGTATACGGGAACTAGGACACTTACGTAGGGGCGGTGTCCCATGTCAGGTGTAGGTTTATATAGGTATGTAATTACTGTGCGAAAAACTAGAAAGGGCGTTATAATTAAGCCATATACTATTAATACTACCTGTATTAATAATTGTGACCAATTGAGATCATATGTAACCAATCTGTTTAGATATATAAAAGATAGAATAGTCACTGTACTGTATATTGTTACATAACATAAAATAGCTTTTTTAGTGAATTGAGACATGAATTTGCCTCTTTTTTAAAAAAAAATTGTGATTTTCATGTATTTCTTGTTTACTTGCCTTGTTGATTTTTTGTGGCCAGTTCTGTTTGGTAGACGTTATCTGACGCTATTGCGCCGTTAAGTAATTGTGCTGTGGGGTATGAGTCTATTAGGAATCTGATGTCTTTTGGGAGACATTCTCCACCTATGCCATCGCGTGCTTCTGCCATGTCTACATTCCATTTTGTGTTGACTGCCTCGCGAAGCTCATTAAAGTCTAATTGATTTTTGTCACAGAGAAGTTTGAGTTCTTGCGCGTATGCTATGCGAAGATAAAAATAAGTATTTTCAACTAGTTTAGAAATTTCAGCAATTTCTGGTGAACTAACAATATGCGTAGGTATGCCTAACGCGTTATAGAATTCAAGAGCTTTTGTTTGACTCTCTTTATTTAATGTGCCTAAAACTCTTATTTGAACTACGCCGTGTTTGTCTTCTTCTTGTTTCCACCATCTGTGAGGGCAGACTGCCATGTTTGTTACGTTATACTTTTGGGCTAGTTTACGTGCTGTTCCTTTTACTAATGTTGACTCGTAGCAAATGAGAGCGTTGGGGTTTAGTTCAATAGCTTTTTTTGTACAGTCTTCTATGGCGCTCATATCGGAGTGACCGTTACGGAACCAAGTGTTAACAGCGATAACGTAAATATCTGCATGGGTTAGTTCATTTGAGGCGTTAATTCCGTTTTGTTTAGCTATTTTTATTGCCTCTTGTGATATGTCATACCCGTGTGTTTGCTTGTATATTTTTGAGATGTGTTGGACTACGGGTGTTCCAATATTGCCTAAGCCCATTACACATGTAGTTAAACCCATTTTTGTTCATCTTCCCTAATTTTTTTACCTATGTGCGCTTTGTGATATAAAAACTTTTTTTATTAAATCAAATTATATATTTTCATAATATTATCTTATTTATTTAAACACTGTTAACATTTGTATCTTCACTATCGAAACAACTTTATCACGACACAACAAAACATACACCTTTTCTAACAAAACCAAGATCCTAACCCACAAACAACCAACACACAACAAAACCATCAAAAAAACCATGTGCCCATAACCCGCATACAAATTGAGGTTGCTTTTTGGTTTTGTTAGCTTTTACATCAATTTACGGTCTAAGTTTTTATGAATACATACAATTATTAACAACTACAAAAATCGACATGACCTTTTAGCACTTGTATGTTAATTATGGCCACATGAAAAAAAACCATGCATCCATAATTAACATACACGTTTTGTAGGAGTGCTTGGTTCGTTAGTTTTTTATGCCCCGTCTGCAGTTTTAAGTTTTTGTGAAGAAACCAAAAAACTACAG
>Ga0209755_10006922_pt1 | contig 12410 bp, 10 predicted proteins | sample TergutCo191P1_FD_187301 | JGI IMG/M metagenome (GOLD analysis project Ga0209755, IMG submission 187301) | Cornitermes sp. P1 segment gut microbial communities from Petit-Saut dam, French Guiana - Co191P1 (SPAdes) (version 2) | ecosystem: Host-associated > Arthropoda: Insects > Digestive system... | reverse complement strand
TGTAGAGTGACCCTGCAGAAATAAAACCTGCACAGTGTTGCATCAAGTTGGTGTTTCATTTGACTTATACTATGATGCACAGAAGCACAAAATTAAAACTGAAAATATAGTTGCTAAACTCTTACTGCGTACTCTTTTAATATTGGTTTATGCAACATCAGATGATAAACGACTAATAAAAACAGTCAAAGACAAACTTACTAATACAAACCACTTGTCATGGCACACAGTAACCAACAGGTGTATACTTCATTCATGTTAAGTGATGTTTTATCTCATTAGTAAAACTTTTTATGCAAATCACTTGGGAAGTGGTCAATTAAGGTTTCTAGTAAACTGCCATTTTATTGATTGTATTTAATTTACACAGTGTTCATGTTGTTAGCTGGATTCTCTCTCCTGGTAATTCTTGATACATACATTTTTGTTTGCTTCCAGTGGGAGTAATATATTTGTTAATATGTAAGTTCACTTTTCAAGGCATTCTGCTTGAACCCCAACCTCTGCCTTTAATATGGAGCCTGAAAGCAACGTCAGATTTTATGGAGTAAGGTGGTTAAAGTAATAACTCTTAAAATTCCTACTCAAAATTTTGGATGGGACATCCATTCTACTGACAGGTTTTCATAGTTTTTCAGACCCTTCACACATATCATGGCCAATTCTATCTACTTTATTTCTATTTTAGTAATTACCTTCATCCCCTCATCCAGCACCTGAATTACTTACAGCACTGTTCAATGAACTACACATAAATGGATGGACAAAATAATTCTGACAGTAATACAAGAGCCAGTCACTCAAGAGTGTACAACCACCTACTAAAGCATCATTTACCCTAAATATGCCACAGGCAGTATAATAATGCTCAACATAATTGCAGAATAATGAATAATTTCTTGCACGTAATAAATTTCGAATGAAATGTCTTTCAGCTTCACACAGAAAACGTCACTGCCCTGAGCGAAGTTCGTTATCATCTGTGGAGAGTACCCAATCAGCCTCCCCGCCAGTTGCAGAGGAGTACAACAGCAACGATGAGCACACAGAACATATTCTTCATGATCAGAATGAAAGCAGTTCTCTACCTTCTCTTGACAGCCCGCGTGAAGACATTTCAACGGCTCTTACAAATATAAACATGAACACCAACAGCTTGCGGTATCCATATCCTGGGATATACTCTTCATTCTGTCAGTATCAGGATGAACCCATCTGGAGGTACCCTTGCCTCTTACCTCCACCACCCCCACTTCTCCCTCCATCACCCCACCTTCTACCCCCAATTCTTTTACCCTTTCCATACCCAGTTAGTCCATACCTTCCCCATCCACTTCACCACCTTACACAATCTTACATTGCTGAACTAAATCCTCAACCATATGACTACTCCATGCGAGAGAAATCAAACTAAAGGTGAATTCGTTAAATTAAGTTGCAGACAAACTTATACTGTATATATGAGACAATATGTACAGCAAATAGAAGGACATTAGTGTTTTATTTATTTATTTTTTGTGATTTATTTTCTTAGTTTTCATATTATTTATTTTCTAACTTTTTTCATATTACTGCTAGTGCTAGCAGTTAACTTTTTTTTCCAGTTAATAAGTTAACTGAAAATTCATTATTTATTCTGTTTCAGTTTGTTCCCACATAAATAGCATGTTAACTGCCTGTTAACTGTGTGTGTCTGACAAATATGTCCGAAAAACTTCACACAAAAATTAACAAATAATGTTTGTTTGAATTGTTTGAGCTGCTCCTTGCCTTGATATTGTTTGCCATTGCTGTTGTAAGATACCGCATTGCAATGGGTAGCAGATAACTCTTAGCACAACTAGCAATTTTATTTTGAGTTTATTGTGTCTTAAAAATACACACAAAAACTGAAAGCTGAAAACATAATAACAAACCTTAAGTTTAAAGTTGTGGAACCCTGATTAAGTAAGAAAATACATCTGTATGCATACCTAAATGGAAATTTTACTTTACTGAACTATAAATAAGGTAATGCAACTAAACAAAATATTTTATGCTAAAGCCAAGCAGGAGCTATGTATCTCTACATTGTGAGTGTGAGTATGTGGTACTATAATTCCAATACACAGAAGTTGTGACAGCTTATGATTTCATTTTTAAAGTGTGCAAATCCATACAGGTCTTGGGCAGGAACATTTACTTCTCTGATCATTATGTCATTTGCCAGGCATTCAAATTAATGTTTCAAGCAAGCAGGCCTAGGTACGCCAATATCCGTATGTTTTTGTAAGCAAGGTCAAGTAATAAACCAATGACAAACAGGGAAATTTTCAGTCTGAAACATACACAGGAAAGCTTGTAGTGACTCCTATTTAAGATTTCTTTGAGGAGTGGATTTGAACATTAAATTGGGAAAGATCTTAAATTTAATGTTGAGATTCAAGACTGGGGGTCATCCACACTGATATGATTGGTCGATGGGCGAAATTCTTAAATCGGGAAATGGTAGATGGATTTTCAATGCAGTGCAGCAAATTGTGATGTATGACTTGATCCTGTTAATGTATACAGTTCAAAATACACCAAAGTTTTGTACTGAGAATTACTTTGTTTAAGTTCTTGTTTTGTATTATTTTGAAAATTAAACAGTGCAGCTGTGGAATTGCTCAATTCATTTCATCCACACCCCCTTCTATGTAATTTAACCAGAGCTAGGAAGAAATGCAGATGATTAAAGCATTTGCTTCTGTTTTTCCATGTGTACAGATAATCACTTTTGAATGTTAATGGCTATCATCCATGTAAGTCAACAAAATCAGCAATTAATAGATTTTGTTATGCCTTAATGTGCACAATATTGTTCTGAAAAGTTTTTGTGCACAGGTTCCCCCAATTCTGTGAAGATATAATTTCCCTGTAAAGAACAGTCAACATTAAACTTTGTTACTGGTCGTCATGGTGACAACAGTTGTCGTTACGTGTTGAAATACCTTCAACAAATCAGCAAAATCCATAGAGCAGAGATCCTTGTGGAAGTGGTATGTGCTGTACAAAAGAATCCATTTACATCATATGAAACACAAGGTTCAATACTGCATTTACAAGGGCTAGCCACTAGTCCTGATCCTGAGCCAGATGAATCCATCCCACAGGCTGCATTACTGTTGTTATGTTCTTTTATGTTAATTGTTATTGTTTACCTGTAAGTGCTGATATTGTGTGAAACTACTGAAGATATATTCTCTTGACATGTTTCCTATTCAACTGTCATTCGACAGGCCTTGGGTCTTTGAAATGTGATGAAACATAATGTAATGTAGTGGAGAGATCTTATGGCCACATTTCTTAGTCACCTTTGGTTCATGCATCCTGTGCACCAAGCCCACCCACCAGTTCATTCCACACACACTACATATGAGATGGGTTTTAAGGTCTCTATACATCATTTGTAGCTGTTTTGCAGATCCCATTGGGGCATTATGTGATTTTGTATGATATATGTGCTGAATAAAATCCTACAAAAATAGTCTCAAATTCTTCACTTAATGTGCCTGTTCAAAACAGAACAACAATATACAATTACGCAAAAGTATTTTAAAGAAAGTTTGCATTCTAGATAGTAAGAGAACCTCAGAAAACAAGTGTGGAGGAACTAGAAAACAGTGTTGCTACATTGGAGACATATTCAGTAACATCACTGGCTTGTTTTGTGCAACAAATGAGCCTGTCCACATCATAAACGTGCAATACAACACATATTGCATTTGCACCCGAACTGTGATTCACAAACTCTGCATGCAGATCATACAGCAAGTCCAAATTTTGAAAACTGTGGCGTTCATTTGATTTATGGTGGAGGACGCTCCTTCTCTTTATTTAACCCTTCAGTGATGAAGGGCATTTAAATTCCTACCTTCACAGACAGAGGAGTTTAAATTCCCTACCTCTTCAGTGCCATCAGCCATACGAGGTATAGACCTCTGATTCTTCACATGTCGCTGGATGCCATATGTAGTATAGACCCTTGCATGGATGGATTCAATCTCCTCTAACATGCATAGTTTTTGAGCTATCAAATTGTGAGTGGTTTCTCCTTATTGCTTAAGAACTGTGCTTTCAGAATATAATAGTTAAAATAGTCCTTCAGAATGTAGCATTATATGTGCAAGAGTTAATTTTTCTATTTAAAAAAGTCCAACTTTGGCTGTCAAAAATGTGAGCTCTCAGAATTCTCTCTGTTTTACTCAAACTGAAAGAAATAAAGCTACAGTCTGAACAATGTATCTTTGTAGCCTAAGATGTTAGGTTTCTTCTGCTGTTGGAGAATGATTCATAAATGCTGTACTGCATTACGTTGTTTGAAATATTTTCCTCATCGCCTATTCAGGCGCTGCATGGACTTCATTTCTGCTGCTGGCTTAAGTCAACACAGATATTACGTACCATTTCCTTCTTCAGATAAGCAGAGAATAATTCAACCTTTCATTTGGTGTCACTATCAACATACGTTCTGTAATTGCAGGTATCCACCCTGCACGTTTTCAGTCAGTTCACTTCATTCAACTGTTGTTTCAGGAGTGATTCTGGGGGCACAGCAATGGCAAAAAAAAAAGTTCTGACAGACAGTGAAGTGCTGGAAATTGTGTACAATTGGGACGAAGTTTCAGTGATAGTAGCACTGACAGTGTTAGCATTAGTGATAATGAAATTGATAACATAGTTGTAGGAGATGCAAAATAGCAGCTGTAGTGCTGGAACTTACAGAATCCGTTATTGGTCATGGACATATGCTGTGGATTAACAACTTTTTCATTGTTGCAGAATTAGCAAGGAAGCTGAAGATCAAACATTCAACTGATTGTGTTGGCACACTAAAACTGAACAGAAAGAATGTCCCCAAGGAAGTGAAAGATAAGAAACTGGAAAAGGTGAAATCATAGCCAGACATTCGGATCCAGTCACAGTAATAAAATGGTATGACAAATGAAATGTAACTATGGTGTCAATAAACCACAGTGCGGGCACACAGAGGGTTTCTAACAAAGGCACGGAAACTGAGAAGCCTTTGTGTGTGATTGATTATAATCATAATATGGGTGGAGTCAATTTGAAGGACCAGTCGTCGCACACGTACATGGTCGAGAGAAAAAAAATGACCAAATGGTACCTCAAACTATTCAAAAGGCTACTGAGCTCTACAGTTCTCAGTTTGTTTGTTGTTTATCGACAAGTGATGGGAAGAAATATACAGAAACTCTCATAATGAATTCAGCTAATGGAAGGTCTGTTTATGAAATATGCGTGAGCTGTGGTGACACAGAGTGTATCAGGGCAACAGGCATCTGACAACACATTTCCACGGCTGACTGAAAAACATTTTCTGAGAAAAGTGGCACCAGAAACTGAAAAATCAAAACCTCAGAGGAGGTGTGTTTTGTGCTCAAAGCACAGAAAAAAGAAACATTTCAGTGTACTGCTGCCAAATATGTGATGTGGGTCTTTGCTTGGAAGATTGCTTTGTCTGTATCACACAAAGTTCAATTACTGAGGTAATGACAATTATTTTACTACATCTATATAGTTTTAAGATACCTGTACTAAAATTTTAGAAAAATCAGATCATTAGTTTGTGAATAATGATTTTTTGAATAGATTGTTGCAATTTCATCATAGAGAATTTAAAACTCCTCCATCCCTGGAGAAGGTAGGAATTTAAATGTGCTCCGTCACTGCCGGCCAATTATACGACGTATAGAGGCCAGGAACATGTGAAGAAACAGAGCTCTATACCATGTATAGAGGACGATGCTGAAGGATTAATGATGGAAAGCTTGAAAATCCCATTTTAATCCACAGATTGCCATGATATGGTGATAAGGTTGGTGTGTGGTTTATTATGGCCACAATGATGTTTGTTGGGCTCAAATTCAGTCCAAATGTGTAACACACATCCTGCCTCAATTGTCTGATTGCAAGGGAACCTATGCCTACTTATAGCAATTGCCTGCATTAGCTCACAATTTACGTATTGTTCACATATTCTTGTTGGTGACAGAACAATAAACAGGGGGTTATTTCCTCTTTGTTTGCCAGATCTAAACCCGTGTTGTCTTTTTATTTGTGGCATGCATTTAAGATAATTTGTATCGTAATAATGCTTACACTGCAGGGAACCTGGAAAGTAACATTCACCACGTTTTCAGTTTCACTAGCTGAACTCTGACATGCCATTAACAAAGTGTTTGTTCAATGAGACGTGCATCTGCCAGCCAAAATATAGCTCGTTCTTGGCCTTTTTGGTGTAGTTAAAGGCTCCATTCTTCTCGGACGTCACATGATGTCCCTGGGTAACTGGAACCTGATGTTTCAAGAGAGCTTGGTGGTTTCATCTTCAAATGTTAAAATGTTCGGGGCCACTATGCTGTCTCAGAACTTCACACACCAGCCATACAATAATGTGACACTACAATCCAGGGCATAAGGATCTCATTTCCAGCGTGTGCTTTAAATGTGATTCTGTGACATCCTACTATTACAGGGAAATAAATGCATGAAACCTGATGTACAGCAAAGCAGAGCAGCGGCAATCACTGCACAGTGTACAAACAAAACCCGAGGGTAGTGACGTACCTGTATGATGTCATTAAAATAAATAAATATTTCCACTTTTAAGGTCTCAAAGAGTTCACTGTTCAGTTACAAAATCGTTAAACTTATCGACATATCACACATGAATGTTGCAATTTCCAGTTCCTTATTATGTAACCGATTTAAGAAACTTTTTTTTTTTTATGAATGCAACTGCAACAAATCAGTTTATCTTGGAGAAAACTCTTTATGTTGGGCAATTCCCATAACGTGGGTTTCTGTTTAGTGTAGTTACGTCTTCGCTCGTTGTCATGTTTCATCCAAAAAATCTTTCCAGCTCTGAGGTCCGGTGTGACATTTCAAGACGTCTGAAGTATGGTTCAGAGGTAAGGCAGAACACTGCGTCTTTTGGTTTGTTATGCAGCGTAGTCACATGAAGGCCATAAATTTCTCAGAAACTATGATCCCTTCGATAGGCGTGATATATAAGATCAGTGCAATTTGGTGAGTCACGGCAGTGACAGCCTTAAATTTCACATTTCAATACGCGGTCCCTTATTCACTAGAAGAACACTGTCCAAAATTTTTCCTCGCATTTGTCGGCCACAATGGACTTGCTGCAAAGTACAAGGCATCGTCTTGTAATGCCGACTGCACCACAACGTATGTAACCGAAATGAGATGGTTGGTCAAAAGTACCAGAGATGGCACATCACGTGGAGTACCAATAAGTATGGCAGTTGTTTGGACTATTGCATAATTGTTAATGGCAAAAGAAGGGCATGGAATGTCAAAGCAAACAGTGTAGATAGAAATACCAGGTTCGAACTTTAGGTCAGCGTTTATACGTAGCGTCACGAAGACTAAGGCCGAAACGGTATAGCAAATTGTATGAGGTTAGGTATTTCGTATTAGTGTAGAACTATTACGGATTGTGCACATTTGCTTAAGTAGTTATCATGTGACGTTTCTGCCAAGGTATGTAATAATGTACCTTCTAGTGGTTTACCCACAAAAGGAATGCAGTTGTTGCTAGTAATTTAAAGATGTTCAATAAAGCCGAATCAAAAAAAGGGAGCTTCCTGGAGCAGACTAAGGCAGCTCGAGAAGAAAGAGCGCAAGAGAAGAAAAGAGAATGGGCTGCCACAATTATTCAAGCTCACATTCGGGGATGGCTTGCAAGAAAGAAGTTTTCCGTGTGCATTCTGTAAGTTCTATATGTGTAGTAAGGAACCTTGCCTAATTTGCATGATGTTAAGAATGACAAGGCATGCTTTTTTCAGGTTGTGCATTTTTGTTATGAAGTACAAAGAAAGCATTCAGAACCACCAAAGAAATGACTGTCACACGTGATTAAATTGTGTATATTGTTTCAAAAATTAAGTAATTCAGTCACTTACAGTATCAGTTTGTGTGGTTATGTGTAGTCAAGAATGCTGTATCATAAGTTTTGGCAGTGAACATATGGCGCATTCTTCTGTGTTTTTAATAATGATAACGTGAAATGAACGTTAATGAACATAAGTTACTGCATGGAGCAGAGTTTTTCTTTAGAATCAGATAGTTGGTGAGCTACCAAAGGTATTGAGGCTCTCCTTTTTTGGAACCCAAAGGTTCATTACTGTATTCACAAGAGTATACCATAGGTCCCTGTCTTGAACCAGACTAAAGTAATTCTAAAGTTTTCCATTCCATTTATTTCAGATCAGGGTATGTGTTTATTAAAACAAATCAAACACATAATATCAAATAAACTAAATAATACGCACTATGCTGCCAAGATACAGGTGGCTCTGGTACACAACACATCACAAGCACCGGGACACCATCCACTTTGGATTGAGAACCGTACTTGATACTTAAACAAATAATGCCACAGACTCAAAGAACTTAACCACCAACCACAATAATTATAATTTTATTCTGTGCAAAAATATCTACTATTTAAGAAGTGTTAAATGACACATATATATTTTGTATAGACAATTTATATCAACTGCAGATCATATTGCAGGTTATGAAAGTTTATAAATACTATTTCACCATTTGTAGTTGGTTTTAACCTTGGCACATGTACTTGCTGGGGATGGTATATTTTTACCAGAACACGTTGGATAATGTCTTTGCCATTTATATGTATTTGCTGCTGTGTATTTGGTTTTAATAAACAAATACACACATTAAGGTAGTCGACATGCTTTCATACTATTTCATTATGTTCCCTTTTAATGTCCCATCTGTATATAGATCTTCAATCTGTCCTCTTTCTTTCACGTGTTCCAACCAATATTTTATGTACATTACTGGTCTCTCCTGTTCATGCCACATGCCCCAGCCATTTTACCCTTCAGTGATCATTTGTATAATGTTTGGTGAAAATACAGATTGTGAAGTAACTTTTAATGTAGAGGTATTCAGTCATTTGACATGGGCTAGTGCTACACGTATTCTCCCTTCTGATTTTTTTCCAAATATAATTAGACATGCCTATAAACGTATATACACATACAGGCTGATTGATTACTGTTTCAATAAGTATGTTTGTCATAGAATACTATAAGGAAAGAGATGATATGTGGTTGTGATGTTTCTAATTTTGTCTTTGGATATGACATTTTGTATCTTACAGGCAGGAGTTTGACATGTTATTTTCAAGTGAAAGTTCTGAGCTTAAGCCATCCTTGCAAGTTTATCAGGTCACTTGCAGGTTTCTACTCGTGTGGCAGAAGGAACGAGACAGGGAACGCTTTGATAAACTTTGCAGGTAAAGTTCAAAGAATGTGTATGTTTAGGTCACTTTACCAAATATTTATGTATGTTAAATGCTTTTGGTTTAGCAATTGTTGATGGGTTACCTCATAAACAAGACATAAAATAACAGATTAGAATAGCGTGGTTTTTGTACCGTTCAAAGAAAATTATAAAAGGAATTAATGAAACTATGCATAATTTATCTTTTGATTGTAATTATTGTAAAAACTTGTCTTATGTTTTCTTGCCACATCGCTGAATGTTTCAAGGAAAACTGTGGAATTTTATGAATGGTGCTGTACTGTTTAGCCCATTGAAGCCTGCAGAAAGCCCCATTGAAGCCTGCAGAAAGCGAAAATACTTTTCTATCTATCGATCTCCGATTTCTGAAAGAGCATTGCATTGTATAGGTTTACTGGTCTCACCCATTTGTCCTTTTGGTAAGAGAAGCATGTAGATGAAAATGAATGTGGAGCTTTGGTGGAGTGATACTGATAGGAGAGAATAAAAATTTTGTGCAGGATGAGTGACAAAGTTTTCTTTCTTTTCTTTTCTTCCATCGCACATTTTCACTTCTGTAGTCTGGTCGTGCATCTTCGAGTGTCTGGCCAATTCATTTGGTTGTCTGTTCTGTAGGTCCCTTTCCTTAAATTTTTTATTCAATTGTCAATATCCTTGTTCTTTCTGTTTTACACAGCACAACATTTGATTAATTCTATTAAGAAATTCTGAATTCCAGTTTTTCATTTAAACATTCTGTTTCTAATTCTGGCCCTTGTTTTCCTCTGTACTTCTCAAACATTTCACATCATTTGCTGGGCTTTTACTCTTGTTTCTGTTTTTAAGGTTCATTATTTTGGCATGGTGTGATTTTCAAAAGGACAAAAATGATAAAAGCATATAAACATTAAATTATGTAAGTCGTGGTTTTGTTGGTGTTGGTAAGCCACTTAACATATTTCCTTGTAGCTGTTACAGGGTCCAACTAATTACTGTGTCATTTAGATATAGCATGTTATTACATGCAAGTCATGCTTCATGATATTATTGACATGGAAATGTCAGTGTGTAAAATGTATTTCATTTGCTCAACAAAGACAATTTCTTGTCCTGTTACCAGATACCTTGTGTCAAGCCTGGAGTCTGATTCCGTAAAACTAAGTTACATTGGCGTTGCATTAAACAAAGAACATGCTATAGCATGGATAGCACATGTGAAGGATATTCTGTGGAAATGTTGTTGTTACTTGGATGAACTTCGGCCAGAATTTCCGGCAGATATGCGTGCTATACTTCTGTATCTTCACACTCTGGTGGCGTTCACTGCGACCAACACTTGGATTCTGTTACGGGCTAAACACATGGAAGTGTTGAAGACAGGACTGAATCAGCTATGTGCCAACATGATGGGTCATCTCGTTACAAAGGGATTTTATGTGATATTAAAGGTATTTAATTTGTAATTCTCTTACTGCATGGAACAGCATCATACTTGAGAAGCTGGTGGTCACTGAGCTGGTCAAGATTTTCGTAACCTTTTATGGAACCCAACGGTTCACCGTGTTCATACTCTGTGTCCACTTGAGGTCCCAATCTTTCGTGCAGTCCACATTCATTAAGGTTGGCAGTCCATAATACATGAATGGAAAGGTTAAGAAATTCATATATTTTAAACAGAAATCTTGAAGTGAAGACATTGCTTTGAAGATTTGTGCATGGATTCAGGAGTACTACTAAAATGTATATTTAAAAAAATGTGGCATGAACTTGTGGACTTGTTGCAACTGGCTCACAACAGAATCCACTGTTAGGTTTTTTTGAATATGGCAGTGAACTTTAGGTCCATAAATTTTCTTGACCATCTGAGTTCCTGTGTTTCAGAATAGACACATCTTCTTAAATCCTGTGAATGCAGCAGTTCTTTCCAGTTTTCAGTCACCTTAACAGGGCCATGTGTATGTGGAGCGCAGCACTGTAGTTCTTATTTTGTGTGTTGCAGTCTCTCCTTCTTCGAGGACTTGGAAGAGCTAAGATTGCTTTAAAACATGTATCAATCTCAGCAATATTGACACTGGCTCTGCGCCCTCTGGTGTCTGCAGGTTTCTCGGAGAAATTAATGACAGTGTTCCTAATCCACATCTTTAGTGTGCCTGCTCTTATACTGCATATCCAGAGTCTTGCTCCTGAGGTAAGAAACAAAAAATTTCAGTGTCGTTTTAGTGTGGCAAGAATGTAATACTTCTTATCGTTGCATTCACGTCAGTTATGGTCAAAACTTATCATATAAAGTAATCTTTATAGATGCCATCCCTTGTGTTTATTACTAATTAAACTGCACTTGTTTAGTAGAATACAATGTAGGTTTATTTTGATTCAGATTGTGCCTTTACATGTGTGCTACATGTTTTGGTCTGTGCTTAGGCCATCATCAGGCACGTCAATACAAAAGTCTTATGAAGGAAGTATAATAAAATCTGGGGGGTCCCTTGTTTAAAGTCACAATTGTTCCACAGTGTTAAAATAGAATATAAAATATAAAAGTATAGGGCCTAAATAATTTTTAAAAGGTATATATAAAGACATTTAAGTAGTTGTGGTTGTTGTTGTTGTTGTTGTTGTTGTTGTTATTATTATTATTATTATCGTTATCATTATTGTTATTGTTATTATTGTTATCATCGTCATCACCATCACCATCACCACCACCACCACCATCATCATTTCTATTATCTGAGCCTGTACCAGTTTCAGCTATTATTGATAACTCTTTTCTCCAGCTGCTTATTTGTTTCTGCATTCTTATTTTCCAAAACTTAACATCTCCTCTATTTTTGCTTCTTTTACTGGGCCCATTCAGTGTTTGTGTCATAATTGTGGCTGCAGCATGTATCAGGTTGTTCATATCTGTTATATTCATTTCATCTTCTTCTAGAAGTTCTTCAGTTACTCCATTTATTTCTTATTGAAGCTTTGTCAATTTACTGTTTGTTTTTAATCTTGGCAGCTTCTCCCTTTCAGATATTTGTAGGAGCCTCACCTTATGCCACATAATTTGAAGGTCTTCCTTTAGCTTATTCTTAACTGTGTGC